>ERZ1739049.11-NODE-11-length-25905-cov-17.270832_pt1 | contig 25905 bp, 21 predicted proteins | sample MGYA00581760_ERZ1739049 | MGnify/ENA primary metagenome ERZ1739049 (study PRJEB42929, sample SAMN08275522) | rhizosphere metagenome | isolation source: Rhizospheric soil replicate 2 | host: Colobanthus quitensis | place: Antarctica: Devils point, Livingston Island...
CGCGGGCCTGGTCGGCACGATCCGTAACGCCTGGCGACGGCGCCAGAGCCCTGACCCAGCACCAATCCACCCACAACAGGAGGCAATGCAATGAAAAGATGGACCAAGCAGATGACCCGGATTGCCGGTGTCGTCACGGCTGGGGCGCTCGTCGCCGCTTGTGGTGCGGGCGGGCGGCCCGCCGGTGACAGCAGCAGCGGTGGCGCTGCCCAGGTGGGCATCACCAAGGACACGGTGACCATCGGCGCCACCTTCCCCCTCACCGGTGTCGCCGCGCCCGGCTATAGCGAGATCCCCACCGGTGCCCAGGCCTACTTCGACTACGTCAACGCCAACGGCGGCGTGAACGGACGCAAGATCAAGTACGTCGTCCGCGATGACGGCTACAACCCGACCACCACCAGCGAGGTCACCAACGAGCTGGTGCTCAAGGACCAGGTCTTCGCGATGCTGGGCGCGCTCGGCACTCCGACGCATCGCGCGGTCGTGGACTTCCTCAACAGCGAGAAGGTTCCCGACCTGTTCGTCTCCTCCGGGTCCATCCAGTGGGGTGACGATCCCAAGGCGAAGCACTACACCTTCGGCTGGCAGCCCGACTACGAGATCGAGGGCAAGATCATCGGCCAGTGGGTGGCCCAGAACATGCCGGACGCCAAGGTTGGCCTGTTCCTCCAGGACGACGACCTCGGCCGCGACAGCGAGTTGGGCGTGCGCCAGTACCTCGACAAGAAGATCGTCAAGGTGGTGAAGTACACCGCCGGCAACACCGACGTCGCCCCGCAGATCGCTGCCCTGAAGGCTTCCGGGGCCGACCTCGTGCTCGGCTTCAACGTGCCGTCGTACACCGCTCTGAGCCAGCTGGTGGCGCTGAAGCTGAGCTACAAGCCGAAGTGGTTCTACTCCAACATCGGCTCCGACGCCGAGCTCGTCGGCAACCTGCTGTCCAAGTTCTCCGAGGGTGCAGTCCATGGGACGGACCCGCTGGACGGGGTGCTCACCACCGCGTACATCCCGGGTGTCGACTCCACCGACAACGCATGGGTCCAGCTGTGGCAGAAGGTCTGGGACAAGCACGGCAAGGACGGCCATCTGACCAACTACCGCATCTACGGTATGTCCGAGGCCTACGCGTTCGTGCAGGCGCTTCAGGCCGCGGGTAAGAACCCGACTCGTGAGGGCATCGTGGGCGCCGTGGAGAAGATGGGCAACGCCGCCGGCCCGCCGCTGGCTCCGTTCCGCTACTCGGCCGACGGTCACCTCGGCATCTCCGGCATGCGGGTCGTCCAGCTCAAGGGTGGCAAGAGCAGCTCGCTGACCCCGGTCCTGGTGACCGACATCGGTGCTGCGCCGATCAAGGAGGACGACTCGGCCGCGAACGACAGCCCGCCGGCCAGCGGCATCCCGGAGGTCAAGCCCGCCGGCTGACGGTTGGAACCATCCTTTGCCGGGCGGGCCGCCTACCACGGCGGCCCGCCCGGCCCCAGAAACGCATCTCGTCCCAATTGGGAGAACCATGACGACCCTTTCCCTCGCAACGATCCTTGCCGAGCCCGCTCGCAGGACCCCTGACAAGCTCGCCCTCGTACAAGGTGGCCTCCGGCTGACCTACGCGCAGCTCTGGGAGGACGCACGGCGATACGGTGCCGCGCTGGCCGGTCACGGGATCGGACCCGGCGACCGGGTCGCCCTCCTCGCCCCGAACGTGGCCGACTTCGTCCGCGCCTACTACGGGATCCTCGCGTGCGGCGGCGTCGTCGTTCCTGTGCCGACTCTTCTCATTGCCGAGGAAGCGGCGTACATCGTCGGCCACTCGGGCGCGCAGGCCGTGCTGTATGAAGCCGGCTTCGCCGACGTGGGCACCGGGGCCGCTGAGTCTGTGGGCGTGCCCGCGTGGAGCGTCGAGGACTTCGCCAACGATGTCGAGCCGCTGCGGACGTACGCCGCCCGGCAGGCCGAGGACACGGCGGTCATCTTGTACACCAGTGGTACGACGGGCCGCACCAAGGGCGCACTCCTCACCCACCTGAACCTGGTGATGAACGCGACGGCGAATGCGTTCGACGCCAACCCGTTCATGCGTGACGACGTCGTGATGGGCTGCCTGCCGTTGTTCCACACTTTCGGACAGACCGTCTCAATGAACTCCACGTTCCGGGTCGGCGCGACGCTGTTGCTGCAGCCACGTTTCGACGCCGCGAAGGCCATCGAGGTCATGCGCGACGAGGGTGCGACGCTGTTCTTCGGTGTGCCGACGATGTTCGTCCAGCTGCTCGAGGCCGCGTCCCAAGCCACAGCGCTGCCGAAGCTCCGCGACTGCATCTCGGGAGGAGCCTCCCTGCCCGTTGCGGTCCTGGAGCGGTTCGAGAAGACGTTCGGCACCACGATCTTCGAGGGCTACGGCCTGTCGGAGACCTCCCCGACGGCCACGGTGAACCAGCACTGGTTCGGGACCAAGGCCGGCACCGTGGGCCACGCGATCTGGGGCGTGGAGGTCGAGATCGCCGATGAGACCCTCGACGACCGGATCGAGCTGTTCCCCCACGGCAGGCTCGGGGAGATCGTGATCCGCGGCCACAACGTGTTCGCCGGTTACCTCGACAACCCGGAGGCGACCGCGCAGGCGCTGGTCGACGGCTGGTTTCGCACCGGCGACATCGGGCAGAAGGACGCCGACGGGTTCATCATCATCGTGGACCGGAAGAAGGACCTGATCATCCGGGGTGGTTTCAACGTCTACCCGCGTGAGGTCGAGGAGGTCCTGATGCGGCACCCGGCGATCGCGCAGGTGGCGGTGATCGGCATACCGGATGAGCAACGCGGTGAGGAGGTGTGCGCCGTGGTCATCCCGAACGAGGGGGAGAGCCTCGATGTTGAGGCTCTCGTCGAGTGGGCGCGCGAGCGGCTCGGCCGGCACAAGTACCCGCGTCGCATCGAGGTGCTTGATGCCCTTCCCATGGGCCCGAGCCACAAGGTACTCAAACGCGATCTGCGCACGCAGTTCGCCAACAACAAGGAGGCGTGAGGTCATGGACCTGAACCTGTCCGAGGAAGAGCGCGAGGTCCGCGAGTGGGTCCGCACCTTCATGCGCAAGGAGATCATTCCGCTCGAGCCTGAGGTGCTGAGCCGCGAGCGCCGGGGCGAGCCGGGCCTGCGGGAGGAGGAGCTCAAAGCCCTTCGGGACAAGGCGAAGGAGTCCGGGTTCTTCGGGGTGCACACACCGCAGGAGTATGGCGGTATGGGGCTCGGCGCAGTGATGAACGCGCTCGTCGAGGTGGAGCTGGGTCGGTCGTTCGTGCAGTTCAAGTTCGGCGGTGAGGCCGACAACATCCTCTACTTCGCCAACGACGAGCAGAAGGAGAAGTACCTCATCCCCACCATCAGCGGCGAGCGCAAGAGCTGCTTCGCCATCACCGAGACCGGGGCCGGCTCCGACGCCCGCGCCATCCGCACCTCCGCCCGACGCGAGGGCGACGAGTGGGTGATCAACGGTGAGAAGACCTTCATCACGGGAGGCAACGAGGCCGACTTCACGATGGTCTTTGCGGTCACTGACAAGGAGAAGGGTGCCGATGGTGGAGTCACCTGCTTTCTCGTGGACCGCGACCAGGGCTGGAAGTCGGAGTACATCGACACCATGGGCGAGTGGGGCCCGGCGGCGCTGATCTTCGACAACGTACGTGTGCCCCACTCGAGCATTCTCGGAGAGGAGGGCAAGGGCTTCGAGCTCGCCATGCAGTGGATCGGCAAGGGTCGCTACCTGTTGCCCGCCCGCGCGCTCGGGGCCTGCGAGCGTCTGGTCGAGATGGGCATGGAGCACGCCCGCAACCGGGTCACCTTCGGCCAGCCGATCGCGGACCGCCAGGCGATCCAGTGGATGGTCGCTGACTCCGCCGTGGAGATCGAGGCGCTGCGCTGGTTGGTGCTGTCCGCGGCGTGGCAGGTCGACGCCGGGCTCGACTCGCGCCAGGCCCAGTCGATGGCCAAGCTCTACGGCGGTGTGAAGGCCAACGAGATCGTCGACCGGGTGCTGCAGATACACGGCGGCATGGGCTACACCCGCGAGCTTCCGATCGAGCGGTGGTACCGGGAGCTCCGGCTGCTACGCATCTACGAGGGCACCGACGAGATCCAGCGCCGCACCATTGCCCGCAACCTGTTGAAGGGGCACGCCTCCATCCGCGGCTTCCTGGGTTGACTCGAATACCGTCCAGTGAGGGCGGGATGGTGGTGTAGTTGGCTGCTGCTGAGGTTGAAGCCAGTCGCCGCGGTACCCGGCGCATCGACCCGTATGTCGCCGAGTGGTTCGGGGCCGGTGAGATCCCCGACATCCATGGCCTGGCGAAGGAGCTCGGCGCGCTCGGCTTGTTGGGGATGCACCTCGATGGCTACGGCTGTGCAGGGATGAGCGCGACCGACTACGGCCTGACCTGCCTTGAGCTGGAGGCTTCCGACTCCGGAGTGTGCTCGCTGGTCTCAGCGCAGGGTGCAGGGCTCGCTGGCCAGGTTCGCCATCTGGCGATGGGGCAGCGAGGAGCAGAAGCTGGAGTGGCTGTCGCGGATGGCCACCGGCTAGGGCGGGACAACGTTATTGGCGTCCTGCCATTGCGATCAGTCGATCGAAGGTGGAGTTGAGACCCTCATTGACTATCTGCTGATCCGGATTCGCGTCGAACCAGTTGAGGATCTGCCGCGCTCCGACTGCGAACGGAACCGTGCAGATGAATTCTGGGACCAACGCCTTGACTTTGCTGTTGTCGAAGACCAACGAATGGGACTTGTCCCCCAGAAGCGAAGGTCCGAGATCTGGTGCCGCGGCCGCGATGGTGTCGGAGGCGATGTGGACCAGCTGCGGTGCCGGCGCCCCTGCGGCCTCGGCGAAGATCTCGTAGATCCTGTTCCATGGCAGGTACTCGTCCGAGGTGATGGTGAAGTTGTCCCCGATGGCCTGTGGAAGCCCAAACAGCCCGACAAGGGCCTTGGCGAAGTCGCTGGCGTGTGTCAGGGTCCACAGTGAGGTGCCGTCACCGTGCACCACCACCGGCTTTCTGGCCCGCATCCGGGCAATGTCAGTCCAACCCCCAGTCAGGGCAATGCTGGTCCGGTCATAGGTGTGGGAGGGCCGGATGATGGTGACGGGGAAGCCCTTCTCGCGGTAGGTCTTGACCAGCAGATCCTCGCAGGCGATCTTGTCCCGCGAGTACTGCCAGAACGGGTTCCGCAAGGGCGTCGACTCCAGAATCGGCAGCCGAGCGGGGGGTTTCTGGTACGCGGAGGCGGAGCTGATGAAGACGTACTGCCCTGTCCTGCCGGTGAACAGCTCAATGTCGGCCGCCGCGTGATCGGCTGTGAAGGCAACAAAGTCCACGACGACGTCGAACATCCTGTTGCCGAGCGCAGCACGTACCGAGGCCGCGTCCCGCATGTCGGCCTTGAGCACCTCCGCGCCTTCTGTTGCAGGGCGATGGGTTTTGCTGCCGCGGTTGAGAATGGTCAGCCGGTGCCCGACGGCGACCACCCGTTCTGCTGCAGCGGCGCTGATCACGCCGGTGCCGCCAATGAACAAGACCCTCAGGGCGGTGTCGCCGGAAAGAGCGGCGACGGAGGGGTCCAGGCGTGTCACCATGCGTAGTCCTCGGGAGCGGTCTTGTGCCCGGGGAAGATCTCATCCAGCCGGGTCAGTGTCGCCGCGTCCAGGCTGACGTCCAGGGCGCGCAGTGCGGCGTCGAGCTGTTCCTGGGTGCGGGGGCCAATGATGGGTGCGGTCACGGCGGGCTGGGCAAGCAGCCACGCGAGCCCGACATCTCCCGGGTCATGGCCGAGCTCGTCCGCCAGGTCTTCGTACTGCTGGATCTGGTCCCGATGCGTCTTCAGCGTTTCAAGTGCCCTGCCCTCGGCCCGGCGGACCCCGGCGGCCTCCTTGCGCAGCACCCCGCCGAGCAGCCCGCCGTGCAGCGGTGACCACGGCAGGATGCCCAAGCCATACTCCTGCGCCGCGGGAACGACTTCCAGCTCCACCGAGCGGGTGAGCAGGTTGTAGATGGACTGCTCGCTGACCAGGCCGGGGTAGTTGCGCCGGGCCGCGGCGGCCTGTGCCGCGGCGATGTGCCAGCCGGCGAAGTTGCTGCTGCCCGAATACAGGATCTTGCCCTGCTGGACGGCCACCTCGATGGCCTGCCAGATCTCATCCCACGGGGTATCCCGGTCGACGTGGTGGAACTGGTAGAGGTCGATGTAGTCCGTCTGAAGGCGCTTGAGGCTGGCGTCCAGCGCCCGGCGGATATTGAGAGCCGAGAGCTTGCCGTCATTGGGCCGGTCGGACATGCCACCGTAGAGCTTGGTGGCCAGCACCGTCTTCTCACGGCGCTCACCTCCCTTGGCAAACCAGCGGCCGAGGATCTCCTCGGTCCAGCCACGGTGCTCGGCGCCGCCATACACGTTGGCCGTGTCAAAGAAGTTGATCCCGGCATCTTGGGCGGAGTCCATGATGGAGTGGGCGGCAGCTTCCTGGGTCTGCGGACCGAAATTCATGGTGCCCAGGCACAGACGCGAGACGGACAGGCCCGAACGGCCAAGATGCGTGTACTGCATGTGAGAAGTCCCTTTCAATACATGGGTTGACTGCGGCGACTACGGCGTCTCGGGCTTGGTAGACCAGCGATCGCGTAGCAGGTAGGCGACTGCCTTGGGTTCGCGCTCGCGGGTGAAGACGCCCTTTCGATTTCCGATCACCCGATTCGAGCCCTGCATCGTGGCGAAATCGGCGAAGCTCCAGACATGTTCCCCGACGACATTCTGGGCGCGGGCGAAGACGTCCAGGTATGTCGAAACGAGCTGTTGCTGGAATTCCTCACTCCACATCTGGGCCGGTAGAGAGTGCAACCCCGCCACTGCGTCGGCTCCAAACTCGGTGATCACGATCGGCTTGTTGTGGCGGCTGGCCCACAGCCGAAGCTCGTCTTCAAGCTTGTGCTCGGCGGTGATGAGGTCGCCGGCGTCGACGTACCATCCAAAGTAACGATTCAGGAGTATGACGTCGAACAGGTCCGTGACCTGGTCGAGGTCGGGGGTCGCGACGGCCACGTTCGCAAACGCTACTGGACGAGTCCCGTCCAGATCCCGGACACGTTGAGCGAGCGCCGCGAAGTAAGGCCTTGAGGCGGGCTCAGTGGTGTCCGGCTCGTTCGCCACCGACCACATCACCACACTGGGGTGGTTCTTGTCGCGGGCGATCAGCTCGCGGATCGCCGCCAGATGAGTTTCCAGAGTGGCGTCATCGACTGCGCCCGGCCGAAACGTTCGCGTGTCTTCTACTGCTATGCGCTCCGAGTTCAAGGCCAGATTCAGCCCGACAGCAGCCGTCTCGTCGATCACCAGAAAACCGAGCCGGTCCGCGAGATCGAGGACTTCCTCGGCGTACGGGTAGTGCGACGTACGGAACGAGTTGGCACCAATCCACCGGAGCAGTGCGAAGTCCCGCGCCATTCGGACGTCGTCGTGCCCCTTGCCCCGCCACGCTGCGTCTTCGTGCATGCCAAACCCACGGAGGTAGATCGGTTCGTCATTGAGCAGGAGCCGGGCCCCGTCGACACGGATCGTGCGTATGCCCACGGGTAGCGAGTACAGGTCGACGTCGGCGCCCGACTCGTGCCGCACCTCGAGGGTGTACAGGTACGGGTTCTCAGGCGACCACAGTTGGGCGCCGTCAACTTTGACCGACCCGATAGCGCCCGACGACGCAGCGACGGACGCTCCGGTGGCGTCGCGCAGGACCACGCTCGTAAGGCGGGACAGAGGATCGGAGATGTCTGGGTCCGCGCCGGCGATTTCGACCTCGTAATGAACGACACCGCTGCCGGGCTCCAGGTCAGTGCGCACGGCGATGTCGGCGATGTAGCGGCCGGGTGTCGATAGAAGCCACACCGCTCGCGAGAGCCCGGCGTAGTTGAAGAAGTCGTGGAAGTAGCTCTGCCGACGCCGGCCGTCGTCGCCGACGTCGACAATCCCCGGTGGGATGCTCTGCATGGTGAGCCGGTTGTCAACGCGAACAGTGATCCGAATCGAATCCACGTCACTAACCAGGGACGAGATGTCGAACTCAAAGGGCGTGTACCCGCCCTCGTGCATGCCGACCCTCGCGTCGTTGACCCAAACCTCGGCCCGGTGCGTGGCCGCGTCGAAGCGCAGCACGGTACGCCGCCCGGGTGCAGCCGCGGGCGTGACGACCTGGGTCTGGTACCAGACATCGCCCACGTGCTCCCGTTCGCCGCGATCGACGACAAGGTCGTTGTAGCTGGCCGGGACAGGCATCGGGCGTGAAGCCGGCAACCGATCGCGCCACCACTGCTCGGTCACGCCCAGCGAGTGCGGGTCGAACGTGAAGTCCCAGAGTCCGTCGAGCTTGCGGGCGCTGCGCGAGGTAGTCCAGCGGGGGGCCAGCATGGCCATCCTTTCGTAGAGGTCACATGTGTTTCGGCGCGACAGCGGCGGAGCAGCAGGTGCAGCCGCGGCGCGCGCTCATCCTGGTCGGGCGGCCCGGTTCCGGCCGATCAGGTCTCGGTAGGTCTGACCGCTCAGCTTGAGGACTCGGCGCTGCGTGGCGTAGTCGACGTGGGCGAGGCCGAAGCGTGGCCGGTAGCCGTGTGCCCACTCGAAGTTGTCGAGCAGGGTCCATGCGAAGTACCCCCGGACCGGCGCTCCCTGTGCGACGGCGTCGGCGACTGCGTCCACGTGGTCGAGCAGGTACGCGGTCCGTTCGTGATCGGCAACGTACCCGTTGGCGTCGGGTTCGTCTGCCCAGGCCGACCCGTTCTCGGTGACGTAGAGCGTCGGGGCGTCATAGTCCTTGGTCAGTCGCAGGAGCATTTCCTCCAGCCCGGCCGGATGGACCTCCCAGTCGAGCGCTGTCGTGGCGGCGCCCTCGACAGGCACCTGCCGGAAGCCGAGGGTCGCGACCGTTGGATCGGCGGCAATCTTCTGTCTGAAGTAGTAGTTCAAGCCGATGAAGTCCAACGACGTGGCGATCGTCTCCATGTCGCCCTGCCGGACCGGCAGCTCGATCCCATACAGCTCGACCATGTCCGCCGGGTAGCCGCGACCAACGAGCGGATCGAGCCACCATCGGTTGGTGTGGCCGTCGGCGCGCATCGCAGCCTCGAAGTCAGCAGGCATGTCGGTCGCCGGCTCGCACGGACTGAGGTTGTTGACGATACCGACCGACGGCGTCTTGGCAGCGACCGACCGCAGCGCCTGGACGGCGAGCCCGTGGGCGAGCAGCAGGTGGTGGGAGGCGTGCACCGCGCTGCGCAGGTCTCGCATCCCGGGCGCCATACGGCCCTCCATGTGCCCGATCCAGGCCGAGCAAAGCGGCTCGTTCAGCGTCACCCAGTCAATCACGCGGTCCCCGAGGCGTTCTGCGACGATCGTGGCGTACTCCGCAAACCGGTAGGAAGTTTCGCGCGACGTCCATCCGCCCGTGTGCTGCAACGCGGACGGCAAGTCCCAGTGGTAAAGCGTCGTGAATGGCCGGATGCCGGCCTCCAGCAGGTCGTCGACCATCTGGTCGTAGTGGTCCAGGCCGGCCACGTTGGCCGGTCCACGGCCCGTCGGCTGGATGCGAGGCCAGGCGATCGAGAAGCGGTATGACGTCACGCCGAGCTGGCGCAGCAGGTCGAGGTCTTCGGGCCAGCGGCGGTAGGAGTCGCACGCGACCTCGCCGGTCTCGCCGCCCTCGACAGCTCCTGGTGTGCGGCCGAAGTCGTCCCAGATCGAGGGCAGCCGACCGTCCGCGGAGGGTGAGCCTTCGATCTGGAATGCCGAGGTCGCGGCCCCCCACAGGAAGCCGGAGGGAAGAGCGGAGCGGTTGTTCATCGATCGTCTCGCCTCAGGTCAAGGGAACGGGAAGGAGCCCAGCGGAGACCGGCATGTCTCACTTGACCGATCCGGCGGTCATGCCGGCGACCATGAAGCGTTGCAACGCGAGGAAACCGATCACGATCGGCACGCTCACGGTGAGCGAGGCTGCCATGATCTGATTCCAGTACACGTTGTTCTGGGTGGCGTATCCGCGCAGGCCGACGGCAAGGGTTCGCGTCGTGTCATCGGTCATCACCGAGGCGAAGAGGACCTCGCCCCAGGCGGTCATGAAGGCGTAGATGGCGACTGCCACGATGCCCGGGATCGCAGCCGGCACCACGACGCGAAAGAGCGCGCCGAGCGGGCCGTTGCCGTCAACCAGCGCCGCCTCGTCGAGCTCACGCGGGATCGAGTCGAGGTACCCGATGAGCATCCAGATGGCGAAAGGCAGGGTGAACGTCAAGAACGTGAGGATCAGGCCCAGGCGGCTGCCGTAGAGGTTGATCCCAGTCACGTTGCTGATGTTCACAAACATGACGAAGAGCGGGAGCAGGAAGAGGATGCCAGGGAACATCTGCGTTGACAGTACGACCACGGAGAACGTCTGCCGGCCGCGGAAACGGTACCGGCTGATCGAGTAAGCAGCGAGGAGGGCAATCAACACGGACGCCAATGACGAGGCCGCGGCGACCACGAGGCTGTTGACGAAGTATCGGGCAAGCGGGATCGTCGTCCACATATCGCGAAACGGCGCGAGGGTGAAATGTGACGGCCACCACGTGAAGGTTCCTTGAACGTCCTGCAGGGGTTTGAGGGCGGAGCTGACCATGACGTAGATGGGGACGAGGGTGAATACCACGAGGGCGGACAGGCCTATCCGCCTGGTCCATCGGAACCAGTTTGGTTCATGCATTGTCGGTCCTCCTGTTCACGAAGAAGAGGTAGATCCCCGTCACGACCATCAGGAACAGCAGCAGCAGCACCGACATCGCCGACCCTGTGCCGAAGTTCCACGTGCCGAATGAGTTCTGGTAGATGTGGATCGAGATCAAGTCCGCCTGCGCCGGCGTGGTGTCACCGAACAACGTGTACGGCGTTGTGAAGTCGTTGAAGGTCCACAGGAAAAGCACCAGCACCAGCACTCGGTTGACAGGTGCCAGCAGGGGCAGCGTCACCCGACGGAGCTGTGTCAGGATCCCGGCACCGTCGAGTACGGCCGCTTCGTAGACGTCGTCCGAGATGCTCTGCATACCGGCCGACATCATCAGGAATGCGAATGGCCAGGTGCGCCAGACAACCACCAGCGTGAGGGTGACAAAGCTGTTCCCCCCGATGAGCCAGAAGGGATTGCCCTGCGTCAGATGCAGCTGGTTGACCAGCACGTGGTTGATGACACCGGTGTCGCGCTGCGCCATGAAGTTCCAGGTGATGACCGAGGCGAAGATTGGCAGGGCAAACGGCACGAGAAGCAGCGTGCGGACGATCCCTCTGCCGCGGAACGGTCGCTGCGTAAGGACGGCGGCTAGGAGACCGAGGGACCACGAGAACGCCAACACGAGCACCGTGAAAGCAATCGTGACCACAAACGAGTGGAGCAGCGCCTTGCCGGCGGGCTGGTTGAAGTCCATGGCGAGGCGGTAGTTGTCCAGATGAGCGAACGGGGCCTGCCGCCAGTTGCCCAGGTAGAGCTGGGTCATCTTGAAGAAGCTCATCATCACCCCGATGAGCATCGGGATGATGTGGATCAGCAGCTCCATCACGATCGCCGGTGCCAGCAGCACGTACGGCAGCCACTGGCGACGGCGCTTGCGGCGCCGAACAGGGTTCACCGGTGCCCGCCCACTGGGCACCTTTGGGTTGGAAACCACCGATGCCCGCCCAATAGACACCTTGGCCTTGACGGCGTCGACCATGCGTTCCTCTCCGGCGGCGCGGTGGGCCGTCGCAACTGACCACCGCGCCCCGCTCTTTTCGGACGTTCCTCGCGTCAGTCTGTGACCTGCTGTTGCGCAGCGGCCAGCGCAGCGGCGATTTGAGCACTGGTCACCGTCTTGCCTGTCGCGGCGTCCGCAAACAGGCTGGTCATCGCGGCTCCGACCAGCTTTTCGAACTGACTCTCACCGGGCACCTGGGGCAGTGGCGCCGCGCTCTTGCTCAGCACGTCCTTGATCACCAGGACGTTCGGTGCCTGGAACGCTGGGTCGCTGTAGGCGTCGGTGACCGACGGCAGCGAACCATAGGTCTTGTTCAGCATCTGCTGCTCGGGCGTGCTCGTCATGAACTTCACGAACGCAATCGCGGCGTCCTTGTTCTTGGTGTTCTTGAAGATCCCGAGGTTGATACCCGCCACCATGCTCGTCACGGGCTTTCCACCCGCGGCAAGCGTGGCCGGCACTGGGACGGGAGCGACGCCGATGTCGTCAGGATTCATGCCCAGCTCCTTAAGCGAGGCCTGCGCCGCCTGCCAGAAGACCATGGAGGTCGTGCCCGTCGCGAAGTCCTTCAGCGCCTCGGTGCCGTTTGAGTACTGTGCGTCGCTCGGGTTCACGATCTTGTCGGTCTGCATGAAGTCGATGTACTGCTTGATCGCGGCAACATTTGCAGGCGTATTGAAGGTCGCCTTGCCGGACGCGTCGAACCATGACCCGCCCTGCTGCTGGCTCAACGTGAAGGCGGAGTGGATGTTCTCGGTCTTGCTTCCGGCCTCGAGCGACAAGGCCCAATGTTTCGGTGTCGTGAGCTTCTTGGCGTCCACCAGGAACTCGTCCCAGGTCTTCGGCGGGCTGCTGATGCCCGCATCCTTGAACTGCTTCTTGTTGTAGTACAACCCGTAGGCCATGCTGTAGATCGGGACGGCCGCGGGGGGTTGACCGGCGACGCCGGTAGCCGACATGCTGCCGGCGAGGAACCGCGACTTGCCGCCGATCGCGTTCAGCGTCGCATCGTCGAACGGGAGAAACGCTCCCGTCGCCTGGACCGACGACGACCAGGTGTTGCCGATGTTGACGACGTCAGGGCCCTTGCCCGAGGTGGTCGCCGCGAGCACCCGGTTCAACAGATCCGACCATGGCACAACTTCGAGCTCGACCTTGATGCCGGTCTGCTTGGTGAACTTGGCGAGCTCCGGTGTGAGCACCTGCTTGTCGTTGGCCAGGCTGGTGCCCTGGTTGCTCGCCCAATAGGTCAGGGTTGCGCCAGTGTTCGCCTTGTCCGAGCCCTTGGTGGCGCCGCTACTGCTGCACGCAGCGAGGGGCACCAGCATCAGCGCTGCAACGGCTGCAGTAGCAGTCTTGTTCAGTCGCACGATCTGTCCTTTCCGTTCGAAAGCCGGGCGGGTGTGCGTCAAAGAACGAACGCGCAGGCGACGGTGCACTGCAGTCCCAGACTTCCGCCACACCATCCTACAAGTCGTGTACTAATGTCAATGCTTAACTCGTATCGTGCGGTCAGTATCCAGATCGTCACCCATTTGAGATGGTATAAGCGTGTTCAGGGACCCGGCCTTGCGTTCGTTCATGCCCCAAACTATGTTGCGAAGTACTACCCGGTTGGAGCCGGTTGACCCACAGAGCGAGGTAAGAATGACCAAGGCCAGGGCCAGGGCCGTCAGCGTCCGCGACCTTCGCACGCGCAACCGCGCGCGAGCGTTGGCAGCTGTCTACCACGACGGACCGATGACCCGACAAGAGATCGGCGAGGCGATCGGCGTCAGCCCGGCCACGGTGAGCAACCTGGTGGGTGATCTGCTCAACCAAGATGTGATCGTCGAGGCTGGTGCCGAAGATTCCGATGGCGGGCGCCCGCGGACCTTGCTACGCGTCAAGCCCGAACACCGGTTCGTCGTCGGCGTCGATGTCGGCGAGACCGCAATCCTTGTCGAGCTCTTCGATCTCGACATGCAGGTTCGCGCCTCGCATTCAATCACCCCGAAATCGGGGCGCCTCGATCCCGAGAAGACGGCCGAGCATGTGCTGGACGGGGTCGAGCGCGTCGTGGGCTACTCCGGACGTGCTCCGGAAGAAATTCTCGGAGTCGGGGTTGGCGTGCCCGGGCTGGTCGAGCACGGCAATGACCCGGGCGTGCACGGCGACGAGGCGGTCGTGCATGCACAGACCATCGGCTGGGACGGAGTGCCCTTCGGGAAGCTGCTGCGAAACGGTACTTCGTTGCCGCTGTTTGTCGAGAACGGCGCGAAGACCTTCGGACAAGCAGAGAAGTGGTTTGGTGCTGCAAGGGACGCGGAGAATGCGATCATCGTGCTGCTCGGCACGGGCACGGGCGTCAGCATCTTCTCCGAAGGGGAGCTGTACCGCGGCGCGTCGAGTAGTGCGGGCGAGTGGGGACACACCACGGTGATCGTCGACGGGCAGACGTGTCGTTGCGGTGCCAGGGGATGTCTAGAGGCATACGTTGGCGGCCCGGCGATCGTGGCACGCTACGACGAGTTGCGCCAGCGAAAACCTGCGGGTGGGGAGACTGACCTCGTCGCTCGTCTGATCGCCATCGCTGAGGCGCCCAGCGATGACCAGTCCGCGGCCAGGGTCCTGCAGGAAACGGCGACGTATCTCGGCGTAGGCGTTGCCAATCTCATCAACTTGTTCAACCCAGAGCGAATCGTCATCGGAGGGTGGGTCGACCAGATTCTCGAAGCAAAGCTCTTGCCAGCGATTCGCGAGGTCGCGGCTCAACAAGCTTTGCGGATGCCCTTCAGCGCCGTCTCGATCGTCCCAGCGCTACTCGGGCGCGACGCGGTGGCCCTTGGTGCCGCGACTCTTCCAGTCAATGACTTCTTGGCGTCCGGCGCCGTTCCGACGACGCGAAAGACGACAAGAGGCACCATCCGGCCTGCCCTCGCCGTACGTCATCGCATGTGAGCCTGGACAGACTGGTGCTCATCGCACGGCCGGTGCTGGGCCACGGTTGCGAGCTGGTGTCGACGGCGTTGGCCGAGCGCAGGGTTCGTAGAGATGGCCGAGTCCTCGTCTGACCCACCGTTCAAGCCGAGCAGCAGCTCGCTGATCCCGGTTTCACTCGAGGCCGGGTATGTACGCGACGGAAGGCCGGCGCCGGCTCCCTCACCGTGGTGCCGTGCGACAACCTGCCCGGCAATGGGGCCGCAGTCGCCCGGGCGATCGGCGACCTCGCCACTCTGGTCGATCCGGAACTGGCCCGCTGGGTCACGGGAAACGTGTCCTACGCCACCACCATGGTGGACCGGATCACCTCCGAACCGACCCCGCAGGACAGGGATGACCAGCTCCGCTCCTACAGGGATGAGTAGGTACCGCACCGGGCGCTCTTCGTACTGTTCGCGCGCCGCGTCATCGCAACAGTCGGTTCAGCCCTTCGGGCAGCAGCGACTCCGCGAAAACCGTGTGGTGAGCCGCTGAAGCATTCGCTGGCGGCCGAACCTGCTCAGTCTCGGCGCCCGGCCCGAAGCAGCGGACGCACCGTGCGCTCGGCGGCCTTGCGCGGCGAAGGTACCGCGCCCGAGGCCAAGAACCGGCTGACGGGAAGGGTGGCTGCCCCGAGCGCGACGGCGTCCCTGCCGAGCTCTGCGGGAACGATCGACACGTCACCGAACGGCATACGCAGGGCATACCGCGAGGCGACCTCGCGCACCGCAGGCAGCAGTCTTTCCTCGAGGGTCTGTCCGACCCACCCGCCGACGACGATGCGCTCTGGATTGAACAGATTGATGAGATCGGCAATGCCGGCGCCGAGATAGGTGGCAATCTCGTCCAGTACCTTCGTCGCCGAGCGGTCGTTGCGCCCCGCCGCCGCGATCGCCGTGATGCCGTCGACGAGGTCGCTCCCGCTCTCTGACGGGGTGTGCCGGCGCAGCTGGTCATAGCGTTTCACGATCGCGTGAGCGCCGACGTACGCCTCAAGACAGCCCAAGGCGCCGCAGCGGCACAACCTGCCGTTCACCATCACATTGGTGTGTCCCCACTCGCCCGCGCTGCTTGACGCGCCCCGATACAGCTCACCATCGGCGAAAATGCTGATGCCGGTGCCGGTGCCGAGCAGCACGATGATCGCATTGTCGACGTTGCGCGCGGCACCGAACCACTTCTCCGCCTGTCCGAAGGTCTTCGCCCCGTTGTCGACCAGCAGTGGCAGCGTTGTTCCCCTGCGCAACATCTCGCCGAACGGCACGCCGTCCCAGCCCACCGTCTGGGCGTGCACGACCGCGTCCTCACCGTGCTTCACGAGACCTGGCACGCCGACGCCCACGCCCAGAATCGATTCCGAGGCGACGCCAGACTCGGCAATCACCGCGTCGAGACCCTGGAGCACGTGGCTCGCCGACTCATCGGGGAGCAAGACAGACGAGGTCGGCGTGACCGTGTGGGAGGCGCGGACCTGCATGTCGAGGTCGAATAGCTCGACGAGCACTGCGGTCTCGCCGACGTCGACGCCAACCACGTAGGCGTATTCAGGGTTGATTCGCAGCAGCGCGCGGGGCCGGCCACCGTTGGAGTCCTGCGTGCCGGACTCGACGATGACGCCCTGCTCGAGAAGTTCGCCGCACAGGTTGCTCACGGTGGCCGCGCTGACCCCGGCGGCGATGCCGATCTCCTGGCGGGTCATGAACCCGTTGAGGTAGACGGCCGCGAGGGCCCTCGCCCGGTTGCTCTTGCGCAGGTCACGGACGTTGATCGACCTGGCCCTCGCCACTGCTACCTCACCTTTGTCCGTGGAGCGGCCCATGTCCGGTCGCCGTCGAAGCGTAGTTCACGCCGTGGACGAACGGACCCGCACAAGGTCGGACAAGCGCCCATGCATGCGGCCGCGCCGACTCCACCGCGTCTCCTGAAATCGGAGCTCGCGGCGTGCAGCAGCGGACGCGATTCGACGGCCGTGAATCCGCCGGCCGATGCCGGGATCAAGGTCAACCGTTACGGGTAGCTGACCAGGTATCGCGCCGACCCGCTGGCACCGGTGGCGGCACCGGCGTCGTTGACGATGTGGTCGAGCGTTCCGGCACCGAGCGCGACGGTGACCAGGTCGTGCAGCTTCACGCCCGTCGTGACGGGCACTTCGAAGCCGTGCGTCGCGTGGATCGATGGGTCGACGTTGGTGTAGATGTAGCTGCCGCCGCCCCACAGCTCGTGGGTTTGCACGGAGTCAGCAACCTTGTACGCCGCCCAGCCGGAGATACCGTCGTGCTCCCACGCAGCCTGGTTCGGCGGGTCGTATGGCAACTCGTTCTGGAAGAAGACCGTCTTGCCGTTCTCGCCGTTCCAGATCACGTTGTACTTCTGGAAATGCTCGACGAACAGGCCGGTCGCGGTCACGTTGTCACCGTTGACGACAAGACCGGTGTCAGAGGTGTTGACGCTCCAGCCGACGCCCTGACCGTGGTCGGCGCGCCATGCCCAGATGTCGTCGAGGATGGCGTTGTTGCTGTTCACTTCGAGCGCGACGGTCGCCTTGCCGGCGTGTGGGCCACCGACGCGGAAAAACACGTCCGCGAGGAGCGTTGGGTCGGACGCGTCGGACCAGTTGTTGTGCTCGTCCCCCTGGCCGTTCGCGGCGTGTCCGGTGCCGATCTGCACAAGCGCCGGGGAGCTGACGGGTCCGGCGTCGATCATGATGCCCGAGATGCTGACGCCCTGACGGTCGGCGACACTGATCGCCACGTCGCCGTTGGTGGGTGTCAGCGTCGCGATCCCGAGACCGAGAACGACGGTGTCAGCACGCTTGACGTCGATCGTCTTGTCGAGGTCGTAGACGCCCGGCGTGAAAATCAGGTTCTGGCCCTGAGCGAGGGCGCGGTTGATGTCCTTGACGGAGTCCGAGGGCCTGGCGAGGTAGAACTCCGACAGCGGGATCGAGTGTCCGAGCGTCTGACCGTCGAGCCACGTGGTACCGCGGGAATCGGTACGCGCGTCCGGAACGAACACCTTGTAGTCACCTGCTGTGTCTATGTATAGGTAGGGTTTCTCCCGGCTCGCCGGGTTGGTGTTCAGGGTCGTGTACGGCGGTGCGGGGAAGGACTGCGCGGGCGCACCGATCACACCGGCGAAGACCTGGTTCCACACGCCGTTCGACCAGCCACCGATGGAACTGTCCCGGACCAGGAACTGCTGCTGTGTTCCGTTCGTGACGGATTTCGTCACATTGGAGTCGGCCATGAAGCCACCACTGGCGTACTGGGGGCCTGCCGTGCAGTAGTCCATCAACGTCGTGCCGCCGGTGATGTTGACGCGGCGCAGCGGGGCTGCCTGCGACACCGCCCAGAACTCCGTGTTGGTGCGACAGCCCGTGTTACCCAGCGGGTTGATCGTCAGGTTCGACAGCGAGCGCCAGAAGTTGGTCAGGGCGATGCAGTTATTCGCCGTCAGGCAGCGGTTGTAGACGTTGACTTCACCGTTGATGACGACGTCGGTCGGCGACTGGCCGAGGCCCGCCACCTCCGTGTAGTAGCCGACCTGGAAAACGAGAGGCTTGGCCGTGATGCCGTGCGCAGGGTCGGCCTTCGTGCCGTAGATGCCCGGCTTGAACAGTAACGCGTAACGTTGCGTGCCCATCTCGTTGTCGACTTGTTCCTTGGCGATCGCGTCGAGGGTCACCTGAATCTCGTTCTGCGGCATACCTGGGTCGAAAATCTTCACGTTCGGGCCGAAGTCTGGCTGACCAGCGCTCGTGATCGAGCTCGACGCAGCGGAGGCGACCCCGGCCGTCAACAGGGCGGTCGCCAGAGCGACCGCACCGATCAGGGCGGTACTGATGCGCCTGCGGCTAAGTCCCCGAGAGGCTGTTGCGGGGCGTTCGCCTTGGGCGTTTGGCGATGGCATGTGTCGCGGTCCTTTCGTCATGGGAACAGTCGCAGGCGGGATTGAGGACAGGTCCACAGGATCAGTCACGATCCGCGGGACGATTCGTACAACCCTTCATCCAAGTCGTAAAAGTCGCACGACGCAGGGTGCTTGTCAAGGCGGAAAGGCTGTTGTCGTTTCGGTTCGTTCGTTACCACGGAGCAACTGGGGCACGAACTCGAGACCCCCTCCCTGGAGATCCTCGAGACCGAACTACGACCAACAAGGAGCCCCAAAAGGCCCGACCCAGACCGCGAGGAAAAGCACCACCGATTAGTCCTCGCGGGACTCCTTGACCCGGGCGACAAGCTGGGTCGGGCTCACAAACCTCAATGCGACGATCAGGATGACCATCATGGTGAGGGTGTAGATCACTGCCATGGACGAGATGAGCTGGCGGGCCTCGCCGCCCCCGGCTGCGGTCATCGCGCGGTAGATCGCGACGACCAGCGTGTCCGACTGGGGGCCCGACACGAGGAAGGTGAGGTCGAACATCCCGACGGTGCGGACCAGGACCAGGATGGACGCGGCAAGGATCCCCGGGATGAGCAGTGGCATGAGGATCCTCGTGAAGACCTTCCGCATGCTCGCGCCGGACATCCGCGCCGCGCTCTCGATCGTCGGGTTGATCTGCTCGATGAACGGCGTCATGGTCATGATGACGAAAGGAATGGACGGCACCAGGTTGACCAGAATCACCGCGGTGAGCGTGCGTCCCAGCCCGATGTTGTACATCACGGTGGCCAGCGGGATGCCGTACGTGATGGGGGGCATCAGGACCGGCAGAAGGAAGAGCAGTGTGACGGTCTTCTTGAACGGGAAGTTCCGTCGCGCGAGCAGGTAGGCCGCCGGTACCCCGACAAGGACCGAGATGACGATCACGACCACTGCGACCGTGAGGGTCACTCCGATGATGTGCGTCATCTGGAACTGGCCCCAAGCGTTCGAGTACCAGTCCTTGCTGAAGCTCTCCGGCAGCCAGGTGTTGAACCATGACTTGCCGAGCGAGTCCACCACGACGCTGACGAGGATGCCGATCAGGAAGATGAAGAACGCGGCCGTGCCAGCCCATACGAACCAGGTCGTGGGGGAGGCGGCGAGCGAGCGCTCACCGGGTGCTCGGGCGCCGGACCGCTTCTTGGTGGGGGTCGGTGGTGACCCCACTCCGTGCGCGCCGCTCGTAGCCGTCTTGGCGGTCATCAGCCCTTGCCTCCCGTCGATCCCTTGTACAGGAATGAGCGCCAGAGCAGCACGGCGGTGATGACAACCAGCTCGATGACGCCCATCATGACCGCGATGGTGGAGGCCATCGGATAGTCGATCTGCTCACCGAACGCCCGGTAGGCCATCAGGGCCATCACACGGGTCGAGCCCATGGCGTCCCCGACGAGTCGAGCCGAGGGGAAGACGCTGAAGGCGAGGACGAACGTCAGGATGAACGTCGTCGCGAGCCCAGGGGCCAGCAGGGGGAGGATGATCCGACGAAATCGCTGTTTCCAGTCAGCTCCCATCGTCTTTGCCGCGGCCTCGATCGAGGGGTCGATACCCGAAAGATATGACGAGATGAGCAGGAAGGCGAAGGGGAATCCGGAGATGACCAGCGAGAACATCACGCCCAGGTAGTTGTTGACGAGGGCGAGTGGCTGGTCGATCACCCCGATCTGGATGAGGAACCGGTTCAGCCAACCCTGTCGTCCGGCGAAGATCAACAGACCCTGTGCCGTGAGCACTGTGCCGAGCGTGATGGGCAGAACAAGGAGAGTCGTGAGCAGCTTCTTGCCCCTGAAGCGGTGCCGGAGCTTGAAGGCCATCGGGATCGAGGCCAGCACGTTGAACAGGGCTGCCGGCAAGGCCAGCCGCATCGTCAACCAGACGGAGTCGGAGACGAATGAGTCCTTGAAGAAGGCGACGTAGTTCGAGAAGGCGCCACCGCCCCACTTCTCCTGGGTAGCCGCAGAGGGCTGGAGCGTGAGGCCGATGCCGTAGGTGAAGGGGTAGATGAAGAGCGCGAGGGCGAAGACCAGCGCGGGGACGAGCATCAGGAGCGACGTGTCGATGCCTCGTTCCGCCAACCGGTGTCGCAGGCTCGCGGTGGACCGGGTCGCCGTGGAGCTCCCCAGAGCCGGCGAGGTCATCGGCGCACCTCTGCTAGCTCCCTCTCCTCGACCGACAACTCCTCCATGTCGATGGCGTCTGCCTGGTAGACCAGCACCCGGGCCGGATCGGTTGTGAGCTCGACGGTGCTCCCGATGGCGGGGGCGTGGTCCGAGTGCACGTGAAGGCCCCGACCGCTGGGGGACGTGACGCCGACGGCGAACTCCCGGCCGTGGTATTCGACGACCGAGACCGTTGCCGTCATGGTGTTGGCGCCCCGTACGGGCTCCGCTGGAGAGACGACGACGAGGTCCTCGGGGCGTATCGCGGCCCGCGCCTTGTCCCCGACCGTCACCGGCAGCACTGCGGTCCCCCGCAGAGAGAAGCCCTCGCCCTCGAGGGTCACGGCGCTGCCCTTCACGGCCGTGACGTCCAGGTCGATGAGGTTCCGGTAGCCCATGAAGTCGGCGACGCGCCAGTTGGCCGGGTTGTTGTGCAGCTCCTCGGGTGTGCCGATCTGCTGGACCCGGCCCTCCCTCAGGACGACGAGGCGGTCCGCCATGGACAGCGCCTCCTCCTGGTCGTGGGTGACATAAAGCGTCGTCAGGCCCAGCGACTGGTGCAGGCGCCGGATCTCGGTGCGCATCTCCAGGCGCAGCTTGGCGTCGAGGTTCGACAACGGCTCGTCCATCAGAACCAGCCTCGGTTCCATGACGACGGCGCGGGCGATGGCCACTCGCTGCTGCTGGCCGCCCGAAAGCTGCCCTGGCAGCTTCTTTGCGTGCTGCTCGAGCTTGACCAGAGCGATGGCCTCCGCGACGCGACTCTTCATCTCGGGTTTGGGTACGTTGCGCATGTGCAGCCCGAACGCGATGTTCTTCTCGACGCTGAGGTGGGGAAACAGTGCGTAGTTCTGGAACACCATGCCGAACCCGCGATTCTCCGCAGCCACGGTGTCGACCCGTTTGCCGTCTATGAGGATCTGGCCATGGGTCAGCGGGAGCAGTCCCGCCAGGCAGTTCAGCGCGGTGGACTTCCCGCAGCCCGACGGCCCGAGCAGGGCGATGAACTCGCCTGCCCGAACCGTCAGGTTGAGGTCCACCAGCGCGTCAATGCCGCCGAAACTTCGACCAACACCCTGAAGTTCCAGTGACTCGAACTTGCTGGCAGCGATGGCCATGGCTACTTGGCCTTGAACTTTCCTGAGCCGACCTCACGGTCCCACTGGTCGAAGGCCTTGACCAAGTTGGCGGCAGTGAGAGGGGTTGCCTTGGGCGCCGAGTCGATCAGGGCGTCGTACCAGTCGCGGCCGAAGGTCTTGATAGCGTCCTGGCTGGCCTGCGGCGCCTTGTCCAGCGTCGCGCCCTTGATCGAGGGGCCGGGGTAGAAGTACCCGGCGTCGTATGCCATGGCGTTCGTCTCGGGGGTGAGTATGTACTGCAGGAGGTTCAGGATTGCCGACATCTTGTCGGCCGACTGGCCCTTGGGTACGACGGCGTAGTGGGCATCGGTGACCCAGGTGAACGTTTCGAACGGAGCCGCCGCGATCGTCTTGGGCTCCGTGCCGAGCGCGCGTGGGTTGATGTCCCACCCGGTGGTGGTCGGGATCATGGCCCACGTGCCGTCCGCCATGTTCGAGATGACCTGGCCGGTGCCCGTTGGGTAGTTGTTGATGTACTGCCCGAGGTCTTTGAGGTACGCCCAGGTCTTGGCCCAGCCGTTCACGGGGTCGCTCGGGTCCTTGTCACCCAGCATGTAGGGCAGGCCCATCAGGAAGGTTCGACCGGGACCGGAGTTCGCCGGCCGGGCATAGCCGAACTTGTTGGGGTGTGCTTTGGCCCACGCGAGCACCGCCTCCGGGGTCTTGGGCACGTCGGTCACGACCTTCGGGTCGTACTGGAGCAGTGGGCCTGACGGGTAGTAGGTGGTGACGACTCCGAAGCCCTCGGCCAGTCCCTGCATCTTCGCCGCGGGTTCGATGTAGTTCGCCATGTTCGAGAGGCGGGTGCCGTGGTCCTTGACGATCGGCACCCAGAGCTTCTGGTCGATACCGGCGGACAGTCCGTCGGTACCGGTCATCACCAGGTCGACCGACAGCTTCTTGCTGTCGACCTGGGGCTTGATCGTCCCCACGAGGTCGGGTGCCCCGGCGTTCTCCCAGGTCACCGACGAAACGATGTCCGGGTGGTCCTTGACGAACTTGTCCACCATCGGGCCGGTGAGCTTCTTGTTGCCGGCGACATCCAGGATATTCAGGGTGACGGGCGCCGAGGGCTTGTCGGGCACGTTACCGGCGGCTGCGCTCACAGCCGGCTTGTCGGTCGACCCGGAGTTGGGCGCGCTGCATGCGGTGAGGACCATCCCCAGGGCAGCAATTCCGGCCACCAGGTGCAGTGGTTTGGCGATTTGCATGGAATGTCTTCTCTCATAGTTAGGGCCAGAGCGTCATTGCCCGGACCTGGGACCGCGGATCAACAGAACGTTCAAGCGGTGGCTTGCACGGCGTGGCTGGTTCGAACCGGCCCGGTCGACTCACGCACGACCAGCTGGAACGACAGATCGTGATGGTGTGTCGGCGGCGTGTAGGGGTCCCGTACGAAGTTGAGAAGGAGGTCGACGCTCGCGCGACCGCAGTTCACCAAGGGAATCCCGACACTCGTCAGGGATGGGAAGGTCAGCTCGGACATCGGAATGTTGTCGATGCCGACAACGCTGATCTCGTCCGGGACCCTGACGCCGCGATGACGCAACCGATCCAGAAGGCCGAATGCGACGAGGTCGTTGTATGCGACGACGGCTGTGGCTCCGCTGACAATCACGAGGTCGGCCGCTGCGATGCCGCCTGAGACATAGGGCTGGAACGATCCGAGCTCCACCAGATCCAGGTCGGGATGCTCCGCGGCAACGACCTCCAGGCTGGTGAGCCGGGCTGCGTTCGACCACGAGGTGGCAGGTCCGCCGACGTATGCGATCTTGCGGTGTCCGAGGGCACGCAGATGCCCCATCGCCTGGCGGATGCCCATGAGGTTGTTGATGGCGACCGCCGGGATGTCTGCGCAGGCCCGGTTCACCAGTACGAGCCTGCACTCGAGCGCCAGCTGGGCGATCACCGAGTCCGGCGCACGTGGTGAGCACAGGACGATGCCGTCCACCCGTTTGGACATGTTGTGGGCGAGGACTTCCTCCTGGCTGGGGTCTTCATCGGAGTCCGCGACGATGACGCAGTAGCCGGCGACTCGGGCTCGGCTCTGCACGCCCTTGGTCACCGATGCGAAGAAGGGGTTCTCGAGGTCGGGGACGATCAGGCCGATCGTGCTCGTCCGACCCGTGATCAGGCCACGTGCGGCCGGGTTCGGGAGGTAGCCCATCCCGCGTGCGGTGTCCAGAACCCTTGCGCGGGTGGCCGGTGCGACCTCATCCGGCTTGGCGAGCGCGCGCGAGACCGTGGAGATGGAGACGCCCGCAACTCGGGCAACATCTCGAGCGGTAACTGACACGGGCTTCACCTCAGTCGTGCGGCCACGTCGTTGTGGCTCCCTGACAGTATGCAAACCTTTTCATCATTTCGTCAAGCATGATCAGAGAGTCTCTCGGAAGGCGTGACCTATCCGGTCTGAGAAGGTACTGTTCATACAGGTCAGAAGCCTCAGGACCCCGGTCTCCGATCGGGCGCACCCTTATGAGTGATTGTGTCATTGCCACTCATCTTGTTTCAGAGAGGAGACGGAATGCTCGTCGTTCGACAGTCCTGTGACCAGTCTGTTCCGTCCGTCGCAGGGGCCCGATGAAGATCGAGGGCGTCGACGTGATTGTCACGAGTCCCGGTCGCAACTTCGTCACGCTGAAGCTCACGACCAGCGATGGCGTCGTCGGGCTCGGGGACGCGACCCTCAACGGGCGCGAGCTTGCGGTCGCCTCCTACCTTCGCGATCACGTCGTGCCGCTGCTGATCGGCCGTGACGCGGATAACATCGAGGACACGTGGCAGTACCTGTACCGCGGACCGTACTGGCGGCGCGGGCCCGTGACCATGGCGGCAATCTCGGCGGTGGACATGGCGTTGTGGGACATCAAGGGCAAGGTCGCCGGACTTCCCGTATACCAGCTGCTCGGCGGCCGGAGCCGGCGCGGGGCGCTTGCCTACGGACACGCATCCGGCACCACCGTCGAGGCGCTGTTCATCGCGATCCGCAATCTCCTGGACGAGGGTTTCAAGGCGGTCCGTATCCAGACCGGAGTGCCCGGCCTGGCCAAGGTCTACGGCGTCGGCAGCGACCAGCTGGCCGGGCAGAAGTATGACTACGAACCCGCCGGTCGCACCGCCGTGCCGGTCGAGGAGGACTGGAACACGGCGGCATACCTGCGGCACATCCCGAAGGTGTTTGAGGCAGTGCGCCAGCAGTTCGGTGAGGCTCTGCCCCTGCTGCACGACGCGCACCACCGGCTGACGCCCAACCAGGGCGCCCAGCTCGGCCGCTCGCTAGAGCCCTACGACCTGTTCTGGCTCGAGGACTGCACGCCGGCGGAGAACCAGGAGGGCCTGCGCCGGGTGCGGTCGCAGACCACCACCCCGTTGGCGATCGGAGAGGTGTTCAACTCGGTCTTCGACTACCAGACGCTGATCACCGAGCAGCTGATCGACTACGTGCGATCCTCGGCCACGCACGCCGGCGGGATCACCGGGCTGCGCAAGATCCTGGACTTCGCGGCGATCTACCAGATCAAGTCGGGCATCCACGGGCCGACAGACGTCTCGCCGGTCGGGATGGCGGCGGCGCTGCACCTCGACATCGCGATCCACAACTTCGGCATCCAGGAGCTCATGGTGCACAACGCGCGCACGCTCGAGGTGTTCCGGACTAGCTACACGTTCGTCAACGGGCTGCTGGACCCAGGCGAGAACCCCGGTCTGGGCGTCGAGCTCGACGAGTCCGCGGCCGCCGCCTTCGAGTACACCCCGGCGTACCTCCCGGTGAACCGGCTGCTCGACGGCACGATGCACGACTGGTAAGCCGATGACACCGTCCGAGAAGGAGCAACGCGTCGTGACCCTGACCGATGGATCCCCAGTGGTCCCGCTGGCGGAGTGCGCCATCCTGCTGCGGCCCGACGACGACGTTGCCGTCACCACCC
>ERZ1739049.12-NODE-12-length-23723-cov-14.918582_pt1 | contig 23723 bp, 21 predicted proteins | sample MGYA00581760_ERZ1739049 | MGnify/ENA primary metagenome ERZ1739049 (study PRJEB42929, sample SAMN08275522) | rhizosphere metagenome | isolation source: Rhizospheric soil replicate 2 | host: Colobanthus quitensis | place: Antarctica: Devils point, Livingston Island...
GGGAGTCGTGGCGAGGGTTGTACGAGAGATGTGGGACGAGACGCAAGGGCTCGTCTAGCGTTGTGCTCTGTTCTGTTGCATGATGCGGCGCCCACGCTGATCACACCCCTGTCCCTACCGGACGCCCTTCCGATCTGTGGCCGATCTCGCCCAGCGAGCGCCGTGCCCTCACCAGCTGGCCGTCGAGGACCACTCCGGCCCCGACGCCGGTCGAGAATGTCACGTACACCACATCCCGATGGGGCTGGCCGGCGCCGAAGAGTGCCTCGCCGACGGCAGCCAGGTCACCGTCGTTGGCCAACGACACCGGCCGGCCGATGGCCGAGCTCAAGCTTTCGACGTCAAGCTCGTCGCGCCAGCCAGGCGGCAGGTTCGGCGCGTACTCCAGCCGACCGGCGACGTAGTCCACCCGACCGGGCACACCCACGACGACCGAGTCGAAGCCCTCCGCTCCGGCGTCGGCGGCGACGACCAGCATCAGCTGGTGGAGCGCGTTGGCGCAGGGCTGGTCGCGTGGTGTGGGCTCGACCACCCGGTCGGTGACCGTGCCGTCCGGCCAGACCAGGGCTCCACGCATCCGGGTACCGCCCAGGTCAAGGGCCAATGTGGGGATCGTCACCGCCCTGCGAGCCTCCTTGGATCGAGTGGCATGCCGTGTCGACCGCGTGTCGCGGTCGCTCATCGGAAACCCGCCGCCGGCCGTGTGCCATTCCCACGTTTGAGTATCGTCCGCGGGGAATCCCACACCGGACGGACAGGGTTACCGACGCATGCAGCCACCACCCATGCGGTCTGGTACGAGCACCGTTACCGGACCGCTACACCACGCTCGTCTGCCCCAAGGGGGCGCTCCTGGCATCGAAAGTGACGCCATCAACGCGATTCGGTTCCTTGCCGTCGACGCCGTCGAAAGGGCGGCATCAGGGCATCCCGGGACCGCAATGGCGTTAGCTCCGCTCGCCTACCGGCTCTACGGCCGTCACCTTCGCCATGACCCCGAGCATCCGGACTGGTTCAACCGCGACCGGCTCGTGCTGTCGATCGGGCACGCCTCGATGATGCTCTACGCGTCGTTGCACCTGTCCGGGTACGACCTTGAGCTCGAGGATCTGAAGTCATTTCGTCAGTGGGGCTCACGCACGCCCGGCCATCCCGAACGGGGCCAGACACCCGGCATCGACATGTCGACCGGGCCGCTCGGCCAGGGCGTTGCCAACGCTGTCGGTTTGGCCATGGCCGAACGGATGCTCGCTGCGCGGTTCAACCGTCCCGGGCACGAGATAGTCGATCACCGCACCTGGGTGATCGCCGGTGACGGCGACATGATGGAAGGCATCACCAGCGAGGCCGCGTCGCTGGCAGGCCATCTCGGGCTCGGCAAGCTCACCTTGTTCTATGACGACAACGGGATCTCCCTGGAGGGGCCGACCTCTCTGCACTTCAGCGAGGACGTCGCAAAGCGCTTCGAGGCGTATGGGTGGCATGTCACCCGCAGTTGTGACGTGAACGATCTCGCTTCGATCGATGCCGCGGTAGTTGGATGCCTCGCCGACCCCCGCCCGAGCCTGGTGCTGGTTCACAGCCATATCGGGTTTGGCTCGCCGGTGCAGGACACGGCCAAGGCGCATGGCTCCCCGCTGGGCCTGGCCGGTACCGCGGCAACGCGCGAACGGCTCGGTTGGCCGCACGGGCCATTCGAGATCCCGGTCGAGGTGTACGACCACTGGCGGGGGCTGGTCGGGCGACCCGCGGCCGCGCACAGCCAGTGGACCCGGCTGCTGGCCGACTACGGCGCCGCCTTCCCCGCGGCGTCCGACGAGCTCCATCGGGTGCTCCGCGGCGCGCTCCCTGCCGACTTCGACCTTGACCTTCCGATCTTTGAGGCGGGGACCGCCGTGGCCACCAGGGTCGCGTCGGGACGCGTGCTCAACGCGCTGGCGGGCAGGGTCCCTGAGCTGGTCGGCGGTGCCGCCGATGTTGGCCCGTCGACTGAGACATACCTGCACGATGCCGGGCACATACCGGCCGACGGCTGGACCGGACGCAACCTGCATTTCGGGGTCCGGGAGCACGCCATGGGCGCGGCGGTGAACGGCATGGCCGCCCACGGCGGTCTGCGCCCCTTCGGTGCGGCCTTCTTCGTCTTCGCCGACTATCTGCGCCCCGCTGTTCGAATGGCCGCCATCATGGGTCTCCCGTCGATCTTCGTGCTCACCCACGACTCGATCGGGCTGGGCGAGGACGGCCAGACCCACCAGCCCGTCGAGCATCTCGCCAGCTTCCGGGCCATGCCCGGGGTGGTCGTTCTGCGACCGGCCGACGCCAACGAGACCGCCCAGGCGTGGCGGGTCGCAATGGAGCGTCGGGATGGCCCGACGATGATCGTGCTGTCACGTCAGGCCCTGCCCGTTCTTGATCCCGGGCTGCTTCACGTCGCCGCAGGCGCCAGTATCGTGGCAGCTGGGGAGGACGCCACCGTCGTGGCCACCGGATCAGAGGTCGAGATCGCGCTGGCCGCCCGTGAGCTGCTGGCTGCCCGCGGCATCAGCGCTCGGGTTGTGTCCCTGCCAAGCTGGGAGCTGTTCCGCAGCCGCCCCGCTGGCGATCGCGACACGATCCTGCCCCCCAACCGACCCACAGTCGCGGTGGAGGCAGCCGCCTCCACCGGCTGGCTCGAGTGGGCCGATGAGGTTGTCGGCCTCGACCGGTTCGGAGCATCCGCCCCCGCAGACGTTCTCTACGAACAGCTGGGTATCACCGCTTCTGCAGTGGCAGCACGTATCGAAGCTCGCCTGGCACAGACCCGCTAAACGACGCGCCAGACCCGCCAACCGGACCCCCCGGCCCTGACTCTGAGCATCACGACCATCACGATCCGACGGAGGTACCCGTGTCATGAACCCCACCCGAGCGCTCCACGACGCCGGCCAGTCTGTCTGGCTGGACAACATCGCCGAGAGTCTGCTGCGCAGCGGCCAACTGTTGCGCTACATCCAGGAGCTCTCGCTCACTGGTGTCACATCCAACCCAACGATCCTGCAGAACGCCATCGTCGGCGGTGACGACTACGACGACGCGCTGCGCGACCACGTCGCGACCTGTTGCCGTGAACCGGAGCACCTCGTATACAAACTGGCCCTTGACGACCTGCGCGCCGCCGCCGACCTGCTGCGGCCGACATACGAGGCAAGTGCAGGCGCGGACGGGTTGGTGTCGGTGGAGGTACCCCCGTCGCTGGTCAACGACGCGGCCGGCACCGTGGAAGCCGGTCTGGCGCTGTTCGCCGAAGCGGGCCGGCCCAACATCATGATCAAGGTCCCGGGGACCGAGGCCGGGCTGGCCGCCGTCGAGGAGCTGATTGCGCAAGGGGTGCCGGTCAACGTCACCCTGCTGTTCTCCACCGCCCACTACCTCGCCGCGGCCGAGGCATACCAGCGGGGCGTCGAGAGACGCCGCGACGCCGGGCAGCCTCTGTCCGTCGCTTCGGTTGCGTCGGTATTCGTGTCCCGCTGGGATGCCGCTGCCGACCCGCGCCTTCCGGCTCAACTGCACGGCCGTGTCGGCATCGCCGCCTGCCAGCGCACCTACCGCGCGTATCTCGACGTCGTTGCCGATGACCGGTGGCAGTCCCTGGCAGCAGCCGGCGCCCTCCCTCAGCGGGTGCTCTGGGCCAGCACCTCGACGAAGAACCCGGCACTGGCCGACACGTACTACGTCGCCCGACTGGTCGGCGCAAACACCGTCGACACCATCCCGGAGCCAACCCTGCTGGCCTTCGCCGACCATGGCGAGATCGTCGCCACACTGGACGGCGACACGACCGACAGCGACGCCGTACTCGCTGCAGTGAGCGCCCGGGGGATTGATATCGACGCCCTCGCAGCCCACCTGCAGACTGACGGTGCGCGCTCGTTCAACGCGTCGTGGACGGCGCTGCTCGCCGACGTCGCAGCCAAGGTCGACCTCCTCACCCAGGTCCCCACACCCGCAACGAAGGAGAAGTAACGTGCAAATCGCCATGATGGGTCTGGGACGTATGGGTGCCAACCTGGTCCGGCGCCTGGTTCGGGACGGGCACAACTGCGTCGTCTACGACCACGACCTGGCCGTCGTCGACCAGCTCGCAGCCCTGGACGGGGTCACCGGAGCTCGTGATCTCGACGAGATGGTGTCACTGCTCGACGTGCCCCGGGCGATCTGGGTCATGGTCCCCGCAGCCGTCGTCGGCGCAGTCGTCGACGACCTGGCTGCCCGGCTCGAGCCGGGCGACATCATCATCGACGGGGGCAACAGCCACTACCGTGACGACATCGACCGGGCAGCCTCCCTCGCCGAGCGCGGGATCCGGTTCGTCGACGTCGGAACCAGCGGGGGCGTGTTCGGCCTCGAACGAGGCTTCTGCCTCATGATCGGTGGGGAACCCGAACCCGTCGCGCACCTAGACCCGATCTTCGCCACGCTTGCGCCGGGGCTCGCAGCCGCCGAGCGCAGCCCCTGCCGGGAGGGGGAGGCGTCAACGGCTGAGCGAGGCTACCTACATTGCGGTCCCAGCGGTGCCGGCCACTTCGTGAAGATGGTCCACAACGGCATCGAGTACGGCCTGATGGCGGGTTACGCGGAGGGCCTAGGCATCCTGGCCCGGGCCAACATCGGCAATGACGGTCACGAGACAGACGCCGAGACCACCCCGCTGCGCGATCCCCGCGCCTACCAGTACAACCTGGACGTGCCCGAGATCACCGAGCTGTGGCGCAGAGGAAGCGTGGTCGCCTCGTGGCTGCTCGACCTCACCGCCGACGCACTCCACAAGGATCCTGACCTGTCCCGGTTCGGTGGTCACGTCTCCGATTCGGGCGAGGGCCGCTGGACGGTCCACGCGGCCGTCGACGAAGGGGTCCCGACACCCGTGCTCTCCGCCGCTCTTTTCGCCCGCTTCAGCTCCCGGGGGGAGGGCGATTTCTCCAACCGGGTCCTCTCGGGGATGCGCAAGGAGTTCGGCGGCCACGCCGAGAAGGCCGAGGGCCCGGTGGCCCGCTCATGACTGCGATCAACCAGACATCAGAGTGGTCCGCACTTGCCGACCACCATGCCCAGATCGAGCCGATCCACCTGCGCGAGCTTTTTGCCGACGACCCTGGCCGTGCGCAGCGGTTCACGGCAACGGCCGGAGACCTCCTCGTCGACTACTCCAAGCACCGGATCACCGACGAGACGATGGCCCTGCTCCTCGCGCTGGCGCGGCGGGCCGGGCTGCCGGATCGGATCGAGGCGATGTTCACCGGGCAGCGGATCAATGTCACCGAGAACCGCAGTGTCCTGCACATCGCGCTGCGTCTGCCGCCTGGTGCGTCGCTCACGATCGACGGTGTCGACGTCGTGACTGACGTCCACGCGACACTTGCCAGGATGCGGTCATTCGCCTCGCGGGTACGCACGGGCGACTGGCGTGGCGCGACCGGGCTCCCGATCCGGACAGTGATCAACATCGGCATCGGTGGCTCGGACCTGGGGCCGGCCATGGCATATGAGGCGCTGAGGCCCTACCACCTCCGCGATCTGACCGTTCGCTTCGTCTCCAACGTCGACGGCGCAGATATTGCGGACGCCACGGCCGATCTCGACCCGGCCACGACGCTGTTTGTGGTCTCGTCCAAGACCTTCACCACGGTTGAGACGCTGACGAACGCCACCACCGCCCGGAAGTGGCTCACCGAGCAGCTCGGCGAGGCCGCGGTGGCAAAGCACTTCGTCGCCGTCTCCACCAATGCCGGCGAAGTCGGCCGCTTCGGGATCGATCCGGGCAACATGTTCGGATTCTGGGACTGGGTAGGTGGCCGCTACTCCTTCGACTCGGCCATCGGCCTGTCGTTGATGATCGCCATCGGACCCGAGTACTTCGACGAGATGCTGGCGGGGATGCACACCCTGGACGAGCACTTCCGCAGCACGCCCCTGGAGCGCAACGTCCCGGTGCTGCTGGGCCTGCTCGGTGTGTGGTACCGGGAGTTCTTCGACGCGCAGACCAAGGCCGTGCTTCCCTACGCACATCACCTGGCCAAGCTGCCGGCCTATCTGCAGCAGCTTGACATGGAGTCCAACGGAAAGTCCGTCGACCTCGATGGCCGTCCGGTCACCTACGACACTGGCCCGATCGTCTGGGGAACCCCGGGGACCAACGGCCAGCACGCCTACTACCAGATGCTGCACCAGGGAACCTCGCTGGTCCCGGCCGACTTCATCGGCTTCCTGCGGCCTCAGCATTCGCTGATCGACCATCACCGTCTCCTCCTGGCCAACCTCTTTGCACAGACCGAGGCGCTGGCCATGGGAAAGACCCTCGAGGAGGTGACCGCGTCCGGTGTTTCCGCAGACCAGGTCCCGCACCGCGCCTTCGCGGGAAACCGCCCCACCACCACGATCCTCGCCGATCAGCTCACCCCGTCCACCCTTGGCCAGATCATCGCCCTTTACGAGCACCTCGTGTTCACCCAGGGCACCGTCTGGCAGATCAACAGCTTCGATCAGTGGGGCGTCGAGCTGGGCAAGTCGCTGGCCAACCGCATCGCCGACGAGCTTGACCCCGCCCCGCCGCCCTCGCACCACGACGCATCAACGCTTGCCTTGATCGGTCGGGGTCGTGCCGCTCAGAGTCCGGCGGAGGGGTCCACCTGAGCAGATAGCAGACGCATGCTCACGTAGCAGCGTGCTCGCGCGCCGGCGGGTCAGGCCGTCCCGGCAGCGCCGGTGGCGGAGGTGGCGGCAAGCACCGTGGAGATGCTGACCTCGCTGGTGAGTGTCCTGTGTACCGGGCACTTGTCGGCGATGGCCAGCAGTGAGACCCGCTGCTCAGCGCTCAGCGAGTCGTCCAGGGTGATCACCCGATCGATGTGGTCCAGACGCCCTTCAGTGCTCTCGCAGGTATCGCAGTCCCTGGCGTGGATACGGCTGTGCTGCAGCTGCACGGAGGTGGAGCCCATCGTCCACCCCTTGCGGTCGGCATACATGCGCATCGTCATCGAGGTGCACGCTCCCAGCCCTGCCAGCAGCATGTCGTACGGCGTCGGGCCGGCATCCTGACCGCCGGCGCTCTCGGGGTCGTCCACGGTCCAGGTGTGCGCACCCGCGCGGACGGTGTGAATGTAGCGACCCTGTCCGGTCTCGGCGACGACTACCCCAGGGACTGTTACGGCCGGAACGGGGGTGGCCAGTGCCGGGCTGGGATCGCCCGCTGTCGAGGGGGCCGCGGGGAGGTACCGGCGGACCCACGTCGCGATGAGGGACGCGACGAACTCCGCGTCGGCCGGTTGGGTCAGCAGGTGATCGGCGCCGTCAAGTGCCACGAACGACTTGGGATGGCGGGCGGCGTCGAAGATGGCCCGGGCGTTGTCGACGCCGACGATCTGGTCCTGCGGGGAGTGCAGCACCAGCAGCGGCCGTCCCAGCGCGGCGATGCGCTGGGCCTGGGGTTGCGCGGCGATGTCGTCCAGGAAGCCCGCCTTGATGGAGAACGTGCGCCCGCCGATACTCACCCATGTCTGACCGTTCGCGGCGACCTCCGGACCACCCTGCACGATCCGGCGAGCGACGTGCTCAGGGCTGCTTGGTGCTCCGAGCGTGACGACGGCCACGACCTCGTCTATGTCCCCTGCAGCCGCGAGAACTGCTGCGCCGCCCAGGGAATGACCGACCAGGATGGATGGGGCGTGGCCCTGGCTGCGCATCCAGCCTGCCGCGGCGAGCAGGTCGGCGATGTTGGAGGAGAAGTCGGAGTTGGCGAAGTCACCACCGGACTGGCCCAGACCGGTGAAGTCGAAGCGCAGTACCGCCACGCCGCGGGTGGTCAGCGCGGCCGAGATGCGAGCTGCCGCGTGCCCGTCCTTGTTGCAGGTGAAGCAGTGGGCGAACAGGGCGTACGCCACAGGGTAAGCCCTCGGGAAGGTCCAGCCGGCCCGCGAGGACGCCGCCCAACGCACCGGGGAACTCCACCCGCTGGCTGGAGGCCGCCCTCATCCGGCGCGGTGCGGTCGCGTCGCCTTCAGTCGCAGCTCGCTCAGTCACACCTTGGCTAGTCACTTCCAGCCCCCGGCCGCAGAACAGGAGCGGCCGCACCCGCTGATCCGGACGCAGACGGGGCAGCTGCTCAAACAAGACCTGGGCATCGTGCCTACCTTAAGTTGCTCTCCTGGATGATGCAGAACTGCTCTTGGTGCGAAACCCGGCGACCACGACCCGGAATTCCGCCGCCACCAGCGGTCACCGGACCTCCCGGCGAAGTAGGCCAACTTCGTTCCCAGGGGGCCAGATCGACGTACAGCCCACCCGCCGAGGGAAGCATCAGCTGTTCGGTGGGGTTTCCACTTTGCTACCGTGCGGTTGCCTCGGCCCCAGTCAACGACAGCACGGTAGACCAAGCCTCTGACGGGCAGCGGCCGGGCCCGGCCGCTGAGCGGGTCAAGGTACCGGATTGTAGGTGGGAGACCTTTCTTCGGCAGGAGTCCATGGTGAGCACAGCGGTTGTTCTCTCGGGAGGAGCCAGCGGCGGCGCGGTCCAGGTGGGCATGCTCCGAGCGCTGACCGAAGCCGGCGTCAAGATCGACTTCCTGGTGGGGTCCAGCGTGGGAGCTGTCAACGCAGCCTGGTTTGCCGCTCATCCGGGGTTGGCTGGCATGGATGGGCTCGAACGGGTCTGGCTTCAGTTGCGGCGCCAGGACGTGTTCCCGACCAGCGCCCTGCGAACGGTGCTGGCAGCCCGCGGGCGCCGGTCCTCGCTTGCCGGCGACCACGGGTTGCGCGACCTGCTCCAGCGGAACCTGACCTTCAGCAGGCTTGAGGACGCCCCGATCCCGTTGCACGTGGTGGTCACCGACGTACAGACCGGCGAGGGCGTCCTGCTTTCCTCCGGCCCCGTGCTGCCAGCCCTGCTCGCCACCTCGGCCATCCCCGGCGTCCTGCCACCGGTTCGGATCGACGGCAGGTGGTATATGGACGGTGGCGTGGTGGACAACACGCCCATCTCCCACGCCGTGCGACTGGGCGCCGACACAGTCTGGGTGCTTCCCAGCGGCGTTCCCTGCGCGCTGCCGAGCCCGCCCCGCACTGCAGCCGGGATGGCGCTGCACGGGTTGACGTTGCTGCTGCGCTCTGGTCTGGTCGCTGACATCGCCCGCTTCGAGCAGCTCGTGGACCTACGCGGGGTGGACCTGCACGTGGTCCCGCCGGTCTGCCCCCTGGCGGTTGCCGCCAGCGACTTTTCCCAGGCCCGAGAGCTCATTGCACGCGGGTATGACGTGGCGGCAAGCTGGTTGGCCGAAGGTCGGCCGGATCGAACCGCCTCGCTGGCTCCGCACCGGCACGCCGATTCGGTCGCCTCTGACTAGGAGTTACCGAAAGATATGGCTGCGTGGAGAAGCCATGCCACGGGCGCAAGCCGCTGCACCGGACCGCGGGGTGCGGGCACCACGGGGCCGCGGTCGTCAGCTCACGACAGTCAGGGCAGCAGCCGACGAAGGCCGCGGTTCTCAGAGGGGTCAAGGACCGAGTGCTGGGCGCAGGCCGGAACGAGCTGGCCGGTCTCGGGGTGAGCCATGGTGTAGGAACACGCTGCGAGGCGTTCCTGGGTGGCCCGCACGCCCGGGTCTTCGGCAACCTGGCCGGCCTGCATGAGCTCCCAGGCAGGGGCGACGTCAGCGGCGTCCATGAACTTGTGCACCTCGAACGTCATGGCCGACACCTGACGGCGGCCGACCGCCACAGCAAGTGCGGCTAGACCCCCGGAGCGGCGCGCCGTCCTGGCGGCCCAGGCCAGGAAGACGCCAACGTCACCGGGATGGTGCGCGGCCACCCGTGCAAGCTTGCCCGCCAGCAGCAGTGGTGGTGTGCCACTGAAGTTCACCCCACCCAGGTGGGCGAAGAACCGGTCCCGCGCGGTCAGATCACCGGGGTTTCGCGGGTCCAGGAGGGGGACCCATCGGGGGCCAACCAGGAACCCGAATGCCGTGCGATTGCATCGGGTGTCGCCGAAGTGCACCGCCTCCCACGCGATCTTCTGACCCATGCCCGACTCGATCTGGGCCCAGACGGCGTCAATGTCAACGTCGCGGTAGCCCTCCTTCCAGCGGCGGTCATCCCCGACGAAGGCGGCCGGCTGGAACGACATCATGGAGTACCCCATGGTCGACACGTCGGCCACGACCCCGGCAACCTGAACCAGGTTGGCGGGCGTCACCGTCATGTTGTGCGCCAGGTAAGACCTGACACCATGCTCGCGTCTCAGATCGGTGAACATCCTCACAAAGCCGGCCCGGAATGGGCTCAGCTCGGCCTCGGTGTGCGGCCGCGGGGCACCGCGGCGGCCCCGCATCAGCGAGTCGAAGTGCGCCGCGAACGAGACCCTGCGTAACCGCGGGCTGCCGTCCGGTCCGAGAACCAGCGCCTTCAGGTACTCAGGGTCGAAGTCCCCGTGGGTCATCGACATCGGCTCCCGGCCATGGGCCCGCATCGTCAACAGCGCCGCAGCGTGATCGTCTGGGTCGAGCAGGCTGACCTCGCCCCCGATCAACTGAGCGTGTGCGCGCGGGCCTCGGCGTTCCTCCAGGTAGGCCATCTGCGCCTCGACCTGAGCGAGCGTGTGGGCGCCGTCGACGCGGACCTTGTTGGCGTCTTTGGAGTGGTAGCACGGCGTGCAGGTCAGGTTGCATTTGGGGAACACGCCGTGGGTGCCTTCGCAGCCGATCGCGTGACGCCCTAGCGTCTGCTCGGCGGTCTTGACTCCGGCGGGCAGCTGGTTCCAGCGCTCGTCCAGCGCCCGCCTGGTCCGGGGGTCCACCGGGCGTGTGGCCCACTCCAGGCGCCGTAATGCAGACCACAACGTCATCGGCCGCCGTCTCTCGAGGCGGTCTGCGGGAAGGATGCCACCGCCAGTCTCGTCTGGGCGACCATCGTGAAGGCGATCGCCAGGAGAACGTGCAGTACCCAGGGGGTGGTGTTCATCGTGAGCTCCCGTCTGCCGAGTGTCTATCAAGAGGGAACCCGACTCAGCGCCGGAACCTTCCGCGCCGCGTACCCCTCACGATCTGAGCCCCTGATCGGCTGTGATCACGCGCAGCAGTCGGCCGCGCAGGGGAGGCGAGGGCTTTGATCCACCCGGAAGTCGGCGAGCCACGCGGCTCGTCCCGCACCTCGGGCAGCAGACTGGTTGCATGTTGCATCCAGGTCAGGTCGCTCGCCCCGCACCAAGCCGGTCACATTATTTCGTGGAGGACAGATCATGACGGTGGACGCCTTTCGAACCCTGACCGGACTCGTGGTGCCTGCTATCACGACCGAGCAGATGCGAGAGGTCGACCGGGTCGCGGTCGAGGGGGTGGGGCCGAACCTCTACCAGATGATGGAGAACGCAGGCAGGAACCTCGCCTCGCTGTGTGTGGAGCTACTGGGAGACCGATGGGCCTCGGCACCGGTGGTCGTGCTGGCCGGAACCGGAGGCAACGGGGGCGGGGGGATCTGCGCAGCTCGTCATCTGGCCAACCACGGGGGCGATATCACTCTGGTGGTCTCGGACCTCACGCGTTTGGGAGGCGTCCCTGCCGACCAGCTCACGCTCTACCGTGCCACCGGTGGGCGGCTCGCGGACGTCCGTGACCTCGGGGGGCTGGAGGCCGAGCTGGTGGTCGACGCAGTGCTGGGCTACAGCCTCGGCGGCGCACCCCACGGCGTTGCCGCCGAGCTGGTCAGGTGGATGTCGAGCCGCACCGCCCCGGTGGTCTCCCTCGACGTCCCGTCCGGAGTCGACTCCACGACCGGTACGGCCCCAGGTGCTTATGTGTGCGCGACAACCACGATGACCCTCGCCCTTCCCAAGACCGGCTTGGACGCAGACGCAGTCGGGGAGCTCTGGCTGGCGGACATCGGGATTCCCCGGGAGGTCTACAGGCGAGTCGGGGTCCAACTGCCGGACGGGCTCTTCACCCCTGGATATCGGGTGCGCTTGGCCAGCGATGCGGATGACGGAGCTCAGACTCGTGTGCCACTCCAATGACTCCCTCGCAGCGGCGAGCGCGGGGAGGACTACGGCATGACCAGCCGGGTGTCAGGGTGAAATGCCGCCCACGCGAACCAGAATGTGTCCAGGTGGCTCACGGGTTGCAGCCGCTGCCCGGCAAGTGGGCCCGTGACAGCGCGACCGAGGATGTCCCAGGTCGACCCTGTTTGCCTGTCGATGAAGGTTTCGCCGCCGTCGGCGGCGAAGGTCAGCTGCTGTTTGCCGAGCACGGGGTTGAACGCACCGGTCGCCGCGATGTGCCGTCCCGAGCTGATCTCTTTGGTATCCAGCGCGGACCGTAGACCCCCCACCGCCCACACGACGACCGGATCTCCGTTCACGGTGAGGGCAACTACTCGCTTGAGGGCGAGGGACGAGAGCAGGAGTGCTGTGGGGTCGGCACCGGTGTCACCCAGGCCGAGAACGCGTTCTTTGGGTGCGAGCCGGGGGTCCGGATCACCGGAGAAGGCGAAGGGGTCATCGGCGGCTTTGTCGTACCCGAGGTAGGGGTTGCGTCCGTAGTCGCGGTCGACGCCGGTGTCGCGGCTGAGCACCTTGCCTTCAGGGTGTGCCTGGCGCCACTGGTCCCACGTGACGGTCTGAACGGGCACTCGGGCCAAGGTCCGGCCGGTGAGGTGCCCTGCGATCGCGCGGCCTTCGATCTGTGACCACAAGGACTCGGTCTGGCGGTCGTACATGACAAGGTCGGAGTGGTACAGAAACCCTGAGACACCGAAGGTGAGCAGCCGATCGCCAAGACGACGTTGGAAGGCGAGCGCGCTGTTACACAGCGGGCAGTAGGTGACCGTCAAAGGCGTCCCGGCGACCTGGTCGTTGACGATCTCATGCCAGATCATGATCTGTACGGGGTAGGCGCGTTGCTCGCCGGCGATCTCGAGTGCGAGGACCGGTTCGTCGCTGGAGAGCCAGTCCACCTCGGCGGGGCTGACGAACTTCGGCTTGTCCACCGCTGGGATGCCATCTGGGGGTGGTCCGCCCGAGCTCACCTCGCCGGGGTCGACCAGCGGCTGGGGAAGCGACGGGTCATCGATCGGCTGCCGCAGTGCGGACGGGACGTCTTCTTTCGCCGAGCCGTCGACCGCGCGCGTGGACGCCGAGGGCGCAGCCGGGTCAGCAGGTCCGTCAGGTCCGTCAGGTCCGGCGCACGCCGATGCCAGGAGGACCACCGCCGCGCCGACAGCGACGATTCGCCGTGCGGAATGGCGCCGTGACCTGGTCACGGCAACGCGTCCTGCGGCTCTCTGCGCTTGAGGTCGCGGCGTCGACGCGAGGTGCGCACGGCCAAGGCGACGGTGACCGCCACGACCGCGAGTGCCATCCCGCCGATCCCGACAACGCCGAGACCGGCCACTGATCTGCTGAGCGCGCCCTGCACTCCGATCGCCGTCAAGACGACAGGGTCCTCGACCGTGGTCCCCGCGAGCACGCGCAGCTCGAACCAGCCATACCACGCCACGTAGGCCCCGGCCACGAGCAGTAGGACGCCGCTGAGCCGGGAGATGAGAGGGGCTGCGCGGCGCAGTCTGGTCGTCACGGTGCTCCCGGCGGTAACCGCAAGAAGGGAAAGGACACCGACGACAGCGCCCATGCCGAGCGCGTAGGCGAGAAAGACCGCCACGACCCCGATGAGGCTGCCGCCGCGAAGCGCACTGGTCGTGGCGGCGAGGAACGGGGCGACGGTGCACGACAGCGATGTCAGGGCGAAGGTCACCCCGTACCCGATCTGGGAGACCCAGGTCAGGCTGGGGGCCTGACCTTTCCGGTTCAGGCGCGGCCCCGCCAAAGTACCGCCGGCCAGCAGCCAGCCGGCCAAGGCGATCAGGAGCACACCGATCACCACGGTGAGGACCGGCAGCCAGCGCTCGATGGAGAGCGCCAGGGGTGCCACGACCAACGCAAAGGACCCGAACACGGCCACGAAACCGACCGTCATCCCGGTGGTGAACCGGACTGCTCGGGTTGCGGCGGCCCGGTGGCCGGGCGGTCCAGCTGGTGCGGCCACGAGCATGGTCAGGTAGGCCGGAAGTACGGCGAAACCGCATGGGTTGAACACTGCGACCGCACCGGCGACCAGGGCCAGGGCAAGGGCTGCGGGCTCCACGACCGCGCCCTCTAGCCCTTGACGACCAGCGACTGGGCGCGTTCGCGAAGCGCGTCGCCGCCGAGAGCGCCGGCGAAGACCTGGACCGACCCGTCCGGTGCCACGAACGCAAAAGCAGGTTGGGCGACTACCCCGAAGCGCAGCCACAGGCTTCCGTCGGAGTCGACCAGGTGATCGAAGCCGCCGGTACCGGTGTCCTCCACAAACGCGCGCATGTCGTTCTCCTGTCCGAGCCCGGGAACCCCGAGGAATCTGACCCGCCCATCCAGCTCAGCGGCGACCTTCGCAACATCCGGTGCCTCGGCGCGGCAGATGGTGCACCAAGGTGCCCAGAACCACAGCACGACTGGCTTGCCTGCCAGAGACGACACGTCCATCTTCTTGCCTGCCAATGTGGACGCCGTGAACGACAACGCCGCCGACCTCACTTCGGAAGCGACTGCAGGGGTCTTGGCGGATGGGTCCGACGACCCGCCGGAAGGTTCGGTGCCGCCGGCCGAGCAGGCGGCGAGCACCAACGTCGAGGCCGCAACAAGCCCGGCAACCCGAGCGGCCGCCCTTACTCGGATCCGGGAGTCAGTTTTTTGTCTGACGGCACGGTCGCCTGGGGCGGTCCTGCTTTCGTTCTTCTCTCCACCGACAAGCATTGTGGGCTCCCTCGCGTACGTGTCCCGCCGGCTGCCCGCGACGCGCCGTCTCCACCAAGGACCCGACGCCGCGCGCTCACTCCTGCTATATGTCCCTGATCAGGGACATATAGCAGGAACCCTGTGGACTGCCCGGTTGATTCCAAAGGCACATCGAAGTGCGAGAAGACTGGAAAGGTGCCGCTGCGTCGGTCACCCGAGATGTGCCAGCGGTGGTCCCCGACGAGAGTCGCCTCACGTGCATGGAATGGCGGGTCACCTGAACAGGGTTCCCCTTGTTCTGGGACGCCGCACGGGCGACCCGACAGTTGGAGGCAGCTCATGAACAGCACAACAGCCATTCGCCAGAAAGTGGCCGTCGTCATCTTCGAAGACGCCAGCAGGGACCTGGCACGCGCCTACCGCGGATTGATGACGGCAGTTGAGTTCCTCGAGGCCGGCGACGACATCACCGTCGTCTACGACGGCTCGGGCGTCGACACCCTCGCGGCGGCGAGCGCGAGCGACCACCAACTGCACCCGTTGGTGGAGAAGCTGCGCAGCGTGACACTGGGCGCATGCGGGTTCTGCGCAAAGGCGCATGGTGTGGTCGAGCCCATCACCGCCGGCGGTTGGCCGCTGCTCGGGGACTACAAGGGCCATGCGAGCATGCGGCGCCTGGTCGTCGAGGGATACCAGATCCTCACCTTCTGACCGCGCGACGCCGACTCGCTGTGTCCATAGTCACCGAGCGTCAGCCGGGCGATGATCGTCCCCCGGCCCAGTACCAGGCGGCCGAGCATGTCGTCGCCGACATGGCCGACCAGGGCGCGCGCCGCCTGCAGGTGCTATCCGCCCTGCAGATCCTGATTCTGGCCATGATGGCCGGCGCCTTTGTCACTGTTGGCGCGCTGTTTTCCGTGCTCCTCGCGGTCGGCATCGATTCCCCAGGCGTCCAACGTCTGGTCGAGGGGCTCGCGTTCTCGGCCGGGTTCTTCTTCGTCATCCTCTCCGATGCGGTGTTGTTCACCGAAGCCAACGTCGTGCTGCCGGCGACGATCCTGCGTTGCCGTGGCTCGGCTGCTTTTCGGCTGGCGACAATCGCGCGCTTCTGGGCGCTGGCCTGGGTCGGCAACCTGATCGGCGCCCTCGTGGTCGGCTATGCCATTCACCTTGCCCAGCACTACCCGGCGGACGTCACCGTGCAGCTCCAGGAGGTGATTGCCCGCAAGATGGCATACCAGCGAGCGGGCGGGTTTGAGGCGTGGTGGCAGATCGTGCTCTCCGGCGCCCTGGCCAACTGGCTGGTAGGTATGGCTGCTTTCTTCTCGGTCATGGCGCGCTCGATCATCGGGAAGTACGTGCCCGTGTTCCTGGCGGTGACGCTGTTCGTTGCGGCGAACTTCCAGCACAGCCCGGCCAACATGGGGTTCTTCTCCTTGATCATGCCGACGGGCCGGGGCCCGGGGTGGGGAGCCGCCCTGGTTTGGAACATCATCCCGGCCGGCATCGGCAACATGGCGGGCGGAGCGTTTCTCGTCGCCCTGCCATTTTGGTATGCGCTGCGCCCCGGACAACGACGTCTGCTAGCCGAGGTCAGACCCGAGGATGGTTTGGGTGACGGTGACGTCGCGCCCCGGTGAGCCCCGCGCTGATGTCCCGCGCTGATGTCCCGCGCTGATGTCCCGCGCTGATGTCCCGCGGTGAGTCCCGCGGCGTCGGTGAACCCCCGTGAAGGCAATGAAGACGCTGAATGAGTCCTCATGGCTCGTCGATGGAGGCATCACGATGGAGCAGGAGGTCGGCGATGAGCGCGGTCCATCCGGTCTGGTGGGAGGCGCCCAGGCCCTTTCCGGTGTCTGCGTGGAAGTACTCATGGAACAGCAGGTCCTGGCGCCATGCGGGGTCGTCGCCAAACACCTTCGCGTCGCCGAGGGAGGGTCGTCGACCCTCGCCGTCGGGCAAGAAGAGGGCACTCAGGCGCTGCGTGAGTTCCCCGGCAACCTCGGCAAGGGTCAGCAGCCGGCCCGATCCGGTGGGGAACTCGAGGCTGAACTCATCGCCAAACAGGCGCGCGAATCGGCGTAGCCCTTGGATGAGCATGACGTTCGCGGGCAGCCAGACCGGCCCACGCCAGTTCGAGTTCCCGCCGAACACCCCGGTTTGTGACTCGCCCGGCTCGTACCTCACTTCGGCACGGAATCCCGGTAGCTCGAGTGCGTATGAGTGGTGTTCGTGAGCCTTCGACAGAGAACGGATTCCGAAAGGGGACAGGAACTCACCCTCGTCGAACAGCACGGCCAGGAGCCGGCGAAGGTCGTCAGGGGGGACCATCGACAGCAGCTGTCCGGTCGCTCCATCACGCACGTGCGTGAAGCTCAACGCCTCGGCGTACTCGGGCCGGTGCGCCAAGAACCAGTCCAGGCCCGCGGCGAACGAGGGCAGACGCCGCAGCGTGCCGGTGCCCAACGTCGTGGTGGCGATCATCGGGAGCAGCCCGACCAGGGAGCGCACCCGTATCGGCGTCCGCTGGCCGTCCGGGGTGGAGATCACGTCGTAGAAGAAGCCGTCCGACTCGTCCCACAGCCCCTGTTCCTTGGCAGCGGTCGCGATGTACGCGAAGTGCTCGAGGAACTTCGTTGCCATCGACTCGTAGCTGCTGTCATGCTCGGCGAGCACCAGGGCGATCTCAAGCATGTCCAGGCAGTACATGGCCATCCAGGCGGTTCCGTCGCTCTGCTCAAGCCGACCGTCGACCGGCAACGGGGCAGAGCGGTCGATCGGGCCGATGTTGTCCAAGCCGAGGAACCCGCCCTCGAAGACGTTGTCGCCGCGGGAGTCCTTCCGATTCACCCACCACGTGAAGTTGATGAGCAGGCGATGAATGACGTGCTCAAGAAACTCGAAGTCCTGGTCACCGGCACAGTGGAACACCCGCAGGGCGGCCCATGCGTGGACCGGAGGGTTCACGTCACCGAACGCCCACTCGTACGCCGGGAGCTGTCCGCTCGGGTGCATGTACCGGTCCTGCAGGAGAATGAGGATCTGCGACTTGGCGAACGCCGGGTCGACGTGCGCGAGGGGGACAGCGTGGAAGGCGAGGTCCCAGGCTGCGAACCACGGGTACTCCCAGGCGTCCGGCATCGAGAAGACCTCGTGGGCCGAGAGGTGACGCCAGGACGAGTTACGTCCGAAGCGTCGGGAGGCGGGCGGTGGCGGACCGACCGGGTCACCGTCGAGCCATTCGTTGACGTCGTAGTGGTAGAACTGCTTGCCCCACAGCAGGCCCGCATAGGCCTGCCGGACGACGAGCGCCTCGTCGGGTGAGTACGCGGGGCCGGTCAGCCCCACGTAGAAGTCGTCGGCCTCGCGCTCCCGCGCGGTCATCGTGGCAGTGAAGTCATCGCCGAGCCCGCCACGGGCCCCGCCGGTCAGTCGCACGCGGACCTCTTGGCGCTCTCCTGGGCCGACGCTGAGCTCGTGTCGGATCGCGCATTTTGTCCCGACCCGATCGGGGTTCACCGTCGGGCTGCCGTGGATCAGGAAGTCGTTGATCCCGTCCTTGGGAAACGCCGACGTGCCCGGGACACCGAACAGTCGCTCGCTGTTCGTCTCGTTGTCGCGGAACAGCGCGGTGGCCGCGTCGTCGAACGCGAGATACATCTGTGCGAGGTCCGGGTGGTTGGCGCGTACCAGACCCGGTTCGAGGAGCTCTATGGTCGGGGCCGGCGCCTGGCTACGACCCCAGGCCCAGGTGTTGCGGAACCACAGGGTCGGCAGAACCGAGATTACGGCAGGCTCGGGACCCATGTTCTCCACCGAGATCAGCATGAGGATGTCGTCGGGCGCCTGCTTGGCGTAGGTGACCTCGACACGGCAATAGCGGTCATCGTCGAAGGCGTCACTGTCCAGGAGCTCGTACTCCGCTGAGTCACGACCTCTCGAACGATTCTCGTTGACCAGGGTGCCGTAGGGGAACTCGACCTGCGGGTAGTGGTAGCGCCAGCGCATCCATGAATGGGTGGGAGTGGAGTCCAGGTACCACCAGTACTCCTTGGCGTCCTCTCCGTGGTTCCCCTCGTTGCCGGTGAGTCCGAACATCCGCTCCTTGATGATCGGGTCACGGCCGTTCCAGACCGCAAGGCCCAGGCAGAGCAGCTGGCGGTCGTCGCAGACCGCGGCCATGCCGTCCTCGTTCCACCGGTACGCCCGAGAGCGTGCGTGGTCGTGTGGGAAGGCCTCCCAGGCAGTGCCGCCGGCAGAGTAGTCCTCGCGGACCGTGCCCCAGGCTCGTTCGGCCACGTAGGGTCCCCAGGTGCCCCAGCTCGGCTTGGTCGCGGCATCCGGCTGACCCGTCCGAACGCCCGCTCGGGGGACCGAGCGCAGTCGCTCGCCCTCCGCCGCTGCACCATTCTTGTCGGTCATCGGTGGCCGTCTCCTTCGGGTCCGAGGGGGTGGAGCAGGCGCCAGGCGCGAAAGACCTCTGCGACCGACCATGCCTGGAACGGGGCGCCGGTCGCGTTGTGCGGCGGCTCACCGCTGGCTGTTTCCGAGACCGACCCCAGACCCCAGTCTCCCAAATGGGCCGTCAGGGCGTCGAGAGTCTCACCGGGCACGCTGCCTGCGCGCAGCGCCGCATCGACGTACGGGCCGAAAGAACCCAAGCAGGGCCATACGGTCCCCTGGTGATACGCCAGGTCCCGCTCGCGAGGACCACCTGCGTGCCGGCCCCGGTATGCCGGGTCGCCCGGGTGCAGAGAGCGGAGCCCGAGCCCGGTGACCAGCTCGCCCAGCGACCGCAGCTGCACGGGGTCCACGCCCGGCCCATGGGGCAGTGACATGGCCAGGACCTGGTTCGGTCGTATGGACACGTCATCCCCGCTCGGCCCGTCGACCACGTCCGGCAGCCCCCCGCTTGCCGATGCAAGGAACCGTCGCGCGAACGAGCGGCGCGCCGCAACCTCCAGGGCCTCGAACTCCGGGTGGCTGCGGCCGAGACGACCGAAGATCTCGTTCGACACGGCCAACGCGTTGATCCACAGCGCGTTCACCTCGACCGGCTTGCCGATCCTGGGAGTGACCGCGAAATCCCCGATGCGAGCGTCCATCCAGGTCAGCGCAAGATGCTCCTGCCCCGCAGCGAGCAGGCCATCGCCGTCAACGTGAATCCCGTAGCGGGTTCCGCGGATGTGCCAGTCGAGGATCTCCTCGAGCCAGGGGATCGCCGTGGCCATCAGATCCGTGTCATCGCTGCGATGCAGGTAGCGGTCGATCGCGTGAACGAACCAGAGGGTCGCGTCGACCGTGTTGAACTCCAGGCTGCCGGTGTCCGCAGTGTTGGACAGCATGCCTTGAGAAATCCGCTGGCCGTAAGCCAGCAGAAGCTCGCGACCCTCGTCGGCCCGGCCCGTCTCCAGGAACAGCCCCTCGAACGAGATCATCGTGTCCCGGGACCACGAACCGAACCACGGGTAGCCCGCGACCACGTCGGGTCCGGCAATCACGAAGGTGTCCGCAGCCAGGGCGAGATGCTCCTCCACAGGTGACTGCGCGCTGGCCCGGGAAATCAACTCCCTTGCCCTGGCATGGGAGTCGGCGATGACGGCCCGCACAGGTGGCGACGGAGAGTCGAGTGCCCACGCGCTGAGAGCCATCCGGTCCCCGGCCCCGGCGAGTCGAGCGCGAAAGTGTCCCGCTGACCACAGGTCCTCGGTGTCGGTCAGTCCCCTTGCCGACTCCTCGCGCATGAAGACGTCGCGGTACCAGCGGCCGTCCGGCTCCCACTGGGGGCCCTCGAGTCGGTACTGGCCCTCGACCACCGCGCCGGTGGAGTCGTGCACCACCTCGAGGCTCCCGGACCCGAGCTGCTGATCGTGGCTGCCTCGCCAGGTCACCAGCGCCTGAACCTCGAGGTCACACTCAGGACCGCTGACCAGACGGTAAGGACACAGCCACGCCATGCGTGCCGTGCGTCATGGCGATCTCGCGCTCAAGGACGATGTCCCCCACCCGCCAGCGCCACCGCGGGATGCCGTCGATGAGGTCGAACCGCTCGAGGAGGAGATGACCTTGCGGGGCGACGGTCCGGTCGGCCCACTCATGCACGCCCAGGGAGACTCGGGCACCGGAGTCCAGCACGAGGGTCGGGTCCAGGGCTGCCACGGCCAGGAAGCGTCGCGAGGGCGTCTCGGCGATGGTGAGCAGCCCGTGGTAGCGCCGGGTGCGTAACCCGCTCACCGTCCCCATTGCGTAGCCGCCGACGCCGTCGGCGAGCAACCACTCCCGCCGACTGCCCGAATCGAGGTCCGCGCATACCTGCGTCCCGAAGGTGATCACTGGCACGTGTTGACCTCCCTTCGTTTTCTGCCCCCGTAACCCTCACCCTGTCAGAACGGGCTGGACCGGGCCGATAAGCCAAACCAGTCCAGCCTGCCAGCCCCGGCGCCGGCTTCACCACCGAAGGCGGGTCCGTGATCGGATCGTCAGGATGGACGGGCGAACAGCCGCCGTGAGGCAAGCAGCACCCCGAGCGCGAGCCCGAAGAGCACGTGCTCGGTGAGGAACGTGCCGTAGCCGACCTTCGAAGCCATCTGTGAGATCTGGTCGCCGCTACTGAACAGCGCAGCCGCGATGGGGAGCGCGATGAAGGAGCTGATGACGAAGACCATGGCACCCCACGCAGCGCCGGCCGTGATCAGGACCGGTCCGCGCAGCCGCAAGAGCACCGCTGCGATCGCGAACATGGCGCCGTACATGGCGCCGATCATCATGTGGATCATCGCGCCAAGCACCGCCGGGCCGAACGAGAAGAAGAACGTGTTGCCAGTCGTGGCGTGCTGCATCGAGGTCATCAGGGTGCTGGGAGAGATGAATGTCGAAGCGATGTGATAGAGCGGGGTGAAGAAGCCGGAGTTCTGGTAGGTCGCCGCGGCCATCATCGCGAAGGCGGCCATCACCAGGGAAGCGGCCGCGCCGAGCAGTGCCCCCAGCTTCGCGGCCTGCGTCAGGTTGCCCTTTGTCGTGGTGGCAGGGATGGTCTGGGATGAAGCGTTGGTAGTCATCGTGTCCTCCTAGTTCGGTGGATCATGCGCGGCGATCGCGGCGCAATGCGGAAACCCAGGCGGGTGACCAGTTGCTTCCCTTCCAGCGAGATTTCCCCAACAAGTCGCGCCGGGAGCACACAGTGCAGGCTTCGCGCCGCGGCCACCCGACGGTCAGGTCAGTGCTGCCCCTGCTGGCCGTGTCCGACGGTGTTGCACCTGCCGAACCACGAGGGCGACCACCACCCCGCCCCTGATGGCCACATCGGCCAGGTTGAACGTCGCCGGGTACCAGCTGATCCCCACCCAGTCTGTGACCGCGCCGTTCGCCAGCCGATCGATCAGGTTGCCCAACGCGCCACCGAGGACCACGGCCAGGGCGAGGCGCTCACCAGCGCTCTCCGCCTTCATCAGCCACCAGAGGACGGCCAAGGTGGCGACGGCAGCAACGACCAGCACAACAAGGGGGTGCTGGGCTCCCAGGCCGAACGAGGCACCAGAGTTGGCTACGTGACGCAGCTGCACGATCGCCGCGGAGGCTGCTGATTCTGAGGACACCTGCCGCGTCGCCCACGCCTTGCTGCCGACATCCGCTGCCAGCACCGCGCCGGCTGTCCCGATTGCGGGCCACACTTTGGGCGCCGTCGGAGACCGGGTGAGTCGGGATTCACCCTGGGTCAGTGTCGGGGGTCGCGCGTGGTTCCCGCGGGCTGCACCACTCGCATTCATCTGCGAAGGCGTCGGGTGACCCACCACGCGGCAACGGCGAGCCCATCCAGGGTCCAGCTCAGCCCGGCATGACCGCCCTGAGCGACCGTCCCGCTGGCGATGACTAGAGCCGCCGTCGGCAACCACGACAGAACCCATCGGGGCCCCGGCGTCGATGGCGGGGACTCCTCGACCGTGACGCCGACCAGGGACGCGACTTGGACAGCTCGCGGATTGGTCAGGGTGGCCGATCCGACCCTGACTGTTGGGACGGTCTCATTCCCGGCGTTGACGCTGCGAACGAACTGCGCGGCGTCGGGGTCCTCCCAGATGTTGTGCCACCGCGCGGGCACGCCGAGGCGTGACAGGTCACTTCGAAGGGCGGAGCAATAGGGGCAGCCCGGGCGCCAGTACACGTCAGCAACCGGACGGACGACATCGGGGGTGGTGCACACTTCGGGTGTTGTGCTCATGTTCACGGAACCCTCCGGGCTGCTGCGATGCTTCCCTCGGAGCAGGCACACGAGGTGAGTACTAGGGCCCGCCGATCCGCTGACCGTCGACGTCGACCTCCAGCTCGGCGCTCTTCTCCGGCCAGAAGGCGACCAGTCCGGCGACCCTGATGGACTCAGGAAGCGGCGTGGGGTAGCTCCAGGCGACGTCGATGAGCTCGGCACCGTTGACCGTAAGGTTCCAGTACGTTGCGGTGCCCTTGTAGGGGCAGTGACTGGTCGTGGATGTGGGGGTCAGCCAGTCCATCCGTACGTCAACGCGTGGAAGGTAGTAGCGCGGAACAACGCCGGTCTCGAACAGGACCACCGGTCGATGAGATTCGGCGACGATGGCGCCATTGAGCCGGACCGTGACGTGCCGGCTGCTGGCGAGGGCGTCGACGCGGACGAACGGGCTGCGGGGGTGGGTGTAGACGACTTCGTCCTCTTCCATCCAGGTGTCGAACGCCGACCAGGTCAGCGCATACGCATCCCGGAGGATCTCGGCCTTGGCCTCTGGAAATCGGCGGGCTGCACGCGGCACAACCCGGTCGCCGACGAGAACGTCGAAGACCTCGCTGACCCCGAGGACCTTTGAACGGGGCCCGTGCCCGTTGGGCCGGAGCGTGACCCTCAGATCCGCGGCGGCGAAGAAGTACTCGGGGTAGTGCGGGTGCTCCCATGCCTGCAGTGGCG
>ERZ1739049.13-NODE-13-length-22865-cov-16.705305_pt1 | contig 22865 bp, 20 predicted proteins | sample MGYA00581760_ERZ1739049 | MGnify/ENA primary metagenome ERZ1739049 (study PRJEB42929, sample SAMN08275522) | rhizosphere metagenome | isolation source: Rhizospheric soil replicate 2 | host: Colobanthus quitensis | place: Antarctica: Devils point, Livingston Island...
GTTAAGGGGGGTCCTCCGACGCGGCGCTGTTTGGCTCGGGCCAGTCGCCGAAGAAATCTGTGAGGCAACGTCGCTCCCCCGGAGGCGTCGGTTCCCTTACAAGACAGGCACTTTCGTGTATCCAAGGTCCAGCGTCACTCACGAGCCTGACCGATCCGGGCTAAGGATCCTTGCTCTTCTGCCGGTTCCGTGTCATCCTCTGATAGCGCTAACAAAAACGCAACGAAGCGTTCGCGACTTTCGCGGGTCGGGTGAGATTGATCCCGGCGTGCTGCGGTTTTATATTAGAACGCCGGCAAGGCCTAGCTCTCGATCGAACCGCCGGTGAACGGCGAAAGGAGTTGGCAGTGCCATCCAAACTTCTTGAAATACGAGGCATATCGAAATCCTTCCCTGGCGTGAAGGCCTTGAAGGATGTTTCGATTGATCTTTCTTTCGGTGAGATTCTTGGACTCTGCGGCGAAAATGGAGCAGGCAAGTCCACCTTGATGAAACTGCTCACGGGGATCTACAAGGCCGATGAGGGAGGAGAGATTCTCGTCGACGGGGAACCGATCGATGTCAACGGCCCCCGAGAGGCGCAGGAGCTTGGCATCAACATCATTCACCAGGAGTTCAATCTCGTCCCGGACCTGACGGCGGCGCAGAACATCTACCTCGGACGGGAACCGCGGAAGTTCGGGAACGCGTTTATTGACGACAGGGTCCTGCACAGGCAAGCAGGGGAGCTACTCGATCGACTCCAGATCCAGATAAACCCCAGGAGCTACCTTCGAGATCTTTCCGTTGCCCGACAGCAGATGATTGAGATCGCAAAGGCGTTGTCTTTCGACTCTCGAATTCTCGTCATGGACGAACCCACCGCCGCTTTGACTGAATCGGAGGTTGAGACTCTCTTCACCCTCGTGAGAAACTTTGTCACGGACCGGACGGGCGTTATCTACATCTCGCACCGAATGAACGAGATCAAGGACCTGACCGATCGTGTCTCCGTCCTTCGAGATGGTGGGTACGTGGGCACGGTGGACACCGTTTCCACGCCAATTCGCGAGGTGATCGCGATGATGGTTGGCCGGGAGATAACTTCCAGTGTTCGACCCGAATCGCTGGAAGGGAATGGCCGTGTGGTCCTGGAGGTGCGGGGCCTCTGTACGAGCGCCCTCCTCAAAGATGTCAGCTTCGACCTGAGACAGGGCGAGATTCTAGGCTTCGCAGGCCTGATGGGAGCGGGGCGGACCGAGGTCGCCCGTGCGCTGGTCGGTGCTGATCACAAGACCGCCGGAGTCGTCAAGATCCACGGCAAGCAGGTCTCAATCTCTAACCCCGCGGCTGCGGTCGCTGGCGGCGTTGGATATCTGTCCGAGGATCGAAAGCGCGATGGTCTGCTGCTGGACCAGGAGGTCAGTGCCAACCTCGTGCTTTCATCGCTCGGCAAGTTCTCGAACACCATCGGGTTTCTCAGCGAGAAAGGCATTGTGAAGGCGGCCGAGCGGCAGGTCTCAAGTCTGCGCATCAAGACGCCATCGATCCGACAGACCGCACAGAACCTTTCTGGCGGCAATCAGCAGAAGGTCGTCATCGGGAAGTGGCTCACCAGGGACTGCGATGTCCTGATCTTCGATGAACCTACTCGCGGCATCGACGTAGGCGCCAAGGAAGAGATCTACGACCTTCTCCACAAGCTCACTGCGGCTGGCAAGTCGATCATCATGATCTCGTCGGAGCTCCCGGAGATCCTTCGGCTCTCGAACCGCATCGCAGTCATGTGTGAGGGCCGTATCACGTCGATACTTTCGTCGGACGAAGCAACACCAGAGACCGTCATGCACTACGCGACCCTCAGGCAGGCGGCACTGACCGCAGACGTCACGACCTCGGATCCGGGGGACGGCGACAAAGCATCCACAGCAGGCATGAGCGCCGATGCGCAAGAAGGAGCGAGATGACATCCCCGACCGTTAAGACGGACAAGCCGACTAAGACGGACAAGCCGACCGGCCGTGAGCTGGCGCCGCTAATCAAAGGCAGGCTCCAGCAGTTGATGGCCTTCGGTGGACTCATCTTCATCTTGATCGTCTTCACCATCGCGAGTCCGAATTTTCTTACATTCTCAAACCTCACCTCCTTGCTTTTCTCAACGGTGGTCATCGGGACTCTTGCGATAGGCACGACCTTCGTTATTATCACGGCCGGCATCGACCTCTCCATTGGAACGGGCATGTCACTGTGCGCGGTGATGACCGGGGTATTCATCGTTAACTGGCACCTACCGCTCGTCCTTGGAGTGATTCTCGCGGTCCTCTTCGGAGGGCTCATCGGGTTCGTAAACGGATTCAATGTTGCTTTCCTGAAGATTCCACCCTTCATCGCCACCCTGGCCATGATGCTCGTGGCGACGGGTCTTGCACTGGTTATCTCACAAAGCACTCCGATCTACTTCGACAAGATCCCTGGCTTCTCCGCAATCTCGACCGGCAATGTCATTCCGGGAATCAAGTTCCCGAATGCAGTGATTATCCTGCTGGTGTTGGCCATCATCGCAGGCGTCGTTCTGAACAAGACTGTTTTGGGTAGGTACACCTACTCGATCGGTAGCAACGAAGAGGCGACCGCGTTGTCCGGTATCAACGTGCGCAGATGGTTGGTCCTCATATACACGTTCGCGGGGCTTTTCACCGGGCTTGCCGGTGTCCTGATCTCGGCCCGCCTCGGCTCCGCTCAGCCCGCGCTTGGCTCCGGCTATGAACTACAGGCCATTGCGGCCGTGGTCATCGGCGGCACGTCACTCTTTGGAGGGAAGGGGACCATTATCGGCACGGTCATCGGTGCCCTCATCATGTCCGCCCTGAGCAACGGTCTGCAGGTTATCTCCGTGCCACAGGAGTGGCAGAGCGTCATCTTGGGAGTAGTCATTCTCGCGGCGGTTTACACCGACAACATTCGTAGGAGAGAGGCCAAGATCTGACCCGGAAAATAAAGCATTCTTTACCGAATTGCAACAAAGCGAATCTTCCGACGGGTCGGCACACACGGTGTGGAACCCATAGTGAACATTGGACAGGGAAGCGTGATGCACATGCATAGCAAGAGAATCGGGATCATTGCCGCCGCAGCGGTTGTGGCACTATCGCTCGCCGGATGCGGCCGAGGCGCAACCGACAACCCAAGCGGAAGCGCGAGCGCGGCCAAGACGGCGTACATCGCCATCGTCTCCAAGGGCTTCTCCCAGCAGTTCTGGCAGGCAGTCAAGCAGGGTGCCGACGCCCAGGCCAAGAAGGAGGGCGCCAAGATAACCTTCGAGGGGCCCCCGACCGAATCCGATATCGAGAAGCAGATCACCATGCTCACCAATGTGCTCGCGAAGCACCCGGATGCCATTGGTTTCGCGGCACTCGACAGCAAGGCAGCCGCTCCTCTCATGGAGCAGGCGAAGTCGGCGAAGATCCCGGTCGTGGCATTCGACTCAGGGGTCGAGAGCACTATTCCCGTGACGACCGCAGCGACCGATAACAAGGCCGCTGCTGCGGAGGCTGCCAAGCACCTCTCCGAGCTGCTCGGGGGCAAGGGGGTTGTTGGGCTGGTCATTCACGATCAGACAAGCCAGACCGGCATCGACCGGCGCGTCGGATTCGTCGACTGGATGAAGGCGAATGCCCCTGGGATTACCCTGCTGGCCCCGCAGTACAGCAACAGCGACCTTGCCAAGGCGGCAGACATCACCAAGGCGATGATCGCAGCCAACGCCAATCTCGCCGGCATCTACGGCTCCAACGAGGCTTCCGCAGAAGGTGTGGCCAAGGGAATCACCGAAAGCGGGAAGAAAGGTCTGAAGGCCGTCGGCTTCGACTCCGGAAAGGCGCAGATCGATGCGATCAACAGTGGGGTTCTGTCCGGGTCGGTCACCCAGAATCCTGTTGGCATTGGCGAACAGGTTGTCGCTGCCGCGATGAAGGCCATCAAGGGCACGTCTCAGCCGAAGTTTATCGACACTGGTTTCTTCTGGTACGACAAGACCAACATCAATGACCCGAAGATCCAGGCGGTCCTCTACCAGTAGCACGGCGTAGCCGCCCAGCTCTGCTGCCGCGGCTTGGTCATGGGGTGCCGCACCGGCGTTCAGCGGCATCACCACGCGCAGTCGTCCGGCGCGGCACCCCTCGGCTCGAAAAAGATTCCGAGACCCTTCCCTTACTCCACAAGGTGGTTGTTCTTCATGTCAGAATTTCCGAGAATCGGAATCCGTCCCACGATCGACGGCCGCGAACGCGGGGTTCGGGAGTCCCTCGAGGAACAGACCATGGGCATGGCGACCAGCGTCGCCGAGCTGCTCAGCTCTACGTTGCAGTACCCGGATGGCACCCCCGTCGAGTGCGTCATCGCGGACACCACGATCGGCGGGATCGCGGAGGCAGCCGCAACCGCGACGAAGTTCAAGACAGAGAACGTGGGACTGACGATCACCGTCACCCCATGCTGGTGCTACGGCACCGAGACCATGGACATGGACCCCAGCCTGCCGCACGCCGTGTGGGGGTTCAACGGGACCGAACGACCCGGTGCGGTGTACCTCGCAGCCGTGCTAGCAGCCCACGCACAGAAAGGTATTCCGGCCTTCGGCATCTACGGTGAGCACGTGCAGGACGCGGGTGAGAGTCTCATCCCTGAGGACGTGAAGGCCAAGCTGGTGGCGTTTGCCACCGCCGGCATGGCGGCCGCCGTCATGCGCGGCAAGGCCTACCTGTCAATCGGCGGGGTGAGCATGGGAATCGCCGGCTCGATGGTGAAGGACGACTTCTTCCAGGAGTACCTGGGGATGCGCAACGAGTATGTCGAGTCGATCGAGATCGAACGCAGGATCACGCTCGGCATCTACGACCAGGACGAGTACAAGATCGCCCGGGAGTGGGTCCGCGAGCGCTGCGTTCAGGGCGCGGACCATAACGCGACAAGGAACCAGCTGACTGGTGACGAGTACGACAGCCAGTGGGACTACGTCACCAAGATGGCGCTCATCGGCCGGGATCTCATGCTCGGAAACCCGAAGCTGGCCGATCTTGGCTTCGGCGAGGAAGCAGCCGGACACAACGCCATCCTTGCGGGTTTCCAGGGGCAACGTCAGTGGACGGACTTCCTTCCCAACGGCGACTTCTTCGAGACGATCGCCAACACGAACTTTGACTGGACCGGTGCCCGCCAACCGCACCTGGTGGCGACCGAGAACGACTCCCTCAATGGCGTGTCGATGCTCTTTGGCAATCTCCTGACGAACACCCCGCAGATCTTCTCCGACGTCAGGACCTTCTGGAGCCCCGAGTCGGTCAAGAGGGTGACCGGACACACGCTGGAGGGCGAAGGGGCCGGCGGCATCATCGACCTGCGGAACTCGGGTGCGACGACCCTGGATGGAAGCGGCAAGGCCACCCGTGACGGCAAGCCGGTGATCAAGCCGTTCTGGGAGATGACGGACGAGGACATCGACGCGTGCCTGCAAGCCACGACGTTCCACGCCTCCAACAAGGACTACTTCCGTGGCGGAGGGTTCTCCACGCACTTCACCACCGAGGGGGGTATGCCGGTCACGATGACCAGGATCAACCTGGTCCGTGGTCTGGGACCCGTCATGCAGGTCGCCGAGGGATACACGGTGAGTCTGCCGGCAGAGGTCTCCAAGGTTCTGGAAGACAGGACCGACCCCACGTGGCCCACCACCTGGTTCGCTCCGCGCCTCACGGGCAAGGGCGCCTTCACGTCCGTCTACGAGGTGATGAACCAGTGGGGTGCGAACCACGGCGCGATCAGCTACGGGCACATCGGAGCAAGGATGCTCACGCTCGCGTCGATGCTTCGAATCCCGGTGAGCATGCACAACGTCCCGACCCAGGACGTATTCCGGCCGAAGGTGTGGTCCTCGTTCGGGTCGGAGAACCTTGAGAGCGCAGACTTCCGGGCCTGCGCGAACTTCGGTCCAGCCCTCAAGACCGCGAAGGGCTAAGGGCAGGGAGATGGCGAAAGTCGCCGCTGCCGCCGTGGATCTGGGCTCCAGCTCGGGTCGCGTTGTGGTGGGCACCCTCGACGGTGAGTCACTCTCGCTGGACGAGGTACACCGCTTTCCCCACGCCGCACACCGCGTCAACGGCGACCTTGTCTGGGACCTGTGCCATCTCGAGGAGCAGATCGGGGTTGGCATCGCGAGGGCCCTGGATGATCGTGAGGTTGCGGTGCGCAGCGTGGCGGTCGACACGTGGGGGGTCGACTACGTGCTCCTTGCCCCAGGCGGCGAGCGCTACGGCGAGGGGCACGCCTATCGCGACTCCCGGACAGGACCAGTTGCCCAGGAGTTCTACTCCCGGGCCAGCCGGGAGCAGCGATGGCACCAGACGGGTGTCCAACCCGACGACATCAACACCGGCAACCAGCTGTTTGCTGACCTGGCCGCTGATCCTCACCTGCCAGAGAACGTGGAACGAGCCCTCCTCTTGCCCGACTACTTCGCCTATCGACTCAGTGGTGAGATGGGTTGGGGACGATCCGTCGCCAGCACCACCGGGCTCTGTGAGACCGGCTCCCGGCGTTGGTCGAGCGAGCTCCTCGACCTGAGCGGGATTCCCCGGGAGTGGTTGGGGCCGGTGCAACCCGACAGGACAGCGCGCGGGTGGCTTCGGCGTGGCCGGGGGGATGCGCATCCTCGTTCGGACATAGCGGTCGTGAACGCTGCGGGTCACGACACGGCGTGCGCGGTTCATGCGTTGCCCAAGACAGGCGATCAAGCGGCCGCCTTCATCAGCTCAGGAAGCTGGTCGATCGTCGGGGTCGAGACCTCCGCGCCGGTTCTCGGTGAGGTGGCCTTCGACGCGAAGCTCACCAACGAAGCCCGGGTCGACGGCGGAAACCGGCTGATCGCCAATATTACCGGCCTGTGGATCTTCCAGGAATGTCAGAGGGAATGGGGCCAAGACGGTGGCGATGGCGGCATCAAGGAGCTCTTGGCGTTAGCTGAGCTGTCCGACTCCCCGGGGATCGTCCTGGATACCGACGATGAGACATTCAAGCTGCCGGGAGGAATGCCCGCGAAAGTCGCGCAGTACTGCCTCGACCACTACAACGTCATGCCAGGTTCACGGGGGCAGATAGTCCGGATCATTCTGGAAAGCCTCGCGGTCTGCTATGCCATGGCTCTGCGGAAGGTCGAGGAGGTCGTGGGTCGACGATGGGACGCGGTGCACCTGGTGGGGGGCGGTGCCTACAACGGGCTGCTGTGCCAGATGACCGCCTCCGCAACCGGAAAGTCCGTCATCGCAGGGCCCGCCGAGGCGAGCGCCGTGGGCAATCTGTTGGCGCAGTTCGAGGTTGCCGGTGTCATCACCTCGGACCACCAGCGACACGACATCGTCCGGACCTCCTTCAGCCCGCGAACCTACCTACCTGGCCCGCAAGAACCGTGGCTGGCCATGGAGAGCCGGCTCGCGAGCTACCCGACCAGTCATTGAAGATGCTGTGGATCACGACCCGAGAGGTCTAGGAAATGAACGAGCAAGTCTTACGAGCGCAGATCTGCGATATTGGCAAGAATCTCTGGAACCGAGGGATGGTGGCCGCGAACGACGGCAACATCTCTGCTCGACTTTCGCCGGACGAGATCCTCTGCACCCCAACGGGAGTGAGCAAGGGCTACCTGACGCCGGAGATACTGGTCAAGGTCAACCCCAAGGGCGAGATACTGGAGGCTGCCGACGGGGTGATGCCCTCCTCCGAGATCAAGGTGCACCTTCGGCTCTACGACCTGTCGGACAAGGTCGGGGCAGTCGTGCACGCACATCCCGTGTTCGGGACCGTCTTCGCCATCAAAGGTGAGGCACTGGTCGGCAAGATGATGCCAGAGTCGGTCATTGCGATGCCGGAGATTGCGCTCGCGCCGTATGGGACCCCGTCCACGCTCGCAGTCGCCGACTCGGTCGAGCCCTTTGTGCACAGCCACACGGCGTGCCTGCTCGAGAGCCACGGTGCCCTTTCGTGGGGACCGACCTTGATGGGGGCGTACCTGAGCATGGAGCGCCTCGAGTACACAGCCAAGATCACCTTTCTCGCTCGAATGATCGGCGGCGAACGCGACCTGCCCGAGAGCGAGGTCGAGAAGCTGATCGGGATGAGGGTGCTGTATGGCCTCTGATCCCCGGGGATCTCCCAGAGGGCCGCGTGTCGGGATTTCTGTCGAATGACCGGATGTATTCCGAGGACGTTACGGAAGGTGGTTGAGGGATGACAACGAAACGCCGCGTGGTCATGGCCGACGTGGCCAAGGCCTCGGCCGTGTCATTGCAAACCGTCTCGCGGGTGCTGAATGGTTCGGCAGGGGTGCAGGCTGCGAAGAAGGCACGCGTGCTCGAAGCCGTCAAAGAGCTTGGATATCATCCAAACCTGGCGGCAAGAACCCTCGCCTCCAGCAGGAGCGGCGTGATCGGCGTGCTCATCGCCGGACACGCGCATTTCGGCATGGTCGACACCCTGATGGCGGTTGAGGCGGCCGCACGAGAGGCCGGCTACTACGTCGTCATTGCCACCGAGGAACGGGCACGTCCTGAGCTCGTTCGAGACGCCTACGTCTACCTCCAGCGCCGCCAAGTTGAGTGTGTCGTCGTGCTCGCTGAGTCGAGCAGGATCGTTCCCGTCGTCCAGGGGGTGCATGAGCGCACCCCAACAGTGCTCGTGCTAGCCGGACAGCCAGACCTCGACGGCATCTCGACGGTCTCGATCGACCAGGTTTCCGGCGGACGGATGGCTGCGGCGCACCTCACCGAATGTGGCTACCGAGACATTCTTCATCTGACCGGGGACCTGAAATGGCAGGATGCGATCGATCGGCTCAAGGGCTTTCGAGCTTATTGTCATGGGGTCGGCATCGATCCGAGAGTCGTCAAAGGGCGATCCTGGGACCCTGCGGAGGGCTACCGCGCCGGGCTCGAGATCCTTGCGGGAGGAAAGCCGCGGGCGGTCTTTGCCGGAAATGACCACCTCGCACTGGGGCTTCTCCATGCCATATCCGAGGCTGGTCTTCGCGTCCCCGAAGATATTGCCGTCATTGGCTTCGACGACGTGCTGGGAGCGGCCTGGTACGCGCCTCCGCTATCGAGCGTGCGGCAGGATTTCCGGGCAATAGGTGAGAATGCGATTGACCTGGTGGCTGATCTCATTGATGGAAAAGAACCCAGGAATGTCCACATCGCCGCGGAGGTCGTCCCGCGTTTCAGCACTCTCGGCATGGTGGCGAAAGAGTGATCATCGCTCATGACATAGGCACCACCGCGGACAAGGTCTCGCTTCACGATATGACCGGGCAGATGATTGCTACCGCGACATCCGCATACCCTGTCGACTTCGGTGCAGGTGGCCGCGCCGAGCAGGATCCTGAGCTGTGGTGGCGCGCCGTAGTGGCGACGACGACCGAGCTGCTGGATCGAAGCCGCGTCGCGCCCCGCGAGATCGATGTGGTCGGCCTGTCCGGTCAGATGATGGGCGCAGTCTTCCTCGGGCCGGACTTCGACCCGGTACGGCCGGCAGTCATCTGGGCGGACCAGCGCGCCGCGGCTCAGGCCGCCAGGCTCACAGCGCACATCCCGGCCGAGGAGTCCTACCGGCGAACGGGACATCGGATGAACGCGAGCTACTCATTGCCGAAAGTCATGTGGGTCCAGGAGAACGAGCCCGAACTGTGGAGAAAGACGGCGCACGTCTGCCTGGCCAAGGACTTTGTTGTCCATCGGATGACGGGTCGTCTCCTGACCGACCCATCCGACGCCTCAGGCACCAATGCCTTCTCGCAGGTGAGCGGGACCTGGTGGCCGGAGATGTTCGAGGCGGCCGGGGTGTCGTCGAACCTGTTCCCCGAGGTGATGAGCTCCACGACGATTGCCGGGGGGTTGCGTCCCAGAGCAGCAGCCGAGCTCGGCTTGGCTGTGGGCACGCCCGTGGTTCTTGGTGGGGGCGACGGGCCCATGGCATCGGTAGGAGTGGGTTCGCTGGGACCGGAGGACGACGCGTACATATCGTTGGGATCTTCCGCATGGCTCGCAACTGCCAGCGAGCAACCACTGCACGGCCCGCTGATGCGAACCTTCACCTTCAACCATGTCGTGCCCGGGAAGTACGTCCCCATGGCGACCATGCAGTCGGCTGGATCGAGCCTGGACTGGGTGACGAACCTCCTTCGACCGGAGGCCAGCCACGACGACGTCTCCGAGCTGATCAGGGGAGCAGGCGAAGTGCGTGCCGCGCCGGAGGGCCTGTTCTTCCTGCCCTATTTGATGGGCGAACGCTCTCCACGCTGGAGTACTGACGCTCGGGGCACCTTCCTCGGTCTTTCCCGTCACCACGACCATCGCCACCTTGTGCGAGCCGTGCTCGAGGGTGTGGCTTTCAACCTGCGCGCCTGCGTGGAGGCTTTCAAAGACGAGGGCACCTCGATCAACGCGGTGAGCGTTGTCGGAGGTGGTGCAGCCAGCGACCTCTGGCTCCAGATCTTCGCAGACGTGCTCGGGGTCCCGGTATCCCGGCGCTCCACGATCTCCGACGCGAACAGCCTGGGATGCGCGATCACCACCCTGGTCGGCGTCGGCGCAGTCGACGGATTTGATATTGCTCGGACGCAGTCCTCACGCCAAGCCACGTTCCTGCCCGGTATGGAGTCCGATAACTACGCGCTCGCGGCTGAGCACTTCGAGAGTGCGTATTCCGACCTCATCGACTGGTTCGCCAGGACGGGTGATTATCGGCGGCTGGGAGAATCTCCGCGCGTCGGGCCGCAGCGGGCGTGTGTAAAAGAGAAGGAAGTCAGATGAAGCTGTTCATCGACAGCGCGGAGCGACGGCTGCTGGAGCCTCTCCTGAAAACGGGTCTGTTTGCCGGGGTGACCACCAACCCGACTCTTCTCGCACGAGCAGGGGTCAAGCTCAAGGAGCTCCCTGAGCTGGTGGGCTGGGCGCGAGTGACTGGCGCTGAGACGGTGTTCGTGCAGGCGTGGGGCGTAACGGTCGAGGACTACCTGACCTCCGCGGCGGAGCTGGTCGAAACCTGTGGCGACGTCGTTGTGAAGGTTCCGGTCACCCCTGCCGGTGTGGCCGCGGTGCGCTCTCTGGAGACCGGCGGCGTCCGCACCTTGCTCACCGCCGTCTACAACCATGTGCAGGTTGTGCCCGCCATCATCGCCGGAGCGACCTATCTCGCGCCGTACCTGGGCCGGATGAACGACGCCGGCCTGGACGGCGTCGAGGAGATCGCGCAGATGCAGGCCGTCATTGACAAGGCACATGCAGCGGCTCGCATCCTCGTAGCGAGCATCCGAACCCCCGACCAGCTGGCAAGACTGGCCATGTGTGGAGTTCAGGACTTCACGATCGCTCCCAAGCTGTGGTGGGAGCTGCTCTCGGAACCTCTCACCGACGCAGCTGTGGGCGTCTTCGAAGCCGACAACAGAGAGCTCATGAGCTGACACTCGTCCTGGTTCACCTCTTCACCAGGCCCCTCGGCCTGGACAGATCGGAGTAGCAACATGTTGAAAGGCCCACTCACGCACCCGACCCTGATTGGAGCGCTTGCCGCTGCCGGCCACGGTTCTAAGGTGCTCATCGCTGATGGCAACTACCCGCACAGCACCGGTGCTCGAGAAGGTGCCGTACGGATCCACCTGAACCTTCGTCCGGGTCTCCCGACCGCTGATGACGTTCTCGACGTACTTGCGCAGACCATTCCGATCGAGGCCGCGGCAGTCATGGTGCCGGGTGGGGGTGAGAAGGTGCCGGCGCATGAGGGCTTTCGGCTAGCCCTGGGTGCGGACGTCGAATGGACGGAGCTCGGCCGCCTTGAGTTCTACGCAGCCTGCCGAACCAATGACGTGGCGATAGTGATCGCCACCGGCGAACAGCGCGTCTACGCCAACCTCCTGCTCACGGTCGGGGTGCAGGTCGCGTGACAAACGAAGGCAGATCCATGGCCGCGTCGCGTCACAGGGTGGTGGCGTAGTGCCTGCGCAAGTCGTTCTCGGCGTCGACATTGGCACTTCGTCGAGCAAGGGTGTGCTCGTCACCTTCCAGGGGCACATCCTTCGCTCGGCGGTCCGCGCCCACTCGGTCGAGCGGCCCTTTCCTGGTCAGGTGGAGATGTCGGCTGAGATCTGGTGGCAGGAGTTCGTCGACATCGCCACAGAGCTCACCTTGCCCGGCGATGTCGACGTCGTCTGTGTGGGCGTTTCTGGGATGGGGCCATGCGTGCTCGTGACCGATGAGCTGTCCCGGCCGCTGCGTCCTGCGATCCTCTACGGGGTAGACACCCGTGCAACGACTCAGATCGACGCGCTGAACGCCGCGATTGACCCAGCTGAGATCCTCGACCGTTGCGGATCAGCGCTCTCGAGCCAGGCCGTCGGTCCGAAGCTGGCATGGATCCGCGAGAACGAGCCGGAAGTGTTCGCCAGAGCGAAGCGGCTCTACATGCCGAGCTCATGGCTCGCGTACAAGCTCACCGGCAACTACGTCCTTGATTACCATTCCGCCAGCCAGTGCACTCCGATGTTCGACACGCGGTCGTTGAGCTGGTACCTGCCTTGGGCCACGCAGATTGCTCCCGGGCTCGAGCTGCCCCCGCTCCGCTGGCCCGGGGAACAAGCCGGCGTCACCGCACATGCCGCCGCCGGCATCGATGCCGGAGTCCCCGTGATCACTGGAACCATCGATGCCTGGTCGGAAGCGCTGAGCGTCGGCGCTCACAACGTGGGCGACCTGATGCTGATGTACGGAACAACGATGTTCCTCATCAACACGGTGAAGGCCCAGATCACCAGTGCTTCCATGTGGGGCACGGTGGGGGCACTTGAAGGCACCCGCAGCCTCGCTGGGGGCATGGCTACGTCGGGCGCGATCACGAGCTGGTTGCGCGAGCTGGTCGGGTCCCCGGACTATGCGACCCTCCTGGATGAGGCCGAGGCCTCAGGTCCGGGTGCACGTGGACTTCTGCTGCTTCCGTACTTCGCCGGCGAGCGCACGCCCATCATGGATCCGGACGCCCGCGGCGTGCTTGCCGGGCTCACCCTCACCCACACCCGCGGTGACGTCTATCGAGCGGTTCTCGAAGCCGTCGCACTCGGGGTCCGCCACAACATCGACGTCATGCGGTCCGCCGGCGGGGTCATTGACCGCGTAGTCGCTGTAGGCGGCGGGACCCAAGGCGGGCTATGGACCCAGATCGTCACGGACGTCACCGGGATGAAGCAGGTCATCCCGTCCAAGACCATCGGCGCCAGCTATGGCGCAGCGCTCCTGGCGGCCCAGCTCGAGCACGACGTCTCCATTGACGACTGGAACCCTCCCGCCCGGGTGCTGACACCCGATGAGTCCACAGCATCCGACTACGAGGACCTGTACCGGCTGTACTTGGACCTGTACCCCGCCAGCCGGGAGATCGTCCACGCTCTCGCCGAACATGCCGGCAGAGCGTCGCAGCATCCCACGACAGGTCCCGCCACACCCATAGCCAGTACGGCTGGACAGCCGGCATGAGTGAGCCCCTGCGCTGGGGAGTGCTCTCCACGGCAAACATCAACGAAAAGATGCTGGCGGGGGCAGCCCTGTCCCCGGATCTCGACGTCGTCGCCATCGCAAGCCGTGACATACGTCGCGCTGAGGTGTTCGGGGCGAGATGGGGGATCGAACGCGCGTACGGCAGCTACGACGAGCTCCTGCGTGACGATGGTGTGGACGCCGTCTATGTGCCCCTGCCGAACGGGCTGCACCACCAATGGAGCATTCGGGCGTTGCGGGCAGGCAAGCATGTGCTCTGCGAGAAGCCGTACAGCAGCCGGCCGGCTGAGGTCGAAGAAGCCTTCGCCGAGGCGGATTCCCGCGGACTCGTCCTCAGTGAGGGCTTCATGTATCGCTACCATCCGCAGATCAGAGCGCTGGCTCGGTTTCTCCAGGAGGACCATCTGATCGGAGACGTCCGGCTGGTTGTCTCATCCTTCACGTGGCCCATCCAGACACCCGGGGATGTGCGTCTCAACGCGTCGCTGGACGGCGGCTCGCTCCTTGACGTAGGGGTCTACTGCCTCAACGCCATCCGGTTGTTCGCCGGTGAACCTCGGTCAGTGGCAGCCCACCAGCGGCTCGGACCCACCGGCGTCGACGTCTCTTTCGCGGCGACCATGGAGCTTGTCTCCGGTGCCCTCGCGCATTTCGACTGCGGTGTGGACCTGCCCGACCGAAGCCACCTTGAGGTGGTCGGCACCCTGGGCTCACTCAGCGTGTCCGATCCCTGGCACGGCCTCGAGCCGGGTTTGACGTTGGTCCCGTCAGGGGAGCCGGCACGACGCCTTTCCATGCCTGCGGCCAACCCCTACCAGCTCGAGCTTGAAGAGTTTGGAAAAGCAGTCCGACACGAAGCGCATCACCTGATGGGTCGTGATGACGCTCTGCACCAGGCGAGAGCGTTGGACGCCCTCCTCAGGTCTGCTGCATCGGGCAACAGAGAGTCCGTGTGAACCCAAGAGCGCAGTTCTCGTCCACCAAGTCCAATACGACATATGGAGTCCACATGAGCACCTCATCGAACTATCAGAACTACATCGCGGGCGAGTTTCGCAGTAGCAGCGAGTATTTTGACGTCGAGAACCCGGCAACCCAAGAGGTGGTCGACCGGGCACCGATAGCCACGATGGACGACGTCGAGGCGGCAGTCTGCGCTGCGAGCGACGCGCGCAAGGAGTGGGCTCAGCGGCCTGCCGTTGAGCGGGCGGGGTACCTGACACAGTTCGCGTCCCTGGTTCGGGAGAACGCCGACGAGCTGGCGCGCCTGCTCGTCGTGGAGCAGAGCAAGACTCAGGGGCTTGCCGCTGTTGAGGTGAGCTTCACCGCCGACTACCTGGACTACATGGCCGGATGGGCGCGGCGCCTGGAGGGCGAGATCCTCCCGAGTGACCGCGCAGGCGAGCACATCTTCGTCATGCGCAAACCGCTCGGCGTCGTGGCCGGCATCCTGCCGTGGAACTTCCCGTTCTTCCTGCTCGCACGCAAGATGGCGCCCGCCTTGGTCACGGGCAACACCTGCGTCATCAAGCCCAGCTCGCAGACCCCACTCAACGCGCTGGCAATGGCCCGGCTCATCGGGCAGACAGACCTGCCAGCGGGCGTCTTCAACCTCTTGTCAGGCAGGAGCGATGTCGGGGCGGCCCTGTCGGCCCACCCAAGCGTCGACATGATCAGCTTCACCGGCTCCACCGAGACAGGTGCCGCGATCATGAAGGCCGCCTCGCCGAACATCACCAAGCTCAACCTGGAGCTCGGCGGCAAGGCGCCCGCAATCGTTCTGGCAGACGCAGACATCGGCCTGGCCGTCACGGCGATACACGCCTCCCGGGTCATCAACACAGGCCAGGTGTGCAACTGCGCCGAGCGCGTCTACGTCGAGCGCGCCGTCGCCGACGAGCTCATCTCGAAGCTCGCCAGCGCAATGGAAGCGACCAGGTATGGAGACCCGTCCGTCACAGCGGATCTCGACATGGGCGCCCTCATCAACGCCACCCAGCTCGACAAGGTCGCTCGCAAGGTCGAGACCGCTGTCGCAGCCGGCGCCACCGTCGTGACTGGTGGACGGCGCGCGGACATCGACAAGGGCCACCACTATGAGCCGACCCTGCTCACTGGGTGTACCGCCGAGATGGAGGTCATGAGGTCCGAGGTGTTCGGCCCCGTGTTGCCAATCCAGGTCGTCGACTCCTTCGACGAGGCGATCGCCCTGTCCAACGACTCCGAATACGGCCTGACATCGTCGCTGTTTACCAAGGACCTCAACAACTCCCTCAAGGGCATGCGAGAGCTTGACTTCGGCGAGACCTACATCAACCGGGAGAACTTCGAGGCGATGCAGGGCTTCCACGCAGGCACCCGCCACTCCGGCGTCGGCGGAGCGGACGGCAAGCACGGACTGCTCGAGTACACCCGGACCCAGATGGTCTACATCCAGTCCTGATCCGCGGTTGCCAGCCGAAGCCGAGGGGCTGGGGGTGATCTTCACGGCGGCCGGTGCGCAGTGGCGTAGCGCACCCCGACCGATCTGCCCGCGAGCACGCACCCGTGACAGCGACCTGCGCGCGATACATTGAGGAGCACCATGGTCCGAGCCGCAGTCCTGAGCGAGATCGGTGGTGCGCTGCGCGTCACCGACCTCGAGCTGCCTGATCCCGGTCCGAGTCAGGTACGGGTACGGATAGCCGCGACGGGTGTCTGCCACAGCGACCTCTCGCTGGCGCGGGGAACGTTGGCCCAGCCGGTGCCGGCAGTTCTAGGGCACGAAACGGCCGGCACGATCACCGCGATCGGTGACCGTGTCGACACGGTGTCCGTCCGGGATCGCGTCGTGATCTGCTGGGCCCCACCGTGTGGCGAGTGCTGGTTCTGCGCCGCTGACGAACCATGGTTGTGCGAACACGCAGCGGACGCCGCGTCCCAGCCGTATGCCAAGGCACTTGGTACAGATGTCTACCCTGGCCTGTCGACCGGTGGTTTCGCCGAGGAGACGGTGGTCTCGGCGCGGGCGGTCATCGCCGTACCGGACGCCGTTCCGTTGGAGCATGCGGCGCTGGTGGGCTGTGCGGTGATGACAGGCGTCGGCGCTGTGCTGAACACGGCGCGGGTGCGACCTGGACAGTCGGTGCTGGTGGTCGGGCTGGGCGGTGTGGGCCTGTCGGTGGTACAGGGTGCCCGGCTGGCCGAAGCCGGGCAGATCATCGTGGTGGATCGGTCGGCGGAGAAGTTCGCACTGGCCGGGTCGATGGGTGCCACCGAGGTGTTGGAGGCTGGCGGTGAACTGGCTCGGCAGGTCCGGGGGCTCACCGGCAACCGCGGCGTCGATCATGCCTTTGACTGTGTGGGATCCGCCGAGACCATCCGCTCCGCGTGGTCGGCGACCCGGCGCGGTGGCCACACGACGGTGGTGGGTATCGGTGGCAAGGATCAGCAACTCAGTTTCAGTGCGCTGGAGCTGTTCTACTTCGCACGTACGCTGTCCGGCTGCGTGTACGGATCGACCAATCCCCTGGTCGACATCCCGTTGTTGCTGGACCACGCCGCGAACGGTCGGCTCGACCTCGGCGCCCTGATTACCGACCGCATAGGGTTGGACGGGATCAACGACGCGTTCGCGCGAATGGAACTGGGGCAAGGCGCTCGGACGTTGGTGGTGCCATAGCCGGGCGGCCTTGACGGCACCCAACAGACGAAGCAGAAGACTACAGAGAGGACTGACCGATCGTGATCGAGCGGAAGAGCTTCTACATCGGTGGGCAGTGGACTGCGGCATCCGACCGCGAGCTGTTGACAGTGGTCGATCCGTCGACCGAACAGGCTCTGGCCACCGTCCCCGCCGGCACGGAGGTCGACATCAACCGCGCCGTGGCTGCGGCGCGCAGCGCGTTCGAGTCGTGGTCCAGCACGCCGGTCGAGGAGCGAGCGCGGCTGCTGCGGGCAGCGGCGGATGTTCTGGAGGCGCGGACGGAAGAGATCGCTGGCCTCATCACGCAGGAGATGGGCACACCGCTGGCGTTCTCTATCTCCGTGCAGGTCGGCAACCCGGTGCGGGTGCTGCGGTCGTTCGCCGATCTGCTGGGCGAGTACTCCTTCGAGGAGAAGATTGGCAACTCCCTGGTACTGAAGGAAGCGATCGGCGTGGTCGGTGCGATCACGCCGTGGAACTACCCGTTGCATCAGGTGGTGGCCAAGGTCGCGGCAGCGCTGGCAGCCGGCGCGGTGGTGGTGCTCAAACCAAGCGAGATAGCGCCGCTGTCCGCGTTCGCGTTGGCGGAGATCTTCGACTCCGTCGGCCTGCCCGCCGGGGTCTTCAATCTGGTAACGGGTCTTGGACCCGTGGTCGGGGAAGCGCTGGCCGCGCATCCTGATGTGGACATGATCAGCTTCACCGGCTCGACTGCGGCCGGCAAGCGGGTATCAACCGTCGCGTCGCAGACCGTCAAGCGAATTGCGTTGGAGCTGGGCGGCAAGAGCGCGACCGTTGTCCTGGACGACGCCGATCTTGGTCGGGCGGCCAAGATCGGCCTGGCGAACTGTTTCATCAACGCCGGCCAGACCTGCACCGCGTGGACGCGGATGCTGGTGCCGGCCGCCCGCCACGACGAGATGGTCGAGCTGTTGCGTGACGCGGCGACCTCGTACACGGTGGGGGCGCCGACGGACAAGTCCACCCGGATCGGCCCATTGGCCAATGCCGCCCAGTACAAGCGCGTTCGTGACTACATCGACATGGCCATCACCGACGGAGCCACGGTGGTGGTGGGCGGCACCGAGCGGCCCATCGACGACGAGCATGGGTACTACGTCGCACCGACCGTGTTGACCGGCGTCCGCCCCGGTTCGCGAATCGAGCAGGAAGAGGTCTTCGGTCCGGTGCTGGTCGTGATCTCTTACCGCGATGAGGACGAGGCGGTGGCCATCGCGAACGACACACCCTATGGATTGTCCGGAGCGGTATTCTCCGCCGACCAGGATCGGGCGGTGGCGTTCAGCCGTCGGCTGCGTACCGGCATGGTCGACATCAACGGCGGCCGTTTCAACGCTCTGGCACCGTTCGGTGGCTACAAGCAGAGCGGCAATGGCCGCGAGCTGGGAGCCTACGGCCTGGAGGAGTTTCTTGAGGTCAAGTCCCTGCAGCTGTGAGCTAACGGCCCGGTTGCACGAGCCCCCTCTGCGACGACAGGTGCGACGGGAGCTTGTCTCTTGGCGGGACCTCAGCGATGCGCACCGACGATGCGAAGCGCCACCTCGCAGTAGTAGTCGGCGATCTCCTCGGGACTCCACGCGCCCTCGTCGCGGTACCAGCGGGCGACGTCGATGCCGAGGGACAGCAGGGCGAGCGCCGTCATCCGTGGGTTGGAGGTGCGGAAGGCAGCGGAGGCGACGCCGGACCCCACGACCCTGCGCATCTCCTCCTCGATCGCGCGCCGGATGCCGACGATCTCGCGCAGGTGCTCCGGGCTAAGAGCGGCGAGCTCGTAGTTGACGATGCGCGCGCTGGTGTGGCCGCGCGCATGGTGGACCGTGAATCCGCGCACCACGGCCAGAAGCTGCTCCACCGGGTCGTTCGAGCTGGCGACCGCATCTTTGACGAGCTGCAAGGTGCGCTCGTGGCCGGTCCGCGAGATGAGGTAGAGCAGATCCTCCTTGGACTTGTGGTGGACGTAGAGCGCCGCCGGGCTCATCCCCGCCGCTGAGGCGATGTCCCGGGTCGTCGTCCCGCGGAAACCCTTGGCTGCGAACGACTCCACGGCAGCCGCGACCAACCGGCTGCGCGCGTCGGTGGCATCTGTGATCTGACCCATAGGGATCCTTCACGAGCGGGTGTTGACGGGAATGCCGGACGTGAGCAATGCTAAGCAACCGCTTAGTAATAAGCAAGCGCTTAGTAATGCAGCCGCCGCTCGGAGCAAAGGAAGGAAACATCCCATGCCCGAAGCAGTCATCGTCTCCACCGCTCGCTCGCCCATCGGCCGTGCCTTCAAGGGTTCCCTGAAGGACATCCGGTCCGACGACCTGACAGTGCAGATGGTCCGGGCCGCGCTGGGCAAGATCCCAGAGCTCGACGTCGCCGACATCGAGGACCTGGTTCTGGGCTGCGGCCAACCCGGGGGTGAGTCCGGCTTCAACTTGGGCCGCGTCGTCGCGGTGCTCGCCGGAATGGACCACGTGCCAGGCACCACGATCAACCGCTACTGCTCCTCGAGCCTGCAGTCCACCCGGATGGCAATGCACGCGATCAGGGCTGGGGAAGGCGACGTCTTCATCTCCGCCGGCGTGGAGACGGTCAGCCGCTATGCCAAAGGCAACACCGACGGCTTTCCGGACACCAAGAACCCGGTGTTCGCCGAGGCGGTGACTCGCACCGGGAGGTTTTCGGCTGGTGGTCAGACCTGGGCCGACCCGCGCGAGAACGACCACCTCCCCGACGCCTACATCGCGATGGGGCAGACCGCCGAAAACGTCGCGCAGCTGCGGGGCATCACCCGCCAGGAGCAGGACGAGTTCGGCGTCCGCAGCCAGAACCTCGCCGAGAAGGCCATCGCCAACGGCTTCTGGGCGCGTGACATCACCGCGGTCACCCTGCCCGATGGCACGGTGGTGGACAAGGACGACGGCCCGCGCGCCGGGGTGACCCTGGAGAAGGTCGCCCAGCTCGCCCCGGTATTTCGGCCCGACGGGACAGTGACCGCCGGCAACTGCTGCCCGCTCAACGACGGCGCCGCCGCGGTGGTGGTCATGTCCGACACCAGGGCCGCCGAGCTCGGGCTCACCCCGCTGGCCCGGATCGTGTCCACCGGGGTCACCGCCCTGTCGCCGGAGATCATGGGCCTCGGCCCGGTCGCGGCATCCAGGCAGGCACTGGCCCGTGCGGGCTTGACCATCGACGACATCGACCTGGTCGAGATCAACGAGGCGTTCGCCGCGCAGGTGATCCCCTCCGCGCGCGACCTTGGCATCGACTTCGACAAGCTCAACGTCAGCGGCGGAGCCATCGCGATCGGCCACCCTTTCGGCATGACCGGTGCCCGGATCACCAGCACCCTGATCAACTCCCTGCAGTTTCACGACGGGCAGTTCGGGTTGGAGACCATGTGCGTCGGCGGCGGCCAGGGCATGGCCATGATCCTGGAGAGGCTTTCCTGATGAGTAACAGGTTCGAGGGCAAGGTGGCCGTGGTGACCGGGGCGAGCCGGGGTATCGGCCTCGGCATCGCCGAACGGCTGGTCGCAGACGGCGCGAGGGTCTGCATCACCGCCCGCAAGCAGGAGGCGCTGGACGATGCCGTCACGGCGCTGGGCGGCCCCGACCACGCGATCGCGGTCGCAGGCAAGGCCGACGACATCGAGCATCAGGCCGATGCCATCAAGGCGACCATCGAGGCGTTCGGCAGCGTCGACCTGCTGGTGAACAACACCGGCATCAACCCGGTCTACGGCCCGCTGGTCGACCTCGACCTCGACGCGGCCCGCAAGATCGTCGAGGTCAACTGCCTCGCCGCCCTGTCCTGGGTGCAGCAGGCCCACCGCGCCTGGATGGGTGAGCACGGCGGCGCGGTCGTCAACGTGTCGTCGGTGGCCGGTCTGAAGCCCGCGCCCGGCATCGGCTTCTACGGTGCGAGCAAGGCCATGCTCTCCCACATCACCCAGGAGCTCGCGGTCGAGCTCGGCCCCGACATCCGCGTCAACGCGGTGGCGCCGGCCGTGGTGAAGACGAGGTTCGCCACCGCGCTCTACGAAGGTCGTGAGGACGAGGTCGCCGCGGCATACCCGCTCAAACGGCTCGGCCGCCCTGAGGACATCGGCAGTGTCGTGGCCTTCCTGCTCTCCGAGGACGCGGCCTGGGTCACCGGGCAGATCATCGTCGTCGATGGCGGCGTGACACTCACCGGAGGTGTCTGACATGGACGTGCAGGGCAAAGGTGCCGTCGTCACCGGTGCCGGACACGGGATCGGCCGTGCCATCGCGATCCGGATGGCCGCCGAGGGTGCCCGTGTCGTGGTCAACGACCTGGACGCCGACGCAGCCACCGCGGTCGCCCAAGAGATCGGCGGCCACCCCGTTCCCGGCGACGCCGCCACTGAGGCAGGTGTGGGCTCACTGGTCGACGCGGCCCGCGGACACCTCGGCGGCATCGACATCTACTTCGCCAACGCCGGCATCGACCTCGGCAATGGCCTGGACACGGCCGCCGACGACTGGGCCCGAGCGCTCGAGGTGAACGTGATGGCGCACGTCCGCGCCGCCCAGCAGCTGGTGCCCACCTGGCTGAAGGAAGGCGGCGGGCGGTTCGTGGTCACCGCGTCGGCGGCTGGTCTGCTCACGATGCTCGGCAGCGCGCCATACTCGGTCACCAAACATGCCGCCGTCGCCTTCGCCGAGTGGCTCTCGGCCACCTACGGCCACCGGGGGGTCACCGTGCAGGTCATCTGCCCGCAGGGTGTGAAGACCCGGATGCTCGACAATGCCGGACCGCTCCAGGAGCTGCTGAGCCACGACATTGCACTCGAGCCCGAGCAGGTCGCCGAGACGGTGTGGCAGGCGCTCCAGGACGACCGCTTCCTGATCCTTCCGCACCCGCAGGTGCAGGGCTACTACGAGTACCGCGCGACCAACACCGACGGATGGCTGGCTGGCATGCGGAAGCTGCAACGCCGTCTGGACGAGGCGGGAGGCATCTCGTGAAGGCCTGGCGCGTGTCCGAGCTCGGCGAGCCCCGCCAAGCGATGAGCCTGGACGAGGTCCCCGACCCGCAGCCCGGCGCCGGCCAGCTGTTGGTCCGGGTGCTCGGCGCCGCGGCCAACTTCCCTGACGTGCTCATGTGTCGTGGTCTGTACCAGGTGAAGCCGTCGCTGCCGTTCACCCCTGGCGTCGAGCTGTGTGGTGAGGTCGCCGCCCTCGGACCGGGGACCAGCGGTTTCGCCGTGGGCGACCGGGTCATCGGCACCTCGGTGCTGCCCGCGGGTGGGTTCGCGGAGCTCGCCCTGATGGACACCGCCACCACGTTCCCGGCTCCGGGGGGGCTCGACAACGCGCAGGCCATCGAGGTCATGACGGCGATGATTCGCTGTCTGGCCCAGTAGCGGTGTCGATTGTCGGGTGTGTGAAAGGCGACAGGCGTTATTCGCTCAGGGCCGTGACACCGGCAAAAATTTCGGCCAGTTCTGAGAGCGCGTGCTGGATCCGCTCAAGCTGATCCGACGGGATGCACGAGAACAGCTCGCGCATCTTGCCTTCGCGGTGATTTTCGAGGCGCTCGAGCAGATCCCGGACATCGAGTTACACGCACACCTCGAGGAG
>ERZ1739049.14-NODE-14-length-22086-cov-16.250919_pt1 | contig 22086 bp, 19 predicted proteins | sample MGYA00581760_ERZ1739049 | MGnify/ENA primary metagenome ERZ1739049 (study PRJEB42929, sample SAMN08275522) | rhizosphere metagenome | isolation source: Rhizospheric soil replicate 2 | host: Colobanthus quitensis | place: Antarctica: Devils point, Livingston Island...
GCGTGGAGCTCAAGGACAACATCAAGCGCCAGTGGTGGAAGTCCATGGTCCAGCAACGAGACGATGTCGTCGGTCTGGATTCCTCGGTCATCCTTCCGACCCAGACTTGGGAGGCCTCGGGCCACGTCGCGACGTTCACCGACCCGCTCACGGAATGTCAGTCGTGCCACCATCGCTTCCGGGCCGACCACCTTCAGGAGGCGGCGGCCGAGAAGAAGAGCAAGGACAGCAAGGGCGCGGCGGCGGACCCCGACTCCATAGCGCTCTCGACCATCGCCTGCCCGCACTGCGGCACCCGCGGCGCATGGACCGAGCCCAGGCAGTTCTCTGGCCTGCTCAAGACCTACCTTGGCGTCACCCAGGACGAGGCGGGACTGCACTACCTGCGCCCCGAGACCGCCCAGGGCATCTTCCTCAACTTCGCCAACGTCATGAACTCCTCGCGCAAGAAGCCACCGTTCGGCATCGCCCAGATCGGCAAGAGCTTCCGCAACGAGATCACGCCCGGCAACTTCATCTTCCGGACCCGCGAGTTCGAGCAGATGGAGATGGAGTTCTTCGTCGTGCCCGGCACTGACGAGGAGTGGCACCAGTACTGGATCGATGCGCGCACCCAGTGGTACGTCGACCTCGGCATCAACAAGGACAACCTGCGCCACTACGAGCACGCGCAGGAGAAGCTCTCTCACTACTCCAAACGCACCGTGGACATTGAGTATCGCTACCGCTTCCAGGGCAGCGAGTGGGGCGAGCTCGAGGGCATCGCGAACCGCACCGACTTCGATCTCAAGACCCACAGCGAGGCGTCGGGAACGGATCTGTCCTACTTCGACCAGTCCTCGGGCGAGCGGTTCACGCCATACGTCATCGAGCCTGCGGCGGGCCTGTCCCGCTCGCTGATGACGTTCCTTCTCGACTCCTACACCGAGGACGAGGCACCCAACACCAAAGGTGGCGTGGACAAGCGGGTTGTTCTCAAGCTCGACAAGAGGCTGTCGCCGATCAAGGTTGCGGTGCTGCCGCTGTCGCGCAACGCGGACCTGACCCCGAAGGCCAAGGACCTGGCCGACCAGCTGCGGCAGAGCTGGATGGTCGACTTCGACGACGCGGGCGCCATCGGTCGCCGCTACCGTCGCCAGGACGAGATCGGCACGCCGTTCTGTATCACCGTCGACTTCGACACCCTCGACGACCACGCGGTCACGGTGCGCGAGCGCGACTCGATGGTGCAGGAGCGGGTGGCCCTGGACCAGGTCGAGGACTACCTGGCAAAACGCCTGCTCGGCTGCTGAGCCAGAATCGGGGGACCATGACCGCTGTACTCCCTCCGCTCCAGATCGGCCGCCACACCTTCGGCTCCCCGGTGGTACTCGCCCCGATGGCCGGCATCACCAACAGGGCCTTCCGACGGTTGTGCCGGGAGTATGGCGACGCGGGTCTGGGCAAGTCCGATGCCGCAGGTGTTGGTGAGTCCGGTGGGTCCGGTGAGTCCGGTGCCAAGGCTGTCAGCGGCGCGACGTCGCTCTATGTCAGCGAGATGGTCACGTCGCGTGCCCTGGTCGAGCGCACACCGACGTCGATGCAGCTGATCGAGCACGATCCGGACGAGAACCCCCGTTCCATCCAGCTCTACGGCGTGGACCCGGCCACAGTGGCGGCGGCGGTGCGGCTGCTCGTGACCGAGGACCGTGCCGATCACATCGACCTCAACTTCGGCTGCCCGGTCCCCAAGGTCACCCGCAAGGGCGGCGGTGCGGCCCTTCCCTGGAAGACGGACCTCTTCCGGGCGATCGTCAGCAACGCGGTCAAGGAGGCTGCCCCGTATGCCGTGCCCGTCACCGTCAAGATGCGCAAGGGCATCGACTCCGACCATCTGACGTTCCTGGAGGCCGGCCGGATCGCCGAGGGTGAAGGAGCTGCGGCCGTGGCGCTGCATGCGCGGACCGCGTCGCAGGCCTATTCGGGTGAGGCTGACTGGTCGGCCATCAAGGCATTGAAGGGCGTTGTCACGAGCATTCCGGTGCTGGGAAACGGCGACATCTGGTCGGCCCAGGATGCGCTCGCCATGGTTGAGCAGACCGGCTGCGACGGCGTCGTCGTGGGACGCGGATGCCTGGGTCGGCCATGGTTGTTCGCCGACCTCGCCGCGGCCTTCGCCGGGAATCCGATGCGGGTGCAGCCCAATCTGGGGCAGGTGGCCCAGACCCTGCGTCGACACGCCGAGTATCTCGCCGAGTACCACGGCAGCGAGATGAAGGCTTGCCGCGAGATCCGCAAGCACGTCGCCTGGTACCTCAAGGGATTCCCTGCAGGCCACGACGTTCGTCACCGACTTGCCCTGGTTGACTCAATTGCCGCGTTGGACGACCTGATCGCGGGGTTGGACCTGGATGCGCCGTGGCCGGGCGAGCCCGCCGAGGGTCAGCGCGGACGCGCCGGCTCGCCCCGCCGGGTTGCACTGCCGGACGGCTGGCTGGACTCACGGGAGCTCAATGAGGCGTCCGCTGCCGTGGTCGCCCAAGCCGAGCTGTCGGTCTCTGGCGGCTGATCGACCCAGGTCCGGCGTCCAGAGCACCCACGATTTGGACGGTGTTACGTGGCAACGGTTTTCGTGCGAGCTTGTGCGTGGCGAGTTGGGGACACGGCTTGAAGTCGAGTCGACAGTCTCGTTCTGTGGGCCAACGCGGCGGATCGCCTTGCGGCAGTGAACGATTCGATGGTCTGAGTCGCGATTTTATTGCGGGACCTATGTCCCGATCATGTCGTAGGCATTGCGGGGACGATGTGCTTAGGTGAACCCGAGGAGGTTCACCGGTCTGGTGGCTCCCGGCCTCAGATACTTCGGTTCCGGAAGGGAACAGCAGACATGTCTTCCACGAGTAACAAACCGGTCAAGTTCATTGGCCTGTTCACGGTTATTGCCGGCATCCTCATGATTGTCGCTGGCGGAGTCACCTGGGGCCTCGTGCAGACCCAGCTCAAGGCCGAGCACATCACCGTCGCCGCCGTGACCCCCGAGAACCCGGGCAGGCTCGCAGGCAAGGACGTCGCCGGCCCGTTCACTGCCTATGCCCAGGCCTCCGCGATCCAGACGCACGCTCTCGAGGGCGCCGATGGCAAGACCTACGCCCAGATCGGGGCGGACGCCACTGCGCTCAAGGCCAAGCTCAAGGCTGGCGGTGCCACAGACGCGGATATCGCGACCAACGCGGACGTCGTGGCCCTTGCCGCCACGCGTACCACCACCATGAACGGCTCGTTCCTGCGGGCATCACTGTTCACCTCGGTGGTCTCCTTCGGGATCGCGGCCTTGGTCATCGGTCTCGGCCTTCTGTTCATCTTGATCGGCTTTGCGCTGATGAAGGTCGCGTTCCCGTCAGTGGTCGCGGTCGAAACCGTCGAATCTGGTGCGGGCGTCGCGCCCGCAGGGGCCTAGCCAGGCGAGACCGTCTGCGCGAGGGCATGACCCTCGCCGAGACCTGATGCACGGCCTGGCAGCGCGTCGGGAGTGCGAGAGGTGCCGCTCCGCCCAGCCATCGGCTGGGCGGAGCGGTGCTTTCTTGTGGGCGCCGACCGTGGCAGGCTCGACAGCATGTGCCGCAACATCAGAACCCTGCACAACTACTCGCCAGCCGCGACCACGGACGAGGTGCATGCTGCTGCCCTCCAGTACGTCCGCAAGGTCAGCGGGGCCGCAAAGCCGTCGTCGGCGAACCAGATGGCGTTTGACAAAGCGGTCGAGTCGATAGCGCATACGACGAAGCATCTGCTTGAGGAGCTGGTGACCACAGCGCCGCCGAAAGACCGAGACGTCGAGGCCGCCAAGGCACGGGAGCGCAACGCGATCCGGTACGGCGCGGGCACGCCGGCCTGACAGCGTTCCCTTGACTGCTTCGGCGAGCCAGGGCTGGTCAGCCGAGCGCGTTCGGTCTGTCCGGGTCGGTGATCCAGTCGCTCCATGAGCCGATGTAGACGTCGGCCTCGTCGGTGATGCCTGCCACGCTCAGAGCCAGAGCCAGATGGGTGGCCTGTACGCCTGAGCCGCAGTACGTGCCAACGATCCTCGGCCTAGATGTGCTGGTCGCGTCTGGTCTCCCGACCCGGTCATCTGTGCCAGGCGCGACCGCAAGGCCAAGCTCCTGGAACCGACGCGCCAGCTGATCGGCCGGCAGGAAATGACCGACTGGGTCGACATTGTCGAGCGCTGGTGCGCTCACGGCTCCGGGTATATGGCCGGCGACCGCGTCGATGGTCTCGTTCTCCCCGCGGAAGCGGGCAGCGGGGCGCGCATCGAGCAGGAGCTGGCGTGCGGCATACGCCATGGCATCTGCCGCGTCCAGGAGGCGACCAAGTCCTTGACCGGACGGGGAGAAGTCGCCGGTTGTCTGGTTGCGCGGACCGGATTCGGTCGGTAGACCGGCGGCGGTCCAGGCGGCGATACCGCCGTCGAGCACACGGACACCCAGGAAGCCGAGATGCCGCAGCATCCACCAGACCCGACTGGCCGTCAACGAGTCCCAGTCGTCATAGGCGACGACGTGACGCGACATGGTGACGCCAGCGGATCGCATTGCGGTGGTGAAGGTCTCGACGGTCGGCATCGGGTGCCGACCACCCACTCCGTCTGGGCGGGTCGTCGCCAGCTCGGTTTCCATGTCGACGTACGCCGCTCCAGGGATATGGGCGAGCTCGAAATCCTGGCGCCCGGTGGAAACGCCGAGCCGGTAGCGGACGTCCAGGACCACAGGCCGTTCCGGCTCGGGACCGGCCAGCAGGTCGCGGAGCTCCTCGACCTGGATCAGGGGCGAGCTGGGCATGCGATCCTCAGTTGAAGGTGCTGCGTCGGGGCGATCGCGTCATCGCCGGGTCTCGCTGGATCACCGGCTGGAGGACGTCGTCGACAGCGCTCAGCAGCTCGGCGTCGAGCTTGACCCCTGCAGCCTTGGCGTTCTCGATGACCTGCTCGGGCCGTGAAGCGCCGATGATCGCCGCGGAGACGTTGGAGTTCTGGAGCACCCAGGCGACGGCGAGCTGAGCCATCGAGAGTCCGGCCTCATCGGCCAGAGGGGGCAACTTCTGGACGGCAGCGAGCACCGGTTCCTGAAGCCAATGGCCGATCATGTCGGCGCCCCCCAGCTGATCCGTGGCACGGGACCCGGCTGGTGGAGCCTGGCCCGGTTGGTACTTGCCGGTCAGGACGCCCTGCGCGATCGGAGACCACACGATCTGCCCGATACCGAGCTCCTGCGATGTCGGGACCACTTCTGCCTCGATCACCCGCCAGAGCATGTTGTACTGAGGTTGGTTGGAAACAAAGGGGATCTGCAGCTCTCGGGCCAGACGATGGCCCTCTCGTAGCTGCGCGGCGCTCCATTCCGAGACGCCGATGTACAGCGCCTTGCCCTGCCGAACGACGTCCGCGAACGCCTCCATCGTCTCCTCCAACGGTGTCTCGTCGTCGAAGCGATGCGCCTGGTAGAGATCCACATAGTCCGTGCCAAGTCGACGCAGCGAGCCATTGATCGACTCGTGGATGTGCTTGCGTGACAGGCCATGGTCGTTCTGACCGGACTGCCCCATGGGGAAGTAGACCTTGGTGAAGATCTCCACACCCTCACGTCGCTCGCCCTTCAGCGCCTCGCCCAGGACGGACTCGGCCTTGGTGTCGGCGTAGGTGTCGGCGGTGTCGAACGTGGTGATGCCGACGTCGAGGGCTTGTCGCACGCATGCGAGCGCCTGATCCTGTTCCACCTGTGACCCGTGGGTCAGCCAGTTGCCGTAAGCGATCTCAGAGATCCGCAGTCCGCTGTTGCCAAGGTTCCTGAATTCCATCCGACGAGCCTAGGCAGTGGGGTGAGGCCAAGGGGACCCGCCCCACCGTCGGAACATCGTGCTCGGGCGTAACCCCGGGTCGATGGACGTCGTTGAGCCTGCATACGGCGACGGGATACGGCCGTTTCGCCCATGGACGCTCCCAGAGGAGATCGCGCATGCCGGTCAGTTCCGTTTTCGCCCATCACCGGGGCGTCGTCGCCCTGGCATCATGCACGTTGCTGTTTGCCTGGATGGCGGCATCCGCGCAGGCCGCCATACCCGCCTCCGGCTCGATCTCCGAGACATCAGCTCCGGTTCAGTGGACCGCTGGGCCGTTCGCAGCGGCCAACGCCAGTGGGGCCGCTGGTGACGTCGTGTGCGCTCCTGCGCTGTGCGATGACTTCCCACTTCACGTCAGCACCCCAGCCGGCTACTCGGACACTCATCAGCTGACCATCAAGGTCGACTGGCCGCTGGCCGCCGCCGACTTCGACGTCTACCTCCTGAACGCAACTGGTGCCGTCGTGGCCTCCGCCGCGTCCAGCTCGGACCCCGAGGTCGTCGTCGTCCCCCCGACCACGGGGGACTACACGGTCCGCGTGGTGCCGTTCGCCCCTCTCGGCCAGTCGATCACCGGCACCGCGACGATGACGGCAAACCCGGCCAACCCGCCGCCCTCGACCGCCACCCCACTGACCTACAGCCAGTACGGCGCGCCGGCCACCTTCGCCCGAGCCCACGATGCAGGCGAGCCCTCCATCGGCAACAGCCACAAGACCGGAGCAACCTTCTACCAGGCGCTCTACGACACCTACAAGGCCACCTGGGACGACAGCGTGAGTCCGTCGGCCATCACCTGGAAAGACGTCTCAGCCAAGGCGGCCAACGGCTGCGCAACCGGCGGAACAACCTCTCTGGACCCGATCGGCTTCACAGATCCCGCGACCGGCAGGGTCTTCGAGAGCCAGCTCTCGGGCAAGACCTCGCTGATGTGCTACTCCGATGACGACGGTGCGACGTGGAACCCCAGCCAGGGTGGCGGCCTGGGCTCGGGCGTCGACCATCAGACGGTCGGTGGCGGAGCGTATCCCGCCCCCGCACCGGTGGGGCCGTTGCCCACCTCGACCTACCCGAACGCGGTCTACTACTGCAGCCAGGACATCGCGGACGCCAACTGCGCTTCGAGCCATGACGGTGGCACGACATTCGGGCCGGCCGTTCCGATGTACTCCCTGCTGGACTGCGGCGGTCTGCACGGTCACGCCAAGGTGGCGCCTGACGGGACCATCTATGTCCCGAACAAAGGATGCGGCGGCAACCAGGCCGTCGCCGTGAGTGAGGACGGCGGCACCACATGGGACGTTCGCAAGAACCCGACGAGCACCGCCGGCTCCTCGGACCCGAGCGTCGGTATCGGTGCCAACGGCACCGTGTACATGGGCTATCAGGCCGCGGACGGGACACCTCGGGCAGCGGTGAGCCATGACAAGGGCAAGACGTGGACCGGCGACCAGAACGTGGGTGCCTCGCTGGGCATCCACAACACGGTGTTCCCTGTCGTGGTCGCCGGTGACGACGACAGGGCCTCGTTCGCGTTCATCGGCTCGACCACATCTGGCAACTCCCAGGACGCCGCGACCTTCCACGGCGACTGGCACCTCTACACCTCCACCACGTACGACGGTGGCACGTCGTGGGTGACGGTCGACACGACCCCGACCGACCCGGTGCAGCGCGGTTCGCTGTGCACGTCTGGCACGACATGTGGCGCCGACCGCAACCTGCTCGACTTCATCGACGCCACGGTGGACACCGCAGGCCGCGTCCTCGTCGGGTATGCCGACGGTTGCACGGGTGCGTGTTCCACCCCCGGCGGCGCCCAGAGCTTCGACTCCTACGCCACGATCGCGCGCCAGCAGAGCGGCAGGACGCTCTATGCCGCGAACGACCCGCTGTCAAACCTCAAGCCAACCGGCTTGAGTGCACCCAAGAAGGCGGGGCTGTTCGTTCCGGCGGCAACGCTGGCCAACACGGGTGCGGCAAAGGCCTTTGGAGCGACCCTGCAGCTCATCGTCGATGGAAAGATTGTTGCCACCTCGAGTGCTGCGGATCTTGACGCCGGGAAGAGCAGGCTCGTCACCTTCGCTGGGGTCAAGCTGGCCAAGGGCGCTCACACGATCACCGTGGTGGCCGACCCCAGCAACACCGTGCGTGAGTCCAACGAGGCCGACAACAAGCGAAGCCTGGCGGTGACAGCATGATGCGCCGCCGAAGCCGTGTTGCACGGGTTGCTCGGGTTGCACGGGTTGCTCGGGTCCGTCCCGCCGGACGCGTCAGGTTTGTCGCAGCCGCCGCTCTGACGCTCCTTGCGACGTGGGCCGTGAGCGGCTGCGAGAGCGCGGACAAGGAGGCGGCAGATCAGGCCGCCAAGCTGCAGACGACCTGCGCCAAGGGCGCCAAGTCCGTTGACCTGCCCGCCGAGTTTCCTGCGTCGGCCAAGTTGCCGGACGGCTATGTCGTCAGCGCGATCGACAAGCGTGATGGTGGGCGCACGGTGGTGTCGGCGGTCTCGCCAAAGGCGTTCAAGGAGACGTTGAAGGACATGCAGACCACCTACTCGGCCGGCGGCTGGAAGCTGTCCGAGGGAGAGGTCGAGGCTGCGGACGCAGAGTCCAACTTCTCCGGCAACGGCGTCATCGGTCGGTGGGCCATCCGGGCCATGACCGGCTGCGAGGGCAACACGGGTGTCTCGCTGGTGACGGCCAAGGCCAGTTGAGCCGCGTGGTGGTGACCAACCGGCATGCAGTCCATGCGCGGATCTGACCACCCGGCATACAGTGCGTGGTTGTGAGCACGTATGCCGTGGCCGATCGCGAGCGTTGGGTCCGTGAGGACCCCGCGCACAAGCAGGCCGATCGCGATGACTTCGCCCGAGACCGCGCCCGGGTGCTGCATTCGGCATCGCTGCGAAGGCTGTCGGCGAAGACCCAGGTGGTGCAGCCGGACAGTGACGACTTCGTGCGCAACCGGCTGACCCACTCGCTCGAGGTTGCGCAGATCGGCCGGGAGTTCGGTGCCGCGCTCGGGTGTGACGCCGACGTGGTCGACACCGCGTGCCTGGCGCACGACCTTGGACATCCACCGTTTGGGCACAACGGCGAGACCGCGTTGAACGACATCGCCTCTGGTATCGGCGGTTTCGAGGGCAACGCCCAGACCCTGCGCCTGCTGACCCGTCTCGAGGCCAAGCGGGTGCATGCCGATGGCCGTCCTGCGGGGCTCAACCTGACCCGGGCGAGTCTGGATGCCGTCACAAAGTATCCCTGGGGAAACGACGAGCCCCGTTGGGGCACAAGCAAGTTCGGCGTCTACGCCGATGACCTCGAGGTATTCCGCTGGTATCGCGGTTCCGAGGCGGACGGTCGGCGCTGCCTCGAGGCGCAGACGATGGACTGGTCCGACGACGTCGCCTATTCGGTTCACGATGTCGAGGACGCCGTGGCATCGGGACGGGTCGATCCGAGCGCGTTGCGTTCGACGTCGGAGATGGCGGCGGTCATTGCCCTGACGCGAGAGCTCTACGCCCGAGACCTGGATGCCGCAGAGCTGACAGAGGCGTTGGCGCGCCTGCTGGCAACTGGCTGGATCCCGCAGTCCCACAACGGTTCTCGTACTGACCTGGCCGCGTTGAAGGACATGACGAGCCTGCTCATCGGACGGTTCGTTCAGGCGGTCGAAGCGGCGACCCGGGCGAAGTACGGCGACGGTCCGTTGACCCGATACGCGGCAGACCTGGTCATCCCGGACGACGTCCGAGCCGAGTGTGCCGTCCTTAAGGGCACGGCGGCTCACTTCGTGATGTTCACCGCCGAACGCAAGTCCGTGTTGGGCGATCAGCGCGAACAGATCCACGAGCTCGTGGCCGCCTATCGCGACCAGCCTGAGGTCCGTCTGGACCCCCTGCACCGGGTCGACTTCCTCGCTGCGGCCGACGAGGGAGCGGCCCTGCGCGCCATCGTCGACCAGGTGGCCTCGCTGTCGGACCCCCGAGCGCGGGTGTTGCACCAGACCTGGTGCTGAGCGACGGTTGCAGGTCTCCGCCAGCGAGTTGCTCGGCCTTGCGTTAGCCGGTGCGAAACTTGCTGCGAAACGCGATTCGGTTCTTGAGGAGGCTCGCGCTCGGTGGCCACATCGTCCGGCGCCTCAACGCTTCTGGCCAGCCCGCGTGCCCACGGTTTATGGCGTCATTGAACGGCGTCAGGGAACGGTGTTAGACCAGCGCGGGTTCTCGGGGTTCGTCGAAGGTGACCCAGCGCAGGCTCAGCTTGTCGCCGCTGGGTCCGCGGTATGTCGTTGTCGGGGGTGGCCGGTCGGTGGCAGTGCTGGCAGTTGGCCTGGTGACAGTTGGTGTGGTGAAGGTGGGCCCGGGTCGGATGGGGAACCCGCCCCGGCTGGTGAAGGTCAGCCCGTCTGGGTTGTCGGGGTTGCCGGAGATGGTGAAGTCGCCGTTGTGGTGGGCGTCGTGGTGGAAAGGGCACAGTCCGGCCAGGTTCGACGTGTTGGTGGGTCCGGCGTCGGCCCAGGGGATCAGGTGGTGGCACTCGACGTGGGTGCTGGTGCAGCCGGGGAACCGGCAGCCGCGGTCGCGGTCCTCGACCAGGCGCCGGGTCCGGGAAGGGACGATCCGCTGGGCCCGTCCGACGTTGACCGGTGCGCCTTGGGTGTGCCAGACCGGTTGCAGGATCCCGTCACAGGCCAGCTTCTCGGCGATCTGGCGGGGCAGGCGGGGTTTCCCGGTCAGCCAGGCGCCCTCGGTATCGAGGTGGACGTAGGTGCGGTACGCGTCGCGGCGGTTGATCGAGGTCACAGCGCCCAGGGAACGCCCGGCGATCTCGACCATCGCCTCACCCATGTTCACCTCGGGGCGCCCGGCACCGAACAGGGCGTCCTTGGCTTCCTTCAGCGCGGCCTCGACCAGGGCCCCGAGGTCGGCCGGGGCGCTGAACCGCATGATGAACCGGCCGCCCTCGTCATAAGACATCGCCAGCTCGCAGGGTGCGCTGGAGCGGTCCTCCACCAAGGCGTAACCGTTCCAGATCGGCGGGTCATCAACCGCGCCGTTGCCGGGCGTGTGGTCGGCCGCCGTGTCGCCGGAATCGCTGTTGCCAGCCTCTCGGTGTCGCTGTACCGGGTGGTGCCCACTGTGCTCGGTTGGTGTCCAGGATCGGCGGGCGGGTCGAAGGAGTACCTGGACAACGCCCGACGCAGCTGGGGGACCGAGGCGTGAACCGCGAACTCGGCCACCGAGGCCTCCACATGGGCAGGGGCGTAGCAGGCCACCACCATCACCTGGTCCAACGAGAGCTGACCATCGGCGAACTGCCCCATCACCGACGGCAGCTCCCCACGGCGTCTGGCCACCGCCACGACCTGTCGGGCCCGAAACGGCGAGAGCCCAGCCCTCATCGTCAACCAGTGCTCCGGCGAGCGAACCCCCGCGATCGCCCACGACTCATCGGCCAGCGCCGCGGCCACGATGGCGACCAGCCGCGCATAGGACGCGTTGAGCACCCCACACAACGACGCGAGCTCCGCCTCGGCGTCGACCTGCGCTCCTGTGAGCATGGATAAATAGTACACTAGTTCGATTGAATTGGCAAGCGAAGTGGGCCTGAATCGTCAATGTTTCCAACCGAGTTCGTCGCAGCCAAGACTGTTTGACGTCAGGGTCACCGGAGCCGTGGCCAGGGTTCCGAGGCGAGAAGATGAAGAAGGCCGGTTGGCCATCCGAAGGATGCGGCTTTGCCGATCATGTCTTGATCAGGCAGGATCGCCTCCTCATGAGCAATCCATCTGAGCAGCCACCCTTCGCCGAGCCGCACCCTTGGCAGGGCCAGCAGCCATGGCCGCCCCAGCAACCGCCGGCTCCTTCATTCCTCCCACAGTCGCAGATGCAAACATGGCAGCCGACCCCACCTGCCCCGAAGCAGAACAACGGGCTCGCCATCACGGCGCTCGTGGTCGCCTGCCTCGCGCTGGTCATGGTGCTGGCCGTCATCGTCTCCGGGGTCTTGGGCGGGTTCATGGCCTCCACGGCCGCGGACCTGCCGGCCGGGGATCTACAGGGGACGGCACCTCAGGTCGTGTTGGGGGAGCCCTATTCGGGCGCACTTCTGGCGGACGAGGTTTCGCGGGTGATCAGCAATGATGGAGGCGACGTGGGGTCGATCACGTGTCCTGACACATCGGACGTGGAGTCTGGCGTTGCTTCTGTCTGTCACGGGCTGGTCGATGGTTCTGAGTCGGCGATCACTGTCACCTTCGAGGACGGTGTAGGTCACTTCACCCTTGTGGAGCAGGACGCCTCCGGAGGGTGAAAGTCGGGCATCCGGACGGCGCGTGAGCACCCGGCATACAGCCGATGACAGTCCGTGACCGCGCACTAGACTTCGGGGCATGTCCGCCATCTCCCGCGACGATGTCGCCCATCTCGCCATGCTTGCGCGCATCGAGCTCAGCGACGCCGAGCTGGACAAGATGTCGGGCGAGCTCGCCATCATCCTCGAGTCGGTTGCGCGCGTGAACGAGGTGGCCACCGACGACGTCCCACCGACCTCGCACCCATTGCCGCTCACCAACGTGACGCGGCCCGACGTCGTGCGCCCCAGCCTGACCGCCGAGGAGGCGCTGGCCTGTGCCCCCGCCTCCGAGCAGCAGCGGTTCTCCGTCCCGCGGATCCTGGACGAGGACTGACGCCCCGGGCGTCGCTCAGCTCTCCGGGCATCCGTCCCTTCAAGACCTTCTTTCGAGCATCTCGAGCACCTCCGAGCAAAGGTTCAAATGTGACTTCCGACATCACCCGCGCCAGCGCCGCCGAGCTCGCGGATCGCTTGTACCGCAAGGAGATCAGCGCGGTCGAGGCCACGCAGGCGCACCTGGATCGGATCACTGCGGTCGATGGCTCGGTCAAGGCGTTCCTGCATGTCGACGCTGACGGAGCGCTGGCGACCGCCCGCGATATCGACCAGCGTCGCGCGGCAGGTGAGGATCTGCACATCCTGGCCGGGGTGCCGATCGCGGTGAAGGACATCGCCACCACCAAAGGTCTGCCCACGACGGCCGGTTCCCGGATCCTCGAGGGCTGGATCCCGCCCTATGACGCCACGATCGTGGCCAAGCTCAAGGCCGCCGGTATGCCGATCCTGGGCAAGACCAACATGGACGAGTTCGCGATGGGCTCCTCCACCGAGCACTCGGCGTTCGGTCCGTCGCACAACCCGTGGGACCTCGAGCGCATCCCTGGCGGTTCGGGTGGTGGTTCCGCGGCGGCCGTTGCCTCCTTCCAGGCGCCCCTCGCGATCGGAACCGATACGGGCGGGTCGATCCGTCAGCCGGCCGCGGTGACGGGCACGGTCGGGACCAAGCCGACCTACGGCGGCGTCTCGCGTTACGGCCTGATTGCCCTCGCCAGCAGCCTTGACCAGGCCGGCCCGGTGTCGCGATCGGTGCTCGATGCCGCACTGCTGCACTCGGTCATCGGTGGCTACGACCCGATGGACTCCACCTCCATCGACGCGCCGGTGCCGCCGGTCGTCGAGGCCGCACGCCGGGCCGACGTCAAGGGCATGCGGATCGGCGTGGTCAAGGAGCTCGGTGGCGAGGGTTACCAGCAGGGAGTCAGGGCCCGCTTCGAGGAGTCGGTTCAGGTGCTCGTCGATGCGGGCGCTGAGGTCGTCGAGGTGTCCTGCCCGAGCTTCGACTACGCGCTCGCGGCCTACTACCTGATCCTGCCGGCTGAGGCGTCCTCCAACCTGGCCAAGTTCGACGCGATGCGCTACGGCCTGCGCGTCCTGCCCGAGGGGGTGGACGACCCCAGCGCCGAACAGGTCATGGCTGCTTCTCGCGACGCCGGTTTTGGCGACGAGGTCAAGCGCCGCATCATCCTCGGCACCTATGCGCTGTCCAGCGGCTACTACGACGCCTACTACGGCTCGGCCCAGAAGGTTCGCACCCTGATCCAGCGCGACTTCGCCGCGGCCTTCGAGAAGGCCGACGTCCTCGTATCGCCCACCACGCCAACCACCGCGTTCAAGATCGGCGAAAAGGTCCACGACCCGCTTGCCATGTACCTCAACGACATTGCGACGATACCGGCCAACCTGGCCGGTATCCCGGGCATGTCCCTGCCGAGCGGTCTGGCCGACGAGGATGGCCTGCCGACCGGCATACAGATCCTTGCTCCCGCAACCAGGGACGAGCGGCTGTATGGCGTCGGGGCGGCGCTCGAGGCTGCCCTCATCCAGCGCTGGGGCGGGCCTTTGCTTGCCAAGGCCCCGGATCTGTTGACCACTGCCGCCGCGCCGTCGACCACCGCCAACGGCCGGGAGGCCCGCTCATGAGCATCGCCGGAGCCAACGGGGCAGAGCCTGTTGTCGACTATGCCGAGGTCCTCAAGACGTATGACCCGGTGATCGGCCTCGAGGTTCACGTCGAGCTCAACACCGCGACCAAGATGTTCTGTGGTTGCGCGGCAGGCTTTGGAGCAGAACCGAATACGCAGGTCTGTCCGGTCTGCCTCGGCCTGCCCGGGGCGTTGCCGGTCGTCAACGCCGTTGCTGTCGACTCGGCCATCCGGATCGGTCTGGCGCTCAACTGCCAGATCGCGACGTGGTGCCGGTTCGCCCGCAAGAACTACTTCTACCCGGACATGCCCAAGAACTTCCAGACCTCGCAGTATGACGAGCCGATCGCCTTCGAGGGCTATCTCGACGTGGAGATGGCGGACGGTTCGACGTTCCGTGTCGACATCGAGCGCGCACACATGGAGGAGGACACCGGCAAGTCGCTGCACATCGGCGGAGCCACCGGTCGCATCCATGGCGCGGACCACAGCCTGGTCGACTACAACCGGGCCGGTATCCCGCTCGTGGAGATCGTCACCAAACCGCTTGTCGGCGCTGGGGATCGGGCACCCGAGTTGGCCAAGGCCTACGTTGCCGCGCTACGTGATCTGCTCAAGGCCCTGAAGGTCAGCGACGTCCGTATGGAGCAGGGCTCGCTGCGCTGCGACGCCAATGTCTCACTGCGCCCCAAGGCGGACGATCCCGAGGACAAGGCTGCCCAGGATGCCATTCCACTAGGCACCCGGACCGAGACCAAGAACGTCAACTCGCTGCGGTCGGTCGAGCGGGCGGTGCGCTACGAGATGACCCGTCACGCCGCGGTGCTGGACAGCGGCGCCTCGATCCTTCAGGAGACCAGGCACTGGCACGAGGACACCGGCGTCACCACGTCCGGTCGGGTGAAGTCCGACGCCGACGACTACCGCTACTTCCCCGAGCCCGACCTGGTGCCGGTCGCTCCGACCCGTGAGCGCGTCGAGGAGCTGCGCGCCACGATGCCCGAGCCGCCGGATGAGCGTCGCCGCCGGCTCCAGAACGACTGGGGCTACAGCGATATGGAGATGCGCGACGTCATGAACGCCGGCGCGGTCCTGTTGATCGAGGAGTCCGTGGCCGCCGGTGCAACACCTGTCGGTGCGCGCAAGTGGTGGATGGGCGAGGTCGCCCGTCGGGCCAGTGTCGAGGCCCGTGATCTCGCGGATTTCGGTGTGACGCCCGTATATGTCGCCGAGCTGGACATGATGGTGCGGTCCGGCCGGCTCAACGACTCGATGGCGCGTCAGGTGCTCGAGGGCGTCCTTGCCGGTGAAGGTTCCCCCCTCGCTGTTGCCGACGCGCGCGGGCTTCAGCTGGTCAGCGACGACGGGGCGCTCTCGGTCGCCGTCGACACCGTCATCGCGGCCAATGCTGAAGTTGCCGACAAGGTGCGCGAGGGCAAGGTTCAGGCCGCAGGCGCGTTGATCGGTCAGGTCATGAAGGAGATGAAGGGTCAGGCCGACGCGGCCAAGGTACGCGAGCTCATCCTCACCAAGCTCGGCGCCTCCTGACGTCGTATTCGTCGGGCTGAGGGGTGGCTCTTGCCCCTGCTCGAGGGCTCCCTTTATGGGGCTGCGAGCCACCCCTCAACCCTCCTTGCTCGTCGGCTCCCCTGACCGTGTCCTTCTCAGCGCAGCGCCGGGTAGGTCGGCATCGGCGTGAGCTTCACCCATTTTCCGGTGAGCCGACGGTGCAGGGATTCTGCCGTTTCGGCGAACGCCGGCAGATGGTCGTGACGGTGGGCCAGCTCGATGAAGGCAGGGAGCCGGTGGATCATCCGCTGCCGCCATGTGGAGATGCCCCACTTCTGGTCCTTCTTGAGCGCACCCGCGAACAACCCGGCAGTCATGTCGCGGGCGACCCAGAGCGCGGCCGCATCCGTCAGTGCGCGTCCGAACACCACGGGGTCGTTGGCCTCGGGCAGGTGGGTGGCGAGCTCGGCGCGGTACGTCTCCGTGATCTCGATGCGCAGCGCAGAGGGAATCACATTGACGCACCAGCAGGTTGGAAAGGGTACGACGAAATAGCTGCCGTCCACGAGAGCGGGCCGGGCCCGGGCAAACTCGAAGTCGAAGTGCACCACCGAGCCGTCGGCAGCCACGACATTGTTGTCGGGACAGGGGTCGCCGTGGGTGAAGGTCACCCAGGCGTCCTGCGCGGTCAGGCGCTCCTGCACGTCGTTCAGCTCGGCTGAGGCGTCCGGGGACAGGGAAAGGTCCACCCATGTCAATGACGCGTCCACCGCCGAGATGTCCTCCTGGACGTCCTTCGCCCAGAGCGCGGCGTCGTCCTGAGCCCCGACCTCGGTGCGCAGGGTCAGGAACCGGTTGAGGTGGGGTGCCGAAAGGCCGTGCAACCGGCCGAGCGAACGCGCGTAGGCGTGCAGGGTCGGCACCGATGATGGCTCGGGTCTCGCCTGGAGGACGTCAGCCATGCTCACGCCGGTGCCAAGATCCTGCATGACCAGAATGTGCCTGGCGACATCGTGGGCGAACAGGTGTGGCGAGAGGTCATCAAGACCCAGCTCCGTGAGGAAACGCAACGACGACAGCTCGGCCAGGAACAGCGAGGTCTGGTCATTGTCACGCGCGGTGTCTGGCCGAACAGCCTTGACCTGCTTCACGATGACGCTCGGGGGCCGTTGGGGCCGGAGAGGGTCAGTCGGTGGATTAGCGACCTTCGGCGCCGACCGCCGACATCCTCTACGGAGACGATCCTGGTGTCGCCGCCGAAGGCTTCGCGCACGAGGTCTTCGACGGGACCGCGCGTTCGTGGGGGAAGGCCGGGAACCATCAGGCGGTATCTCTCCTAGTCCTTCACAGGCAGACGGAGGGCGAGGATCTTGTCATCCCCGGGTCTCAGGGTGCCACGGAAGGTGTTGCTCGAGGCCAGCCAGAGCCGTCCGTCCGGCGCGGATACGACGGTGCGCAGCCGTCCGTACGTCCCTTGCAGGAGGCGTTCCGGCGTGCCAGCGTTTCCATTGGCGTTCAACGGGATTCGCCACAGCGACTCGCCGCGAAGGGCGGCCATGTAGATGGCACCGTCGGCGCCCACGGCGATCCCGCTGGGGGACGCGTCCGCGGTCGGCCACTGGTGGATGGGGTCGACGAAACCGGATCTGTGAGCGATCCCCTCGACGACCGGCCAACCGTAGTTGCGACCGGGCTCGATGCGGTTCAGCTCGTCCCAGGTGTTCTGTCCGAACTCGCTGGCATACATGGTCCCGGCCTTGTCCCAGGCCATCCCCTGGACGTTGCGATGGCCCAGGCTCCAGACACGCGACCCAGGGAAGGGGTTACCCGGGGCGGGGGCACCGTCCGCGGTCACTCGCAGGATCTTGCCGTTCAACGACCTCTTGTCCTGTGCGGGATCGCGCAGGCCCGCGTCTCCGGTGCTGATGTAGAGGTAGCCGTCGGGTCCGAATGCGAGCCGGCCACCGTCGTGGTTGCCGGCCTTGGCGATGCCTTGGACGATGACCCGGCCCGGACTGAGTGCCGTGCCGTCGAACGTCATCCGGATGACCCTGTTGTCGTTGGCCGCGGTGAAGTAGGCGAACACGGTCCGGTCCGACGCGAAGGCGGGGGACACGGCGATACCGAGCAGCCCTCCCTCTCCTGTCGGGACCACTCCGGGGATGCGCCCGACCGACGCCGGCGCGGCGCCCTCAGTGATGTGGAGGACCTCGCCCTTGTCGCGAAGGGTGACCAGGGCCGTGCCGTCGGGGAGGAAGGCCAGCCCCCACGGCAGAGGCAACCCCGTCGCGATCGTCTCCGTGGCAGGCGCGGATGTGGCAGGCGCGGATGTGGTGATTGTGGAGGAGGGGGCCGAGGTGCTGCTCTGCAGGGGCACTGAGGCTGTCGGGACCGTGACCCCGTCTCCGCCGCCGGCGCAGCCCGTGAGGGCGACAACAATCAGCAGCGTCGACCAGACCCGTTTCCTCATGCAACATTCTGACCCGTTACCGTCCACTTATGCCTGTGATTTCGCTGCCGGACCAAAAGTGGATCGACCTCGTGGGGCCGATGGAGGGCGTCGAGGTGGTCCCTTGGGACCTGGCGGGGGAGCCGCCGCGCCGGGACGAGGTCTCCCTCGTGGTGCCGCCGTATCTCGGATCGCAAGCGTGGCAACGGCTTGGTTTGTTGCCCGGTCTGCGTGTGGTCCAGCTGCTGACTGCCGGTTACGAAACCGCGCTCGCCGAACTACCTCCCGGCGTGCAGCTGGCCAATGCGTCCGGTGTCCACGACGTGTCGACGGCGGAGCTTGCGGTGACGCTTACGCTGAGCTCGCTGCGCGGTATACCTGAATTCGTTGCAGCACAAGGGCGCTCGCAGTGGCTGTCTGTGGACTACCGACCTTCCCTGGCCGACAAGAAGGTGCTCATCCTCGGGTATGGCGGGATTGGAGCCGCGATCGCACGCCGGCTCAACGGGTTCGAGGCGACGCTCACTGCGGTGGCCTCGCGCGCTCGGGTCGGTGATGAGCTGGTGGCCTGGGTGCACGGCGTGGACGAGCTCCCCTCCCTGCTCCCCGAACAAGACGTGGTCATCGTGATCGTGCCGCTCTCGGATGCGACCAACGGTCTGGTCGATCGGGAATTCCTGGCTGCGATGCCCGACGGCGCGTTGCTGGTCAACGTCTCGCGCGGCAAGGTTGTGGACACCCAAGCACTGGTGGCAGCAGCCGGGTCCGGCCGGATCCGGGCTGCGCTCGACGTTACCGACCCTGAACCGCTGCCGGCCGACCATCCACTGTGGCAGATGTCCGGGGTCCTCATCAGCCCGCATGTGGGTGGGGCCTCCAGTGCCTTTGTGCCCCGAGCGGTGGAGCTGTTGCGCGCCCAGATCGGTGCCTTCGCCGACGGTCGGCCGCTGCGAAACGTGGTGCATCTCGGATAACCGTTGCACCTGTCGGTGGTCGGCGACAGACTCTGAGGCATGACCCAGACACTGGTGGCCATCGGCACTCGCAAGGGCCTCTGGATGGCCCGCAGCACCGACCGGATCACGTGGTCGATGGACGGCCCCCACTTCCTGATGCGCGAGGTCCCCAGTATCTGCATCGACACCCGTGGGGGGCAGCCCCGGCTGCTTGTGGGTGTTCGCTCTGAGCACTGGGGCCCGACGATCATGCGCAGTGATGACCTCGGCCAGTCCTGGGATGAGACACCCGAGGGCGCCATCCACTTCCCCGAGGACACCGATGCCGCGGTTGAGCGCGTCTGGCAGATCGCTGCGGACGTCCATGACGACGATGTGGTGTGGGCCAGCACCGAGCCGCAGGCGTTGTGGCACAGCCGTGACCGGGGCGAGACCTTCTCGCTTGTCCGCGGCCTGTGGGAGCACCCGCACCGCCCGGAGTGGGGCGCAGGGTTCGGCGGGGCCGCAATCCACACGATCCTGCCCGACCCCGCCGACTCCGCCGAGATGCTTGTGGCGATGAGCACAGGTGGGGTCTATCGAAGCGCGGACAGCGGCAAGTCGTGGACCGCCAACAACACCGGCATCAAGGCGCCCTACCAGCCGGATCCGTGGCCGGAGTTCGGCCAGTGCGTGCACAAGGTGGCCCGTGACAGCGCAAACCCTGCGCGCCTGTACGCCCAGAACCACCACGGGGTATATCGCTCCGATGACAACGGGGGCACGTGGACCTCGATCGCCGACGGCCTGCCGACCGACTTCGGCTTCACCGTCATTGCCCACCCGTCAAGGGGAGACACCTTGTGGCTGATCCCCATCACCGCCGACCGTGAGCGTGTTCCGCCCGGCGGCCAGCTGCAGGTCCAGCGTTCTTCGGACGCCGGCGCCTCTTGGGTGACCTGTTCCGCGGGACTTCCTGCTCCGTCATACACGTGCGTGCTGCGGGACGCGGCAGCGGCGGACACACATGAGCCGGTGGGGATCTACTTCGGCACCCGCAACGGTGAGCTGTACGCCTCGGCCGACGAGGGCGACAGCTTCGCACGCATTGCGGACCAGCTGCCCGATGTCCTGTGCGTTCGGGCGGCCGTCCTCCCGTGAGCGACGGCGTGCGGATCATCCTGCCGGGAGTCCTCCGGGAGCTGGCCGATGGTGCCAGCGAGCTCGTTGTGCCTGTCGGCGGAGAGGCGACCTTGTTGCGGACCGTCCTGGACGCAGCCGTCGTCACGCGACCGCAGCTCGGCGCCCGGATCAGGGATGAGACGGGTGCGTTGCGTCGGCACGTCAACGTGTTCGTCGACGGCCAGGACGTACGCCGAGCTGGTGGTCTCGACCTGTTGGTCGGCCCGAACGCGGTGGTCCACATCCTCCCTTCGATAGCCGGGGGCTGAACTCCGGTGGTGCTTAGGGGCGGCTGAACCGAAACGGGCAGCCGGGTAGCCAAGAGAGCCAGCATCGTGGATGCTCGATCGGTGAGCCCCGTGACCGCCCAACGCACGCTGCTTCTGCTGCGTCACGCCAAGGCTGAGCATGTCCAGGGCAAGCTGGACCACGATCGCAAGCTCGCGTCGCGAGGCCGGCGCGACGCGCATGCCGTGGGTGAATGGCTGCGCGATGCGTCGCAGGAAGTGGTCCCCGACCTGGTCCTCTGCTCGACCTCCGAACGCACCTGCCAGACCCTCGATGAGGTCTGTGCTGGGGGAGCGTCGGTCAAGGACACCCGATTCGACGAGCGTATCTACAACGCCACCTCGAGCGGGCTGATCGACGTCCTGCGGGAGGTCCCGGACTCGGTCAACACCGTCCTGATGATCGGGCACGCCCCCGGGATCCCGGATCTGGCAACGGCGCTCGCTCAAGATGCCGCCGGATCGACCGCCGCCGCGGAACGTCTTTCGCGGGGATTTCCCACGTCCGGCCTCGCTGTCCTGGGGTTCGAGGGCCGTTGGGCGTCGCTGCTACCCGATACGGGGTACCTGCGGGAGTTCGTCGTCCCGCGAGGCTGAGTCTGACGTGTCCATGTCCGCAGGGCGAGATCGAGGTTTCAACCTGTGGACAGGGCCATAGAATCCCGACATGACGCAGAGCGCGACCGCATCTTCCAGCCCGGCCCCCTCATCCGGAGAACCCGACATCAAGCCTCGCAGCCGCGACGTCACCGACGGGCTCGAGAAGGCGGCCGCCCGCGGAATGCTCCGGGCCGTCGGCATGGGCGATGACGACTGGGTCAAGCCCCAGATCGGCGTCGCCAGCTCCTGGAACGAGATCACGCCCTGCAACCTGTCCCTGGACCGGCTCGCCAAGGCGGTCAAGGACGGGGTGCACGCGGCGGGCGGTTACCCGTTGGAGTTCGGGACGATCAGCGTCAGTGACGGCATCTCGATGGGCCACGAGGGCATGCACTTCTCGCTGGTCAGCCGCGAGATCATCGCCGACTCCGTCGAGACAGTGATGCAGGCTGAGCGACTTGACGGATCGGTCCTGCTGGCCGGCTGCGACAAGTCACTTCCCGGCATGCTGATGGCCGCTGCCCGTCTCGATCTCGCGAGTGTCTTCCTGTATGCCGGGACGATCCTCCCGGGGATCGCCAGGATGAGCGACGGGTCGGAGAGAACGGTCACGATCATCGACGCCTTCGAGGCTGTCGGTGCCTGCGCAGCGGGCCGGATGAGCCGTGCCGACGTCGACGCCATCGAGCGTGCGATCTGCCCGGGCGAGGGTGCCTGCGGGGGCATGTACACCGCCAACACGATGGCCTGCGTGGCGGAAGCCATCGGGATGTCGCTCCCCGGTAGCGCGGCGCCGCCTGCCACCGTCCTTCGCCGGCCTGGATTCGCCCGCACTTCTGCCGAGGCCGTCTTCGACCTCTTGCCCCGTGGCTTCCCCGCGCGCCCATCCCTACCCAATGCCACCTTCGG
>ERZ1739049.15-NODE-15-length-21944-cov-14.760793_pt1 | contig 21944 bp, 16 predicted proteins | sample MGYA00581760_ERZ1739049 | MGnify/ENA primary metagenome ERZ1739049 (study PRJEB42929, sample SAMN08275522) | rhizosphere metagenome | isolation source: Rhizospheric soil replicate 2 | host: Colobanthus quitensis | place: Antarctica: Devils point, Livingston Island...
GCTGCATGCCGTCACCTGAGTCCCCGGCAAAACGAATGATTACGCTGTCAAGACTTTGTACTCGTTTGCTGCTCATGCGTGCGTTCCCACCAGATTTCTCGGATGTCCCAGCTGCTGTTCCTATCGCGTTGGGGCTGTTTTTATGCTACAGGTCGACCAGATCGTGGACCGGGGCAGTCCGCAATCTGGACCCCGCGTGTCGACCGGCTGCCGCTACGCCATGCCCGTGGGTCGGGCTCAGGCGCGCGGCAGCTGGTCCAGCAATCTGAATTCGCTCTGTTCGTAGGCAGTTTCACCGGATCCGCTGGGTGATGTTGGCGCTGGTGCTGGTGTTGACGCTGCCGTTACCGGCGTACACGGCCGAGACCGTGTGGCGGCCAGCAGCCAGTGTGCTCGTCGCGAAGACCGCCCTCCCGCTCGGGTTGAGCGACACAGCCGCACCTCTGTTGACGCCGTCGATCCGGAACTGGACCGTGCCCGCGGGGATGCCCGATCCGGGCGCCCTCGCGGTGACTGTCGCCGTGAAGACCACAGTCGTGCCAGCGGTCGCGGGGGTCCCGCTCGTGGTGACGACCGTCCTGCTGTTCGCCTTGTTCACCGTCTGGGTGAGGTTGGGGCTCGAGCTGGCCAGATAGTTGACGTTGCCGCTGTAGACGGCCGAGACGGTATGGGATCCAACGCTCAGAACGTTGGTGACCAACGTTGCCCGACCGGTTGCGCCCAAGGTGACCGGGCCGCCCACGGCAGCCCCGTCAAGCGTGAACTGGACCGTACCGGTGGCCGCCAACGGAGTCACCCGGGCGGTCAACGTCACCGTCTGGCCGAAGACAGACGGGTTCACGGAACTGGTCACGACGGTCGTGGAGGCCGCCTGGTTGACGACCTGGATGTACGTCGCGCTTCCGCCTCCACCGAATACTGCCGAGCCGTTGTAGGTTGCCACGACGTTGTGGCTGCCGGCCGACAGTGCCGCGGTCGTGAAGGTCGCCCTGCCTTGTGCGTTCAGCGTCAGGACAGCACCGGCGTTGGCGCCGTCGATGTTGAACTGAACCGTGCCTGTCGGTATGCCGGCACCGGTCACCGGCCGCACCGTGGCGGTGAAGGTGATGCTCTGACCGAGGTTGGCCGACGGGACACGGTTGCTTGTCACCACGGTGGTGGTGGCTCGAAGCGCGGAGCCCACGGTCTGGGTGAGCTGGGCGGCCGAGCTGGGCAGGTAGGTCGGGTCACCCAGGTAGGCGGCGTCGACCAGATGGGCACCGATCCCCAGGCCAGAGGTTGAGAACGAGGCCTGGCCGGCGACCAGCGGCACGTCTGTCGTGCCGCCGTCGACGGTGAACCGGACGGCCCCTGTCGCTGTGGAAGGGCTGACCGTGGCGGTGAAGGTCACGGTGTTGCCCACGGTCGAGGGATTCAGGCTGGAGACCATCGCGGTCGTGGTGGCGTTCTTGTTGACCGTCTGGGTCGTCGAGCCGGTGCTCGCCAAGAACGTGGCATCGCCGCTGTAGGCGGCCGTGATGGTGTTGACCCCGGCCGGAAGCACGACCGTGTGGTAGGTCGCCGTTCCGAGGGCATCGAGCGTCACTGGGGCGATCACACCATTGGCTGTGAAGGTGACCACTCCCGTGGGCAACCCCGATGCCAGGACCGGACTGACCGTGGCGGTGAACGTCACGTCCTGTCCGACCAACGACGGGTTTGGAGCATTGAGCACCACCGTGGTGGAGCCCGGCTTCGGGACGGTCACGGTAACGGGACCGTCGTAGGCGGACGGGCCCACGTTGCCGATGGCCCTGACCCGGTAGCTGTACGGACCCGGGACCACTGTGGTGTCGATGAAGCTGGTGTCGGACGGCGTGAGCGGGGCGAGCACGCTGAATGTTCCGGCGACGCCCCCGGCGACCACGGCGCGCTCGAGCACGACGCTCGTGGCATTGGTGGCGTTGTTGGCCCAGCTGACTGCGACCTGCGAACCGGCGGAAAGCGTCGGTGCCGACTGAACTGCTGCCGCCAACAGGGTCGGGGCCTTGGGCAGGCCTTCGACCGTGATGACGTTCGAAGGCGCATCACCGGCGGCGTTCCAGGCAGTGACCCGGTAGTTGTACGTCGTGGTCGGGTCGGGCGGGTTGTCCTTGTAGGTGGTGGTGTTCGCCGGGCCGATGGCGATCTTGGTGTACGCCCCGGGCACGCCGTTCGTGACCTCGGCCCGCTCGATGCGGTATCCCACCTCGGCCGTCCCCGGATTGGCCCAGGAGGCAGGGGTGAGGTAGTCGACGGGTGTGCCGTCAGTCCAGGCAAGATCGACGCTGCCTCGAGTGAAGGAGAGGACGGGTGCGACGGGGAGCTTCCGGGGCACGTGGACGGTGACCGGCCTCATCATGTCCATCTCTTCGTGGCTGAGGATGTGGCAGTGCCATACATACTCCCAGCCCATGTTGACGACCTCATTGACGATCGGCGTGGTGGGGTTGCCGGCCGTGTCGGTGTTGTTGAACCCGGCTTCGGTCCCGTTCGGGCCGTTCACCTCACCCTTCGCGCCGATGGGCATCATGGGGTTGAGAGGACGGACGCTGTCAGGGACCCCGAACGGCAGGGTCGGCACGATCGGGCGTAAGGCGACGAGGGTGTCCTCGAGCGGGCTGACCCGGACGGTGTCCTTCCAGCCGAGCTCGGTCGGTTCGGGCGGGATGATGATGTTGTCCCAGGTGACCCGGTTGATCACCTGCACGTCATACAGGTGGAAGTGCAGTGGGTGCGTGTCCACCCCGTTGTGCGTGATCTTCCAGATCTGGGTCCCGTCGGCCGCAGTTGAGATGGGGGTCACGTCGAGGGCACTCGGCATGTCCGTCGAGTCCAGAAGCTCAGTCGCCGGGTTCACGTAGGGGTAGAGGATGATGTTCTGCAGGAGTGGCGTGGCGCCCGGCGCCTCGAGACCCATGTTGGCGGTCATCCTCCCCCATTCATCAAAGTTGGCCGAGTTCATCTCGTCGTGGATGCCTTTCGGCTGTAGCGGAATCCCCAGCTGTGGGCCTTTCCCATCCTTGTTGGGTCCAAGGGCGTCGAACTTGAACGTGTCTCCGCCCTGCTGGCTGATCCGGGCATACCCGTCGCACTTCGCGGCCGGAGTTTTTGGGCTGTTGCAGTTGCCGCTGCCCGCGAAGCTCGTCCCATAGGCGGAGTTGTAGGCCTTCTGGCCCACGATGATCGGATGCTGCCCGGACTCGAAGACGCCCGCAGGCTTGCCGGTTGTTGCGTCGACGTGGTGTGCGAACGCCGCATTGAGCGCACCCATGCGGTCAGCCGTGGTGTTCGGCCGGTCGAATGCGGTCGCCGGCGTTGCGTTGGACACGTTGACCTGCATGATGGTGCGGGTGTTCGGGCCGTAGCCGGCAAGCGTGGAAGGAGCGCCGGCGGGAGACAGGTCCGGCCCGCCGGTGTAGTAGTCGTAGCCGGCGACGCGTGCCGGGAAGGCGGCGGGGGCGTCGTTGTACAGGATCAGGGTCTTGCCCTTGTACTGGGAGAAGTCGACGATGACGTCGGCGCGCTCGGCAGGTGCGAGGAGCAGTGAGTGCTGGTCAACGTTGCCGACGTCGAAGCGAGTCGGGTCGGTGATCCAGGTGGTCGGCTGGGCCGGCACGACGACCGGAGCCGGCAGGAACCCGCCCTCGGTGCCGATCTGGACCCAGCTCGGACCCGCGGGGCTCTTGGTCGTGTCGGGTGTCGGCACGACGTTGATGTCGGTCTGTGCGGCCGCCACCTCGGCGGGCTTCAGAGCGACCTCGCTCAGTGTTCCGGTGGTGGGGTCAGCGACGTACCAGGACAGGTTCCAGAAGCGGTCATTGGCCGCGTTGAGAATCCGGTAGCGGTAGGCCTTCGGGTCAACCGTGGTCTTCGGGTAGGCCGTCCCGTTGACGATGGGGGTGTCGTTGAAGGCCTCCATGCCCACCGAGACGTTGGGCGTCGAGGGGATCTCCGCCGGTTCGCAGAACGGCTGGACGTCCGCGTCACAAGCCGCGTCGTAGTAGGGGTTGGCGATCGGCGGGTACTTGGCGTCCTTGGCCGGCGGCCAGAACCACGGGCCGTACATCCAGCGTCCGAACGAGCTCATGCCCGAGGGGTCCCCCGGGTTCTGCGCCGGCATGTAGACGTGCGGGGTCCAAAGACTGCCCTCGCCGCCCCACTTACCGGCGTTCCAGGTCGGATCCTGCTGAGCCATCGCGGCCGGGCTCGGCACGAAGGTCTTGTCCTGAATGATCAGCGGCGTGCCGGCGCCCAGGCCGTCCAGTGCGCCTCCTGGGGCGGTCAGCGCCTTCTCCGTGCTATCGGTGATCAGGTAGCCAGCGGCCTCGCCCGCGTAGACGTTGAGGCGGGTGATGCCCCACGCGTGGTCGTGGTAGAACATCAGCCGCGCGCTCTGCTGGTTGGTGTAGAAGAACGTCTCCGCGCCGGGGCCCGGGTCCGGCATGTCCGGGACGTTGCTCACGCTGACGCCCTTGGGATAGTCGGTGGTCTCACCGTCCGGGGTGACCCACTGGTGCGGCGTACCGTCGCTGATCCAGGGGGTGATACCGCCGTGCAGGTGCAGGGTGGCCCTGTTCTCCGAGTAGCAGTTCTTCGGCTTGGGGGTCTCACCACACGCTGGGTTACGGACACCGTCGGTGACGGTGCCGTTGTTCGTCGCCATGTCCATGGGCACGCCGTTGGCGTCGAGCATCATCGCGTCCGGGCCTGCGCCCGAACCCATGAGCGAGGTGTCGACCGGCAGGAACAGGTCCCCGGCGACGCCCGTCGGCAGCAGGTTGCGGAACAAGATCCGAGTCGGTCTGTCCTTGGTGGCGACGATGGTCGGCCCCAGGTAGTGGGGGGCGTCCACGCCGAGCACCTGGGAGCCTTTGAGGAGGACGGGGGTGGCAGCCACGCTCGGGTCCAGGTTCGCGTTGGTCAAGGGCACCTGGCTCCCGGGCACGACGCTGGTGGAGAGCTGGACGTAACCACGCAGCAGCGTTGCCGGCAGCTGCGAGCTGAACTTCTGCCGGTACTGGACGACCGCGATCTCGTAGTAGTCGGTGCCGGGGTAGGTGGTGGTGTCAGGAACCGCCACCGGGATGTACTGGTCGAGGTTGTTCTTGGTGTTCGGGCCGAGGCCGGCCAGCGTGTCGACGAACTTCTTGAGGCCGGGCGTGAGGTAGCCGGTGCCCGGAGCGGTGACGTTGATGTCGGTGACCGCGCCCAAGGCTGCGACCGTCGCGGTGGCGCTGGCACCCTTGTCGAGGGGCGCGACGCTGTCGCTGATCGTCACGGTGGGCGCGGAGTCGTAGCCCGCGCCGCCGGAGGCGATGTCAATCTGGCCGATGCCGATCGTCGCTTCAGCTTTGGCCGGGTCGGTCAGGTTCAGTGCGGGACCGTCCCAGATGTCCACCGTCGGAGCGGACGTGTAGCCGGAGCCCGCGGTCGTCACGGTGACTCCGTCGACGACGCCAGCGGCGGTCATCGTCGCGGTGCCTTCCGCGGTGATGCAGGGGCTGACGGCGGGGGCGATGACGGTGCAGTAGTCCGCGTCGGGGAGGGAGAAGTGGACGATTGGCTGGATCGCATAGCCCCCTCCGCCAGCGGTGATGGTGAGGTCATCGACGCCGCCGCTCGCAACAGCCGTCGCCTCGGAACCTGGCGTGGGGTTGCCGCCCGTGACGGTGACGGCCGGAGTCGTGAAGCCGAATCCGGCCTCGTCGACCGCGATGCTCTTGAGGACGCCAGAGGAGACCACTGCCGTCGCAGCGGCGCCCGTGGCCGTGGTCACGCCCGGGGAGGTGATGGTAACGGTCGGGACGGTGGCGTACCCGGTTCCGGGGCTCGTGATGGTGTAGCCGGTCACGCCGCCTGTCTTCGGATCCACGGTCGCATCTGCCAAGGCGCCGGTTCCGCCGCCGCCGCTGATCGCGACGATCGCGTTGGAGAGCACCTGGGGGCTGTTGGCCCAGTTCGGGTACGGCCCGAAGTAGTGCGGAACCTTCGTCTCATCCTTTGGATCGGTCGGCGCGTTCGAGACCGGCGCGGCGTCCTGCATCACCATGGCGGATGGGTCCGTGGCAGTGACGACTTGACTTGCCGATGCGCTGCCTTGCCCGAACGTGAACGTCATGACTGCCAACGTCGCCAATGACCAACCAACTCTATTTTTCATCGTGCTGCTCCCCAGGAGGATGTTGTGAGTTCCGTGGAACTTCGGTCCAGACCTAGGGCGAGTATTGAGGTCCGTCATCACTGGCGCGGGCCACCGGACAACCACGTCATGCAACATTCATGGAGAGTCATGTGGGAGTCATCCGCCATCACCTGATGGTCACGAACGGGGAGATGGCGGTAATGAATCCGTCATCTGCGGAAACATCAGTCATCTGCGGAAAACGGCACAAGAAGTGGGCAGCTGACTGACTGCACAATGACCTCGCTGACTGCACAATGACCATGGCGCCCTGGCACATCGCCGCGGCAACCCCACGTGGTGGTGTTCGTTGCCATCTGCCCTGTGCTGGGGGTGTTTCAGCTGGGCTGTGCCGGTATGGATGCCATGCGCACATTGTCGTAGCACGCAGTAGTCCGTTTGGCCTAGAAGCCCTTAGCCACTCTGGGCCGACTTGGCGGCCGGATTGGGCCATTAACCTACCCAGCCCTTACCAAGTCTTTACCTCCACCAGTACATTCCGATAGGTAAGGCGATCCTGCCGGACTGCCTTCGCGAAGAACTAGGGGTGCGGCGTGGCTCGGTTACTTGTGGTGGACGACGAGCCACGGATCCGTACGGTCCTGAACCGCTCGCTCTCGGCTCAGGGCCACACCGTCTTCGAGGCCGCTGACGGTCAGGCGGCGCTGGACGAGCTCGACTCTCGTGACGTGGACCTGGTCCTGCTCGACCTGGCCATGCCGCGGCGCGGTGGGCTCGACGTCCTCGGCACGCTGAAGCAGCGTGAGTCCAGCCCGCCGGTCATCGTGCTGACCGCCGCCACCGAGATATCCGCCCGGGTTCAGGCCCTGGACCGCGGAGCGGTGGACGTCGTCGCCAAACCCTTCTCCACCACAGAGCTGTCTGCGCGCATCCGGCGGCACCTGCACCACCAGGTGTCACCCACGTCCGGTGAGCAGCGCTACATCGAGGTCGGCGGCGTGCGGCTCGACCTGCACCGTCGTCGGGCCGTCACCGCCAACGGGCCGGTGAGCCTGACCGGGCGCGAGTTCGCCCTGCTTGCCCACCTGATGCGGCGCACCAACGACGTGTGCTCGCGCGAAGAGCTGCTCCACGACATCTGGGACATGGACTTCGACCCCGGCAGCAACGTCGTTGACGTGTGCGTGGGCCGACTGCGCTCGAAGCTGCAGCCCACCCCCCCGATCGAGACGGTTCGCGGTACTGGCTACTGCTTCTACGATGAGTGAAGGGGCCTCGCTCACCGGCTGGACCGACGGCAGCACGTTCGGCCGCCGCCGCCTGCTGGCTGCGTGGACGGTGTGGGCCGCAGGTTGTGTGATCGTCATGCTCGCGCGGCCTGAGATACAGACCATCGCGTATCACCTGGGCTGGGCAGGCTTCGCGCTCGCCTTCGGCCTGGGCACCTGGAGCAGGTGGCAGCTGGTCACGGCGCTGGCCTGGTACACGCTCGCGACTGGGGCCATCCTCGAATACGGCTGGCTGGTCGGTCGCGTCGGCTGGGACGAGACCACCGAGATCCCGCTGATGTTGCTGCTCGCCTTCCTGATGGTGTGGCATGTCCGTCGTCGCCAGGCCGCGCTGGCCCACGTGACCTGTCTGGCCGAACGGGAGGTCCAGGCCTGCCTCGACCGCGAACAGCTGATGCAGCTGACCTCCCACGAGCTGCGCACTCCCCTGACCATTGCCCGGGGCTACATCGAGCTCATGCAGACGCGCGTCATAGAGCTCGAGAGCCAGCAGGACCTCGCCGTTGTGGCCGACGAGCTCGAGCGGCTCTCGCGGGTCAGCGATCGGCTGATCCGGATGATCCGGCTGCAGGACGACACGACCACCGAGATCGTCGACATCGACCAGGTGATGGCCCAGGCGGTCGAGCGCTGGCGGGTGGTCGCGGACCGCCGATGGGTGCTGGACGCCGGGGCCGGGCGCGATGTGGGATCTCCGGAGCGGCTGCGCACCGGCCTGGACACCCTGGTCGAGAACGCGATCCGCTACACCTCGGTGGGTGACACGATCCGGTTGGTCGGATCCAGGCACCTCAATCACGTCGTCGTGGGTGTGTTCGACAGTGGCGTCGGCCTGCAAGACCACCAGATCATCGCCATCAACGGTGGCGAGCAGTCGCCGCTGCCGGCAACGGGGGGCACGGTGGCGGGCACGGACTCGGACATGGACTCCGAAACGGGGGACCGCCTCGCCGGAACCGGCCTCGGCCTGAGCATCGTTCGAGCGCTGGCCCACGCACACGGTGGGACGTTGCACGCGTCGCACGCGCCCGACGGCGGCGCCGCGATGATCCTCACCCTTCCGCTGAGCTCCCCTGGTGAGGTCGGGCACTTTGTTCCCCGGGTCGCCTCAGCTGCCCTGCCCATTCAGCCCGCAATGCCCGCCCAGCGGCAGATGACCGCGATGCTCGCGGTGCCGGGCTTCGCCGAGAGCTGACCCGCTCGCAGCGGCGACCGTCTCCGTGCGGGCGATGCCCTCTGAGCCGACGTCCCCCGGCTGGCCGGAGTCCGCCTCTCGACGCCCGTGGAATCGAGCGGGACTCGTCTGACTAGGCTGACCGGCGTGAACCCGTATCTCACCGTCGGCGGTGTCGTAATCGCCGGCGCACTCCTGTTTGTCGCCGCTATGGCGATCCGCCGGCTGCTCGCACCACAGGCGCCCACGGCCATGAAGCTCACCACCTACGAGTGCGGTGTCGACCCCGTGGGGGAGGGCTGGGCGCAGACCAACGTGCGCTACTTCCTCTACGCGTTTCTCTACGTGATCTTCGCCGTCGACGCCGTCTACCTCTTCCCGTGGGCCACGGTGATCCGCAGCCCCGAGCTCGGTATGGCCTCGCTGGCCGAGATGGGCATCTTCATCGGCATTGTCCTGGTCGGCCTGGCCCATGCGGCGCGACGCGGCCTGCTCAGGTGGCTCTGATGACCGTCGATCTGCCGATGCCCCGCATCGGAGCAGTCAACGACGACGCGCCCCGCCCGATCAAGCTCGTCCTCAACTGGGGCCGGCGCTACAGCCTCTGGGTTTTCAACTTCGGACTGGCCTGCTGCGCGATCGAGTTCATCGCCGGGTCCATGGCGCGGCACGACTTCATTCGTCTGGGCGTCATCCCCTTCGCGCCGGGCCCGCGTCAGGCAGACCTGATGATCGTCTCGGGCACGGTCACGGACAAGATGGCCCCGGCCATCCGCAGGCTGTACGACCAGATGCCCGAGCCCAAGTACGTCATCTCGTTCGGCGCCTGTGCCAACAGCGGCGGCCCCTACTGGGACTCCTACTGCGTGACCAAGGGCGTCGACCAGCTGATCCCGGTCGACGTCTATGTGCCGGGCTGTCCACCGCGCCCGGAGGCTCTTCTTCAGGGCATCATCCGCCTCCAGGAGAAGATCGCCTCAGAGACGTTGTCCAACAAGTCAATTCGCGCAAAGTATGCCGGGTCGCGCACCGCCGCAGCAGGTGAGGTGACGCGTCCGTTGCTGTCCAAGCCGGTAGTGACCGGTCGCCATACCGCTGGAGTGCCGTCGTGAGCGAGACGCCCTGCCGGGACGTTCCGCTTCAGGAGTGGACGGCCGCGCTGACGGCGGCCCGCGACGAGGGTTTCGACTTCTTTGACTGGCTGACCGCAGTCGATCAGACCGACGCGGAGGAGACTCCCGGCTTCGACATCGTCTGCCATCTCATGAACAGCTCGACCGGGCATTCGACACAGAGAGCGTTGGCTCGACTGCTTGTCCGTACCAGGGTGCCCGATGGCCAGTCCCCGGCCAGCGCAACCGGCCTGTGGCGCGGCGCCGCGTGGCACGAGCGTGAGACCTATGAGATGTTCGGCATTGACTTCGATGGCTTCGATGACGGCACGGGCCTGGGTATTCGGCCGCTCTTGCTGCCTGAAGGCTTCGATGGCACCCCGCTGCGCAAGTCCTTTGTCCTGGCCGCACGTGCGAGCAAGGCGTGGCCCGGAGCCAAAGAGCCCGGCGAGGGTGCTGGCGGTCATGACGGTGCAGCGCCGAGCGACAAGCCCGGCCGTCGCAAGATCACGGCACCGGGCGTGCCCGACACCACATGGGGACCGCGATGAACCCCGTGATTGAGGTAGTCATCCGGTCGGTGTGCGTGCTGGCTGTCTTCCTCGTGCTGCCGCTGCTCGTCGGCCAGACCGAGCACAAGGTCATGGCCCACATGCAGGGCCGGCTGGGCCCGATGTATGCCGGCGGATTCCATGGCTGGGCGCAGCTGGTCGCCGATGCGGCCAAGTTCATCCAGAAGGAAGACATCACACCCCGGGCCGCCGACCGTACGGTGTTCAAGCTTGCGCCCGCGGTCGCCCTGGTGCCCTATCTCGTGGCGCTTGCGGTGATTCCGATCTCTCCCACCTTGGTCGGGGCAGATGTTGACGCTGGCGTGCTTTTCGTCCTGGCGGCCAGCGGAGTCGGGATTCTTGGGCTCTTGATGGCGGGGTGGTCGAGCGCCAACAAGTACTCCTTGCTCGGTGGGATGCGCGCTGCGGCCCAGCTGCTCAGCTACGAGCTCCCGTTGGTTCTGTCGGTGGCTTCCGTCGCTCTTGCCGCGGGGACCCTGTCCCTGACCGGCATCGTTGACGCGTGGCATCCGCTGTGGCTGCTGTGGCAGCTCCCCGGAGCGCTAGTCTTCCTGGTCGCGGGGGTGGCCGAGCTCCAGCGTCCGCCCTTCGACATGCCGCTCGCCGACTCCGAGATCGTGATGGGACCGTTCACCGAGTACACCGGGCTGCGGTTCGCGTTCTTCCTGCTCTCCGAGTACGCCGGCATCGTCGTGATGTCCCTGCTGTTCACCGTTCTCTTTCTCGGCGGTTGGCACGGTCTGTTCTCCGACTACCTGGGCCCCCTGTGGACGATCCTTAAGGGCTTCGTCATCGCGGTTCTGATCATCTGGATGCGCGTGTCCTGGCCGCGCCTCCGTGAGGACCAGCTCCAGCGTCTCGCCTGGTTGATTCTGGTTCCGGTCGCGCTCGCGCAGCTGGCCCTGACCGCAGTATGGGTGGTGTTGAGCTCACGATGACCGATCACCAGCATTCACGCGGAGAACCACCCACGGAATCCAAGTCCAGGGGGATACTGCCCGGCCTCGTCAAGGGACTGATCACCACCGCCAAGACACTCGGCACTCCCACCCATACGGCTGAGTACCCCGACACGATGCCTTACCTCCCCCCGCGCAGCCAGGGCGTCATCGCGCTACTCGAGGAGAACTGCACGAGCTGCATGTTGTGTGCGCGCGAGTGCCCGGACTGGTGCATCTACATCGACTCCCACAAAGAGACGCTCCCCGCGACGACCGAGGGCGGTCGCGAACGCCAGCGCAACGTGCTCGACCGGTTCGCCATCGACTTCTCGCTGTGCATGTACTGCGGTATCTGCGTCGAGGTATGCCCGTTCGACGCGCTGCACTGGAGTCCTGAGTTCGAGTACGCCGAGGTGGACATCAAGGACCTCCTGCACGAGAAGGCCCGGCTCGGACAATGGATGCCCACCGTGCCGCCGCCACCGGCGCTGGACACGAGGTCAGCCGAGCCCCAAGAGGTCACGGCAGCCAACAAACCTCCCCGCACAGCTCCGGAGCCCAAGGCATGACAACGCTGGACGTTATCTTCGGTGCCGTTGGACTGATCACCGCGGCGAGCGCGGTTCTCGCGGTGAGCACACACCAGCTTGTGCACGCCGCCCTCTGGCTCGTCGTCACTCTCGGCACCCTGGCTGGCTGCTACCTGATCCTGGGCGCCGAGCTGGTGGCCCTCGTGCAGCTGCTCATCTACGTCGGCGCGGTCGTGGTTCTCGTGCTCTTCGCGCTCATGCTGACTCGTGCACCCATGGGCCCAAGTCCGGAGCACTCCTCCAGCTCGGTCCAACGGATCGCAGCTGCGGTGGTCGGGGGCGGCACGACCGTCTTGCTCGCCGCGGTGCTGGTGCCGGCCCTTGGCGGAGAGGTCCTGCCAACCAAAGCCGGTGACACCACAGCGATTGCCACCCAGCTGTTCGGAACGTGGGTGTGGCCCTTCGAGCTGCTCTCGGTCCTGCTCCTGGTGGCCCTGATCGCCGCCCTGGCCGTCTCCCGCATGCCGACGACTTCGCCCGAGTCCGCCGACGTGCCACCGGAGTCCGCCGACACCTCACCCGCTTCGGCCGAGAAGGTGTCACCATGATCCATCTCTGGTTACCGCTCATGCTCGTCTGCATCCTTGCCGGAGCGGGGGCCTATGGGGTCATCGCCCGTCGCAACGCCGTGCTCGTCCTGATCGGGGTCGAGCTGATCCTCAACTCGGCCAACCTGCTGTTCGTCACGATGGGCTCGGTGCGGGGCGACACCCTTCGCACTGGCTCTGTCCTGACGCTCTTCCTCATCACCATCGCCGCTGCCGAGATCGGAGTCGCGCTGGCTGTCATTCTGGCGCTGTTCCGCAAGCGCGGCCACATCGACCTGAGTGAGCCGGGCGCATGAGTGATCTAGTTCAACAGGCGGCCCGGTTGGTCGTCCTGGTTCCCTTCGTTGCCGCGGTGCTCGGGTTGTTCGTGGCCCGCCGCCGCCTGGCCAGCGCCTACATCGCCTGCACCGGCGGGGTGGTGACCCTGCTCGCCGGCTCATACGTCCTGTATGCCGTGCACCACGACTCGGTCGCCGGTCAGGTCTCCACAATCGGAGCGCTGCCGCTGGGTCAGCTGCGCATGCCGCTGAACCTGTTCGTGGACGACCTCAGCGCGATCGTGCTGTTCACGGTGGCCCTCGTGGGACTCGCGATCCAGCTCTTCACCAAGTGGTACCTGCATGACGACGACCGCTACGGCGTCTTTGTCGCATCGGTCTCCCTGTTCCTTGCTGGCATGTTGCTTGTCGTCCTGTCTGGTGACCTCGTGCTCACCCTCGTTGGTTGGGAGGTCATGGGCTGGTGCTCCTACCTGCTCATCGGACACAACAGCCGGCGGGACTCAGCGTCCCGGGCCGCCACCAAGGCGTTCCTGGTCACCCGCACCGCCGACCTGGCCTTCGTCATCGGCCTGATCATCCTGGCGTCCGGCGCGCAGACAACCTCTATCCGGGACCTGATGGTCTACTGGGCGACTCTGCCAGGGTCGACGCTGCTGACGGCCGCCTTCATCTGCCTGCTTTCCGGCATCGCCGGCAAGTCGGCACAGTTCCCCTTCCACGACTGGCTGCCGGACGCGATGGAGGGCCCCACCCCGGCATCGGCGCTCATCCACGCCGCGACGATGGTCGCTGCCGGCACCTTCGTCCTCTCGCGGCTGTTCCCGATCTTCGTCCTGTCAGACCCGGCGCGCCTTGTGCTCGCGGTGATCACGGCCGTGACCATGATCGGCGCGGCGATCATCGCCTTCGGTCAGTCGGACCTCAAACGGCTGCTGGCCTACTCCACCGTGAGCCAGATCGCGATCATGCTGTCCGCCCTGGCCGTCGCGCCGGCGGCCACAGGCGCCGGCCCTGCTGTGCTGCACCTGCTGTCGCACGCACTGTTCAAGTCGCTGCTGTTCCTCTCAATCGGATGGCTCAGCGTTCTGGTCGCCGGGACCGCGGCGGTGGCGATGTCAGGCGGGGTGCGCCACCACCCAGAGCTGAGGTGGCCCATCGGTATCGGTCTCCTCGCTCTGGCGGGAGTGCCGCCCCTGGTCGGGTTCGTCTCCAAGGAGTACGTCCTCGCAGCGGCCCACGACAATGTGAGCGAGTCCGTTTCGGCGGGCGGATGGATCGTCCTGATATCTGTGGGCCTGACCGTGGTGCTGACCGCTGCATACTGCACCCGCGCCTGGCTGGTTCTGACGCACTCCAGCGTCGATGAAGAGCCCACCCACGAGGTCGCGATCGAGGAGTTGCGGGAGATCGACGTCAGCCTGATCGAGATTCTGACGGAGCCGGCGCCCGACGAAGCACCTGCGTTGAGCTCGACCGGCACCGATGTCCTGGTCGAGCCCGGTCATGGTCATGCCGAGATCCACAACAGTGCCCGTCTGTCGGTCTTGTTCCTCGCGTTCCTATCCGTTGTCGGAGGACTGGTCATCTTTACCCCACTCATCCCCAAGGTTGAGCCCCACATCAACGTGTGGCTGGCTGGAGCCTCGTTGGTCCTGATCCTGGCGTCCGCCGCCACAGTGCGGCTCATGACGCCGGTGCACGGCAGCGGTGATGCAGCAGCCGATCGTCTTGGCGCGGACCGGATGGCACAGTTCGACAAAGGTTTCGGAGCGGACGGGGTCTACGTCGCCGTGGCATCCCAGGTGGTCCAGCTGGCCCGGATCGTGGTTGTCGCAGATCGCCAGGTCATCGACGCCTACGTGCGCGGCACCGTCGTGGCAACACGCTGGGTCGGCATCGCCGGCGAGCGCGCCCACACGCACAAGCCGTCGTCGTACCTCGTGTGGTTGCTGGTCGGGCTGTTGGCGGTCGGCGTGGTCGGGGTGACGTCGTGGTGATCCTTCTGCTCGCAGCCCTGGCGGTCCCGGCCGTGACGGGCACCGCCCTGATCCTCGCCGGGCGTGACTCCATGACTGCCAGGCAGGGCAACGCCAATCTGGTCAGCCTGGTCGCCAGCGTCACCACGGCCGTCCTCGTGGTCGCAACGGTGATCACCCGGCCTGAGGTGGACCAGTCCTGGCTGCCTTCGCTCGGGGTCAGATGGCAGTTCGCGGTCGACGGCATCAGCGCGCCCCTCCTGCTGCTCACGGCCGCCCTCGGCATCGCGGTCGTGGTCCACGCTCGGTCGCATGCGCCGCATGGCGGCTCGCTCACGACCTTCTACGGGTGTCTGCTCCTGGTTGAGTTCGGTGCTCTGGCAACGTTTCTCAGTCGCGATGCCGTCATCTTCTTCCTCTCCTTCGAAGTCGTGCTCATCCCCATGTGGGTGCTGATCTCCCGCTACGGCGACTCGCACGACCTCGCCGCCCGTTCGGACGCGTCAGGCCGGTTCGTGCTCTACACGGTGCTCGGCTCCACGCTCATGCTGGTGGGCATCCTCGCCCTGGTTCAGTCGGCCGGCACGGCCAACCTGGCCGACCTGGCGAAAGCCCATGGAGCGGGAATCGAACGGCCGACGCAGATCGTCATCGCGGCCTTGCTGCTGGTGGGGCTGGGGATCAAGATTCCCCTGTGGCCGCTGCACACCTGGCTGCCGCCCGCCCACACCATCGCCCCTACGGCCGGCTCGGTGCTTCTGGCAGCCGTCCTGCTGAAGATGGGCACCTACGGTGTCGTGCGGTTGGTCATCGCGCCTCTGCCCATCGGATTCGGTGCTCTGGCACCGTTGTTCGCTGCTGCCGGCGTCGTCGGCATCCTCTGGGGAGGCCTGGCCTGCCTGGTCGAGAACGACCTCAAGCGGCTCATCGCCTACTCCTCCGTTGCGCACATGGGCTTCGTGGTTCTGGGGCTCTCGAGCGGCACGACGGTGGGGCTCCAGGCCGCGTTGTTCGCCAACGTTGCCCACGGCGTCGTATCGGCACTTCTCTTCTTCCTTGTCGGTGGTCTCAAGGAACGTTGGGGATCGGCCGACCTGGCCACCGCACGCGCCGCGTTGCGTGAAGTCTCGCCGCGCCTCGGCTTCGCGCTCGTCGTCGGCTTCGCCGCGTCACTCGGGCTTCCCGGACTGGTCGGCTTCTGGGGCGAGTTCCTGGCCATGTACTCTGCGTGGAACCCGGCTCCCGACCGTCCCCTGGGCCTGATGCGCGTTCTGACCGTCTTGGCCGTGACCGGCACCGCAGTGGCCGCCGGGTACTCCCTTCGGGTGCTACGGCTGATCTGGTCCGGCGACCGAACCTCGCCTGCGCATGAAGACGCGCACGGCGGCGAATGGTCCGTGCTCGCGGCCCTGGTCGCTGCTGTTCTCGTGCTCGGGGTTGCCCCCGGGCTTTTGCTGAACACGACCGCCAAGGACGTCGCCGCCATCACTATCGAGGTGTCCCGATGAGTCAGGCCGTCGTCAGCGTGAACGCTGCGGTGCTACTGCCGGTGCTCGCGCCGGCCATCGGGGCTGCCGTTGTCCTGGTCGTCGACGTTGCGGCCCCGCACCTGCGGCGGACGCACTACATGGTTGCCTTGGCCAGCCTTGCCATCGGCGCGCTGGCGACCATCGCCGGTTTGGGCATGGTTGCCGGCCAGGTTCGCCAGACGCTGTGCCTGCCCGGCAGCGGCCAGTGCATGTATGCCGCTGACGGCGTCGCGTCGGCACTCCAGCTGGGCGCCCTGCTGGCTGCGGCCGTCACTCTGCTGCTGAGCTGGCCCGATGACAAGAAGCAGTCGTCAGGTAGCACCGCTGTCATCGTGAGCCTGGTGCTCGCAGCGACGGCAGGGGCCACGGCTGTGGCCGGTGCGCGTGACCTTGGTTCGTGGCTGGTTGCCCTCGAGCTCGCCACCCTCCCGACAATCGCGCTGGTCGCCCTGCGGGGCGCACGCTCAGCCATCTCCGGTGCCGTCGCACTGCTCACCACGGCGCTGGTCTCCTTTGGTCTTCTGGCACTCGCGGCCGCGCTCTGGTTCACGGCCACCGGAAGCGGATTCCTCACTCCCGCAGCCGCGCTCACGGTGATCGGGGATCCGTCCAGACGCCCGATCCTGGTCCTGGCCGTCGCCCTCGTCGTCGCTGGGATCGGCTTCAAGCTGTCGCTCGTGCCGTTCCACGCGTGGACCCCAGAGGCGTACGACGGGGCTCCGTTGCCGATCGCTGCCTTCCTGGCGGGCGTGTCCAAGATCGCCGCCCTCGCCGCGCTCCTCGTCGTGATACGGGCCATCGCCCCGCTGGGCGCTCCGGTCCTGATCTCGATCGCGATCGTCGCGGCGGCCAGCATGACCTTGGGCAACATCATGGCCCTGCGACAGGACGGCGTGGTCCGGCTGCTCGCGTGGTCGACCGTGGCACAGGCAGGTTGGGTTGTCCTGCCCCTGGCTACCCTCTCCTCGGCGGCCGTCTACGCATCCGGGGCATACCTTTTGGCCTACGTGCTCGCGACGCTCCTGGCGTTTGCCGTGGTCGCAGCCCTGGTACAGACAAGGGGGTCTGTGCGTGCGCGTGACCTCGCCTCATATCGCGGCCTCGTGGATGACCACCCTGTTCTGGCTGCCGCCTTGGGGCTGGCCTTGCTGTCGCTGGCCGGGCTGCCCCCGGGCGTCCTCGGTCTGGTGGCCAAGGTCACTGCCCTTCGCCCAGTTGTGGGCAGCGAGCTCTGGTTGCTGGCCGTCGTCGCGGCAGTCAACGCCGTGCTCGGCGTGGCTGTCTACCTGCGCTGGCTGCGTGCCGCCCTTGCCTCACCGGACGTTCTGTCTCAGGCAGGACCCGACGGCGTCCCAGCAGTGCGAGCACAAGTCCTCCGGGTACATCCCGCGACGCTGGTCGCCGTCGGATTCGCCGCTGTCGCACTGGTGGTGACGAGCGTGAACCCGCAGCTGATCCTGGGGCTGCTGGGCTCCTGAGCGCCGTTCACCGTGGCTCACCTTCGCTGACCGAACTCTCCGCGGATCCAACCTGCGGGTGTTGCGGAACACTGGGACGGGCAGCCGCGTTGGGAAGGACATGCACAATCACTACAACGGGTTGAAGACCACGCTGCTCTTCAGCGGCATCTTCGCCGTCCTGCTCGCACTCGGTTCCCTGGTCAAGCAGGGCCAGTACATCTGGGTCTTTGCCCTGTTCGGGGTCGTCATGACCGTCTACGGGTACTGGAACAGCGACAAGATCGCGATCAGGGCGATGCGCGCTCGTCCCGTCAGTGAGACAGAGGCACCGGCGATGTACCGCATCGTGCGCGAGCTCTCGACAGCGGCGAGCAAGCCGATGCCCCGCTTGTTCATCTCGCCCACCGAGGCGCCCAATGCCTTTGCCACCGGACGCAACCCGTCCAATGCGGCTGTCTGCTGCACCGAAGGCATCCTGCAGCTGCTTGACGAACGTGAGCTGCGCGGTGTCCTGGGCCACGAGCTCATGCACGTCTACAACCGCGACATCCTGACCTCTTCGGTGGCTGCCGCGGTCGCCGGGGTGATCACCAGCGTCGCGCAGATGTTCATGTTCATGGGCATCTTCGGCGGGGGTGGCGGCAACGACGGCAACCGATCCAACCCGGCCGGCATGTTGGTCATGGCCTTCCTCGCACCCCTGGCGGCCACCACGATCCAGCTGGCGATCACCCGGACGCGGGAGTATGACGCCGACGAGGACGGCGCAAAGCTGACCGGCGACCCGTTGGCTCTCGCCTCGGCGCTGCGCAAGCTCGAGAAAGGGACGGCCGCCGCGCCGCTGGCACCCCAGCGCGACCTCGTCAACGCCAGTCACATGATGATCGCCAACCCGTTCCGTCCTCAGGACGTCTCACGGCTTTTCGCGACCCACCCGCCCATGGCGGAGCGGATTGCCCGCCTGGAGACGATGGCCTCCGGGTTCCGCGGCTACTGACCCGGGACCGGGGATGCCGAACTCGCGGTGCTCATACAGACCTGCGGCGGTCACCCCAAGCCGCCTCTGAAAGAGTGCGGGGCATGACCAACCTGACCCGTTTGGAAGCCGGGGCGCGATCCGCCCTGGTCGATGTCACCGGATACCGCGTGGAGCTGGACCTGGCGCAGGGCGCCACGACCTTCGAGTCGTCAAGCACGGTGCGGTTCACGTGCGCCGAACCAGGGGCCTCGACCTTCCTGGACGTCAAACCACTGCGGCTCCACGGGGCCACGCTCAACGGTGTGGAGATCGACCCTGCCGCCTTTGACGGTGAACGGATCGCCCTGACCGGCCTCCTGGCCGCCAACGAGCTCGTCGTGACGGCGACGATGAGCTACAGCAACGACGGGCAGGGACTGCACCGGGCGGTTGACCCGGCGGACGACCGGCACTACGTCTATGGGCACTCGTTCCTCGACGCCGCGCCCCGGGTCTTTGCGTGTTTCGACCAGCCCGACCTCAAGGCCCCCTACGACGTCAGCGTGACCGCACCGCCCGAGTGGATCGTCCTGGGCAACGGTGCAGCCACACATGCCGGCGGGGGGAGCTGGGTGCTGGCGACGACGAAGCCGTTGGCCACATACTTCTTCACCGTCTGCGCCGGACCCTACGTCTCTGTCACGGCCGAGCACGACGGCATCCCGTTGGGCATCCACGCACGGGCCTCGTTGCGTGAGCCGCTCGAACGCCAGGCCGAGCAGATGCTCACCGTCACCCGGCAGTCCTTTGACTACTACCACTCGCTGTTCGGCATCCGCTATCCATTCGGGGAGTACCACCAGGTATTCGTCCCCGAGTTCAATGCCGGCGCGATGGAGAACCCTGGCTGCGTGACGTTGCGCGACCAGTACGTGTTCCGCGGGGCGACGACCCACGACGAGGTGCTGACCCGGTCCAACACCATCACGCACGAGATGGCACACATGTGGTTCGGCGATTTGGTGACCATGCAGTGGTGGGACGATCTGTGGCTGAACGAGTCGTTCGCCGAGTACATGTCTCACCGGACTCTTTATGAGGCAACGGAGTTCACCGATGCCTGGGTTGACTTCTCGATGGCGCGCAAGCCGTGGGGTTATGCCGCCGAGCGGATGCCGTCGACACACCCCGTTGCTGGTTCCCCCGCACCCGACGCCCAGTCGGCGCTGCAGAACTTCGACGGCATCTCCTACGCCAAGGGTTCCGCAACCCTGGTGCAGATGATTGCGCACATCGGGGACGGGGCCTTCATCGCCGGGGTGGCCGACTACCTGCGCTCCCACTCATACGGGAACGCGTCCCTCGAGGACTTCCTCGGGGCGATGGAGCGATCCAGCGGTATGGACCTGCACGGCTGGGCCGATGCCTGGCTGCGGACGGCTGGACTCGACGCGATCTCGGTGGAGACGGTCACCGATCGGGGCTCGCTCACTTCTGCGACGGTGCACAGGATCCCGCCTACAGCGCACCCAGCCGCTCGACCTCACAGCTTCGACGTCGCTGGGTTCTCATACGGCACAGAGGTATTCCGCGTGGCCACGACATTGGGCCGTAACGAGACCGCCCTGTCTGAGCTGGAGGGCAAACCGAAGGCACGGATGATGATCCCCAACGCGGGTGACCTCACCTGGGCCAACATCAAGCTCGACGCGGCCACGGTCGCTGCCGCGCCGACAGAGCTGTCGAAGGTGCCGGAGGCACGGGCGCGGGCTGTTGTCTGGACGGCCCTGATCGACGGGGTCGCGTTGTCCGAGATCGACCCGCGGCACATGCTTGCTGTGATGTCGACGGCCTGGGCCGTGGAGAGCAACCAGTCGATCATCAACCGCGTCGGTCTTCAGATGACCCTGCGGATCATTCCCCAGTTCATCCCTGTGTCCGAGCAGGCCGACGCCTATGGCGTGATGGCCGAAGCCGCCGCATCGATGCTCGCTCAGTCAGAGCCTGGATCGTCCCGGGCGCTGGTGGCCGCGCGCTACGTCGCAACCTCGTCAGCTGATGAGGACCTGCTTCGCCGTTGGGCAGTCGGGGAACAGCTACCCGAGGGCCTCGTGGACGACTCAGACTTCCGTTGGGTGGTGCTGTGCAACCTGGCTCGACGCGGCGCCATCGGGCCGACCGAGATCGACGCTGCACTAGTTCGCGACCACACCATGCAGGGCAATCTGAAATCGTTGCAGGCCAAGGCTTCTGCGCCCGATGTGTCGGCCAAGGTCTGGGCCTGGGAGCAGATGACTGGAGATCACGGACGCTCCAACCACGAGATGAACGCCCTGGCCACGGGGTTTTGGGAGGCAAGGGACCAGGACGTTCTCCGACCGTATGTGGCGCGTTACTTCACCGATGTGCCGGCACTGACCGGGCGTGTCGGCGAGGACGCTTTGGCCACGGTCGCTGCGCTGGCCTATCCGCGCCACGTTGTCGAAGCGTCCACTGCGGACAAGTCCGCCTCAGCGCTTCAGCGCAACGATCTGACGGCCTCGGTTCGCCGGGCCATCGTGGACGCCGACTCTCAGCTGCGTGAAGCGCTGGCGTCGCGTGCCGCGTTCGGGTGAGGGGCACGGCATACCGGGATCAGCGGTAGTTGGTGAACTGGACGGCGACCGCCAGATCTGCACTGCGCAGCATCGCCATGACGGCCTGCAGGTCGTCCTTGGACTTGCTCGAGACGCGTAGCTCGTCGCCCTGGATGAGCGGCTTGACCGTCTTGCCGTACTCGTCGCGGATCATCTTGGAGATCTTCTTGGCCTCCTCCTGGCTGATGCCGTCCTTGAGGGAGGCCTCGAGGCGGTACTCCTTGCCGGAAAGCTGAGGCTTCTTCTCGCCAAGGTCGAGGGCCTTGAGCGAGACGTTGCGCTTGATCAGCTTGGTCTGGAAGACGTCCAGGACGGCGAGCACGCGCTCTTCGCTGTTCGCCTTGATCAGGATGTTCTCGCCGCTCCACTCGATGGAGGCTCCGACGTTCTTGAAGTCGTAACGCTGCGAGACCTCCTTCTGGGACTGTGTCAGCGCGTTGCTGACCTCCTGCTTGTCGACCTTGCTCACGACGTCGAATGATGCGTCGGCCATCTCGGCTCCTTCTGGGAATGTCAGGTGGGTCTGCCCCCAACGGAAGCGAGGGGGAGGGTGGTGTGGGTTGGCGTGATGTCGGTTGGCGGTGATGCTCTCTTGTCGTAGGGGGTCCGCCCGATTGGACGCGCACCGTGGTTGAGTTGCTATCCTTCCATCCGCACCACGGCAGGTTGCCCGAGCGGCCAATGGGAGTGGACTGTAAATCCATCGCGAAAGCTT
>ERZ1739049.16-NODE-16-length-21451-cov-9.262105_pt1 | contig 21451 bp, 21 predicted proteins | sample MGYA00581760_ERZ1739049 | MGnify/ENA primary metagenome ERZ1739049 (study PRJEB42929, sample SAMN08275522) | rhizosphere metagenome | isolation source: Rhizospheric soil replicate 2 | host: Colobanthus quitensis | place: Antarctica: Devils point, Livingston Island...
CGCACGCGCTCCTCGTTGTGGTGAGCGAAGTGGTGGCGCAGGCCTGATTCGGGACGGGCCCTGGTCGTCGGGCAGATATGGCTAGCTTGTGTGGATCCCCGGTGCACGTGGGGGGCGGCTCTCTACTCGATGGTTTTCCATTGGGGGAGGTCGGGCGGCAACCATCTGAGGGTTGTCGCCCGCGCAGCCGGCATTGACCCGTCACGGGTCGATGAGGTGCTGGAGACGGTCGGACTGACCGCGGCCGGAGACCGCCGCGCCGGGGGCTACTCGCGCGGCATGCAGCAGCGCCTGGCCCTGGCCGGCGTATTGCTGGGCGATCCCACGGTGCTGATTCTCGATGAACCAAACATTGGGCTCGACCCCGCCGGCATCGCCTGGCTCAGGGAGACCATGCGTGGTTGGGCCGCCCAGGGACGGACTGTCCTTGTCTCCAGCCACGTGCTATCCGAGGTGGCGCTGGTCGCTGACCGGGTGGTCATAATCAACTATGGTCGGGTGCTGAGAGAGGCCGACACCGGCGATCTTGGCGGCTCTGAATCGGCCGTTATCGTACGCAGCCCGGACTCCACCATGCTTGAGGAGCTGTGCCGGACCGAAGGCTGGCGCGTTGAACGGGATGAAGCCGACAGCCTGACGATCCACGGCGCCTCGGCTGAGCAGGTCGGTCAGATCGCGGCCGGGGCCGGAATCGTCGTCCATGAGTTGACGACCGAAGCAGGCACGGCCCAGCTCGAGCAGATGTTCCTGGAGCTGACCGGTTCGAAACAGGAGGTATCGTCATGAATTCCCTTATTGGCGCCGAATTTCTCAAGCTGTGGACGACCCGCACCGCGTCGGCGCTGCTCGGCGCGATCGTCGTTATCACCTCGCTATCAGTCGCCGCTGCTGTCGCCGGGGTGGGCTCGGGGAAGCTTGATTTAGAATCAGATGAAGGCATCCGTGCCGTGCTTCACGTGGCGGGCAGCGGCGCCCTCTTTGTGCTGATGCTTGGCATCATCATAACGGCTGGAGAATACCGCCAAAGAACCGCTGTAGATACATTTCTTACCACACCCAGGCGCTCGCGAGTCCTCGCGGCCAAGCTCGCGGCATCGATTTCCGCGGGCGTCGTATTCGGCTCACTGGCAACTGCCGTCGCGATTGCCACGGCCGCCCTGGCCTACAACCTTAAAGGCCTGAGTTTGCCGCTCGGGACCGGCCTTGCCTGGAAGATTCTCCTGGGATCCGTGATCTACGCTGCACTGTTCGGCGGCCTGGGCGCTTCCATCGGCAGTCTTATCCGCAACCAGATAGTCGCCATCATCGGCACGATCGCCGTGGTGATCATCGCCGAACCGATGATCTTTGTCATCAGTCCGGCTGTGGGAAGATGGCTTCCGGCCGCGTTGGGGCGGGCGCTCGTGAGCGATCCCGGTGGAGATTTTCTCAGTCAGCCGGTAGCTGGCGCCATGCTCATCCTCTACGTGGCGGTAATCATGCTGGCCGCTGCCGCCATCGAGAGCCGCCGGGATGCCTAGGCGGCTGCCAGTCCACGATGCCTAGGCCACTTCCCGAACATATCCAGAAGGTCACGGACGGCGAAGCGAAGGCTGTCCGCGAGCACATCCTCGACGCCGCTTACCGCGTGATCGTCGCCAAGGGTCTTGCCGGGGCCAGCACCCGGATCATCGCGGCCGAGGCAGACCTTGGCGCCGGCACCGTATACAACTATTTTGACAACCGGCTTCAATTGCTCGCCCAGGCGATGCTCAGGCGCATTGAGGTGCTGGCCCGGCCGGTCAGCGATCTGCCCGAAAGAGCGGGAAAGCATACCGTTGCCGCCAACCTCCGCTATTACGCCCGCCGCATCAGCCCGACCCTTGACGAACTCGTGCCCCTCGCCGCCGCCGCCTTCTCCGATCGCGAGCTGCTTTCGGTGATGAGGGTCGAGCACGCGAACGCGAAATCCGTCCATGACTCCGTAAACATCCTCAGCCGCTACCTGCTAGCCGAACAGCGGCTGGGCCGGATAAGCGCCAAAGCTGATTATCAGGCCGCCGCTGCTATCGTGTTTCGTATATGCCACGATCAGGCGTTCCATCGTTACCTTCAGGGCGGATCTCAGCGGGGGGGCGAGGTTCTTACACGCGAGATCGATTTCGTTGCGCACGCCCTTACGGCGAAGCCAGGTGAAACAGAACCATCCGTTTAGCAGCTAACATTGAATAATCTTTAATGATAAGTTAGACTACTCTTATCTTAGCCAAATGATTAGTCTAACGTCATGGAGGTTACAATGCTTACCGCTCTGTTTATCACCCTGAGGGAAGGGTTGGAGGCCGCCCTTGTTATCGCCCTCGTGCTTTCCTTTCTGAACCGGGCCGGTGAAAAGGGCGGCAGCCGCTTCGTCTGGCTGGGCGCCGGAGGAGCCGCCGGTGCAAGCATCGCTGCCGGAGCGTTTTTGTTCCTGGCTGCCAGCGAGCTTTCAGGCGAGGTAGGAGAAATCTTTGAGATAAGCGTCACCCTGCTGGCCGTGGGAGTCCTGACCTACATGATCATCTGGATGCGCGGCCATGGCGGCGAGATGAAGAACGGTCTTGAGCAGCGGACCGGGCGGGCCCTGCGTGAGTCTTCTCCTCTGGCGCTGGCAGCACTGGCGTTTGCCGCCGTGGGACGGGAAGGCCTGGAGACCGTGCTTTTCCTGTTTGCCAGCGTCTCGAGCGCTGGCGTGGCGGAGACCCTCATCGGCGGCGGGGTCGGACTGGCACTGGCGGCCGCGGCGGGATTCGCTCTTTACCGTGGCAGCTCACGGCTTAATCTGAAGACTTTTTTTACCTTTACGGGCGCGTTGCTGATCGTATTCGCCGCTGGAATCATCGCCCATGCTCTGGGGGAAGCCGAGGGGCTCGGAATGCCGGCCTTGTTGACAGCTCCCGTGTGGGATACAGGTTCCTGGCTAGACGACACCAGTGGCGCCGGTGCGGTCTTAAAAGCCCTCTTCGGCTACCAGGCTGCGCCTTCCCTCATCCAGATATTCGGATACTGGTCATATATCGGGGCGATGGCCTGGTTCTACTTGCGACCCGCAAGAGGCCGGCGCCAGGCGCCCGCCAGCGGAGAAGCGCGCGGTTAAAAGGCGCGATCTCGGCTGACAAGATGGATGTGAGATCGGGCGGCGTTGGGCGACTGATTAACAACAGCCGCCATCCTTGTCATCATCGCTACAGCCGCATCTCGGTTCCCCACCGGTAATCATGCCCGTGATGATCGCGGCGGCGCAACCGACGCCCGCGTCCACGGCGATTGCACCGAATTCGCAATTCAGCGCGCACGCCCCGCATTCCATGCACCGATCCCGGTCTGTAATCAGGGCCCTTTTGTCCTTCATGACGAAGACTCCCTGCGGACAAACTTCCACGCATCTGCCGCAGCCCGTGCATTTTTCGACGTCATACTCCAGCGTCGTGACGTTTGCCAGATATTTCATATGACTCCCCATTCGTTCAGCTTGAAGATGATCAACAGCAGGAATGACAGGAAAATCGCCAGGATGTAGAGCGGCATGCCGATCTTCAACTCCCTCTTCACTCCGGACATGCCGGTATAAGTGGTTGACCCGGTGAATTGAAGCGCGATATAAGAACTTGCCGCCGGGAATAACAAGAAGGTGACTACGCGAAGCATCAAGTTGTCATGGGAATTCGCGATCACCGGGGTAAGTGAAGCCAGAAAGACCGCGGCAAGGCCGGCAATCAGTCCTTTGATGGCAAATGACCGGAACGGGATGAACGGAAGCAGCATCGGCGTTATCAACGCGCCGGCAAAGATGGCGACCAGGCCCAGCAGCAGAAACGGCAGTCCGCCGTTCCAGGCACTGGAAAACAGGATCCCTTCACGCTGCAGGCCGAACAGGAAAAGAACGCCCGCCGCGAACCACGGGTATTTCTTCATGGAGGGGTTGATCTCCATCGGCGTGAGGACCAGCCGGTCCAGCATCGTGAAGCGGACGGTGCTCATCTCCGGCGTCTTTTTGTATCCGGCGCGTAAATATGTGGGGATGTCTGACGCCCGCACCGGGCCGAACGAGACCCTGAACCCTGTCCGCCTCCGGACCTCGCTTGCGCTGACTCCTACCGCGCCGAGCTGGGGAAGAACGAGACGACGGTGTTTCACCACCGAATCGAGCCGTGCCTCAATGATTCGCCTGACCAGCTCGTCGGTTCCGAATGTCCCTTTTCCTGCCGCGCACCAGACGTTGATGCCTTTCGTGTCCAGAACGAGCATCCAGAAGTTCAAGCCTTCCAACTCCTGCCTCAGAGCATCGAAGCTGAGTTTATAATTGGCGCTTACGAGAACGTTGGCGTTCGCGTCAGGTTCGCCGAAAGCGTACAGGCCGGGTTGAACGAGATATTTATTCCTGAAGCCGCTCATCCGGCACTTGAAGTGTTCCCAACGTTCGGTTTGGCTGATGTCAGCCGAGACCCTGCCGACTATCTTCGAAGGGGCAGCCTCGGTTCCACTAACCCGGGGAAGTGATACTTCTCCTATAACATCTTGCAGGATCAGACTGGTATCGAGAGATGAAGATTTCCTGTTTGCGCCTGAAGTCATTTCATCCTCCCTTTCTCATTGAACCGCAAGCGACGCATCCCGGAAATAACGTCGCTGGAACCAGAGGGCCACGTTCACCAGCCCGATCATGACCGGCACCTCCACCAGCGGGCCGACGACACCGGCAAAAGCTGCTCCGGAGTTCAGGCCGAAAACCGCCACCGATACCGCGATAGCCAGCTCGAAGTTGTTGCTGGCGGCGGTGAATGCCAGCGTAGTGGACTTGCTGTAGTCGGCGCCCACCTTCTTGCCCATAAAGAAAGAGACTACGAACATCACGACAAAGTAGATTCCCAGCGGCACGGCGATCAGCACCACGTCCAACGGTATCTGCACGATCAGGTTACCCTTGAGGCTGAACATCACCACGATCGTGAACAGCAGCGCCACCAGGGTGACGGGGCTGATCTTCGGTACGACCGTGGCATGGTAGCGTTCCCGTCCCAGCAGCTTCACTCCGACGAGGCGGGTGATGGCCCCGGCCGCAAATGGGATGCCCAGGTAAATGAAAACGCTCTTGGCGATCTGCCCGATGCCAACGTCGACCACGGTACCCTCAAGGCCGAACAGCGGCGGCCGAATGGTGATGAAAAACCAGGCATAAACGCTGTAAAAAAGGACCTGGAAAACGCTGTTAAGCGCTACCAGCCCAGCAGCATATTCGGTGTCGCCCTTGGCCAGCTCATTCCAGACGATGACCATGGCGATGCAACGGGCCAGGCCGATCATGATTACTCCGGCCATGTATTCCGGGTAATTGTGCAGAAAGATTATGGCCAGCGCGAACATAAGGGTTGGACCGATGACCCAGTTTTGAACCAGCGATAAAACCAGCACTTTTTTGTTCCTGAAGACGTCCCCCATCTCCTCGTACCTGACCTTGGCAAAAGGCGGATACATCATCAAAATCAGCCCGATGGCTATGGGAAGGTTGGTGGTGCCGAGCGAAAAGGAGTTGATGAAATCTTCCACTCCGGGGATGAAATAACCGGCCGTGACGCCGGCCGCCATGGCGGTGAATATCCACAGGGTCAGATAGGTGTCGAGAAACGAAAGTCTTCTGCTCGTCCCGGATGTCAAATCAGCCCTCCTCTGGTTCAGGCGCCGGCTGGCATTAAAGTCTTACTATCCGGATAAACGGATAGATTTCACAAAAAAATTAATCACAGGCAGAAGACTGCTTTTTTGAAGCATGTTTCTGCAGAGTTTCATGATCGATCTGGACTTGCCTGATCGCGGGAAGATCTTTGGTCAGCAGATTTATAAGGTCCTTGTGAAGGCGGCTGTCGCCGTCGGACAACTCATAATGCATCCATACTCCCTGGCGGCGATCGCTCACCAGGCCGGAGTTCTTCAGGTAAGCCAGGTGGCGGGAAACGGTAGATTGCGGCAGAGCCAAAATCGCCACCAGGTCACAGACGCATAATTCCCCCTCCAGGAGAAGACCCAGAATTCGCAGGCGGGTATCATCAGACAGGGCTTTGAAAAGCTGGGCGGTCTTTTTCATGTTAACAATATATCCGCATAAGCGGATGAAGTCAATGATAAAATTTCATATTTGGAAAAAAAGAGGGGTCTCCACAGGCTCCGGGGGTCCAAACCTGGGTATCTAGATAGGGATATCCTTAACCGCCCCTTCAAGCTCTTTTAAGATAGAAGAGTTCGAATACCGCGGGTCTGCCCTCGCCATCCGCCATCTTCCTGGTTCCGGTTAGAAATAGCATTTGTGGGGCAGATAATTACGAAGTCCTGGAACTTTCAACACGCGTGAAGTTTTTCAGTAAAACCTATCCGAGGGGGAAAGATGAATGACAAGCATCTGACGACTAACCAGGGCACTCCTGTTTCCGACAACCAGAATTCGTTGACCGTGGGCGTGCGGGGGCCCGTTCTGCTGCAGGACGTGCACCTGATCGAAAAGCTGGCCCATTTCGACCGCGAGCGGATTCCGGAACGGGTAGTGCACGCCAATGGCGCCGGTGCCCACGGATACTTCAGGCCGTACAAGGGCATGGCCAAATACACGTGCGCCGGCTTTCTTCAGCGGGCCGGCAGGAAGACCCCGGTGTTCGTCCGCTTTTCCACAGTAGTCGGCTCCCGGGGTTCGGCCGACACGCTTCGTGATCCCCGGGGCTTTGCCGTCAAGTTCTACACCGACGAGGGCAATTACGACCTGGTGGGCAACAACCTCCCGGTGTTTTTTATCCGTGACGCGATCAAGTTTCCCGATATGGTCCACTCATTTAAACCGGCGCCGGACGCGAACATCCCGGATCCCAGCCGTTTCTGGGATTTCCTCTCGTTGACCCCCGAGTCGACGCACATGATCACCTGGCTTTTCTCTGACCGGGGGACAGTCAAGAGTTACCGCGCCATGGAGGGGTTCGGCGTCCATACATACAAATGGGTGAACGCCCGGGGCAAGGCGGTCTATATAAAGTATCACTGGAAACCGGCCGCGGGGGTCGAGACAATCGACCGTCACGAGGCCACGCGGCTGGCCGGAGAGGATCCGGATGTCGCCACCAGGGACCTGCGTGAAACCCTGGCGGCGCGCGGGAAGGTTGAGTTCGAGCTAAACGTCCAGATGATGGAGATCGAAGAGGAACTGGTCCAGAAATTCGACCCGCTGGATCCCACCAAGACCTGGCCGGAGGACGTCTTCCCGCTGATGCCGGTTGGCATGATGACGCTCGACAGAAACCCCGATAATTTCTTCGCCGAAGTGGAGCAGGCCGCCTTCTGCCCGGCCGATATCGTGTCCGGCATCGAGCTCTCCGCCGACAAGCTGCTGCAGGGTCGGGTTTTTTCCTATGCCGACACGCAGCGACACCGTCTGGGTCCCAACTATCAACAGCTGCCGGTCAACCGTCCGCAGGTGCCAGTGCATAACAATCAGCGCGACGGTTTCATGCAGCAGGAGATTCCAGTCGGCTCCGTCAACTACGAGCCTAACTCACTTGCAGGTGGCATGCCCTCCGAGGCTCCCGCGGCACCCGCGAGTAGCAACCATCTCGAGGGTGCCGCGATGCAGCGGAAAATATCGAAGACAGAGGATTTCTACCAGGCGGGTGAGCGCTACCGGTCGCTTGGCAAGGTTGACCGGGACCACCTGGTGGGCAACATCGTCGATGACTTGGGTAAGGCCGGTAAAAAAATCCAGAGGCGCATGGTCAAGAATCTGGCCGGCGCTGACGCTACGCTTGGCAAGCGGGTGGCCCGGGGGTTGAAGCTGTAGCGACGCATGCCATGGATCAGCCGGTCCTTCGGCCCAGAAATTCCAGGGCCGTGATGTAGAGGATCAGTATCGCCGCGATTAAAAGCGCGGTCATCAGTGACGGCTGGTCCATGAGGACTAAAGTCACGAGGGCCAGAACTATTCCGGCGGCGCGTAGTATGCCCTTTTGTTTGGCGACCCACGCGCCTGACGGTTCCAGGTCGAGATCATCCTGGGCTTCCTTGCCGGCTCTGTAGAGTTTCATGACCGAAGCGCGGATTGTCACGGCCGGGGGATAGGGGCCCATTATGAAACCGGTGGCGGCCGCTACCAATCCGAAGGCGAAGGCGCGCCTCAGCGTTGTTTTCAGCGATCCGGCGATGATGTCGAAAAAGGATGTGGCGGCCGGCAGGTCTATGGTTTTTCTTGCCGCTACAGCATCCAGGTAGTAACCGCGGCCGATCGCCACGCCGACGAGCAACACGACCATCCCGGCGGCAAATCCGAGTCCGATCCAGAATAACGTGTTCCAGCGGTTGCGCGACAGCCACATGGCCGCGCCAAGCAACGCCAGGGTGATGATCGGGAGCCAGGTGGCGAGCTGGCTCAGCAGCTGAATACCCTGCTGGGCCACGGTGATGTTCTGATATTCGAAGATCGTGAACTGCGTACCGGTGTCTTCGATGTGTATATTTTCAAAAATTGTTATGCCTCTGTCCGCCAGCCGGGCCTTCACGACTTCGAACAGCGCGCCCAGGTCGAGGTAGACTTTGCCTTCATCGGAGTAAACGGTACCTTTATCTCCCGAAAGTACCTGTTTCAACATTTCATGCCCGTCGCGATTCGACTCCTTCCAGATTTTGACGAACTCGTCGGAGTCGAGCAGTTTGCGGGTCTGCTCGTTGACGTAACCTTGCGTGGCGCCAACTATCGGGGCCGCCAGAAAATCTACTTTTTCGGGCAATGCTTCGCGCGCAAGATCTGTGGCATGGGTGCGCTGGAAAAGCTCATCGGTGATCTTGTTTGCGACCGCGTCCTTGATCGCGGGATCTTCACTGAGCGGTGTGACGGTGACGACATATTCGTCAGCATCGAGCACGACCTTGTTCAGCCAGACGGTGGCTACCGAGACGGTAGCAACCATGCAGCCGAGCACGATCAGGACGATCGCGGCTATGTTTTTCCATTTGGCGGGTATATCCATCTGGTTGATCTTTTGCCGGACGCGCAACAGTTATTTTCCGGCGGGGATATGGATATATGTAAACCACGCGCCGCCGGCGAAGTACCTTCCAGGTTACAAGTTTGCCGGACGATGCTGGTTTCCTTTGGACGGGCAGCAGGGCGGTCGAAACGAAAGAGCAGTATGGATATCGATAAACCAAAACGATCCACGCCGCACTGGGTCTCCAGGGCCCGCGGTGTACTGATTTTCGCCGACGACGCGGTGCACGTGATCGTTGCCGCTTTCCTGGTAGTGGCGGCATTCATCATGTTCTACTATGCCGCCGGGAATCTGACTGATATCAGCGTGGCCGCCACGCTTCTGGTTGTCAATGATGTCCTCTTCGTGCTGATCATCGCCGAACTCCTGTGGACCATAATCCGTTACCTGCGGCGTGAGAAATTTTCCCTGTCGCCGTTTCTTTTCATGGGCATCATCTCCAGTCTGAGGCGAATGCCCACGTTGCGCAGCGCCGCTGAAGGCACTCCTTGACGCGAACATACCATCCAACATACAGTTGCTGATCTGCTGGCAATGCGAGGGCTTCTGGGTCAATCACGGCGATCTGGCCGGCTATGCGCAATTTCGCGAACAGGGCCACGGGAGGCCCGACCCGAAGCACGTTTTTGGGAATTGTCTACCGCCTGCTTTTCGGCGGTCAGTAAGCTACGATCTTCGTTCGGGCCTGGTTGCCGGGCGCTGCTCCATTTGCAAATGCACACCCTATTTCGCTAGCCTAGTTAGTGCAGGTCTCTCTGAAAAAAAGATTGGAGTAAATCATGTCTGTAATACTTGATAAGGCACAGGAACTCGCCGATGCGATTTCCGCGAGCGAGGAGCTGGTGCTCCTGCGCGAGGCAGCCGAGAAGGTCGACAACGACGAGGCGGCGACCACGGCTTTGCATAAGTTTCAGGAGAAACAGGAAATGGTCCAGCGGGCCGCCAGTTCGGGGCTTCAGCTTCCTCCCGAGCAGATGGAAGAGCTTCAGGCGATGCAGGGCGAGATACGCGATATTCCCACTATCCAGGGTTTTGCGACGGCCCAGACCAGTTTCAACGAACTGATGGACAAGGTTAACGAGATCATCTCGTGCGCGGTGATGGGCAAGCAGGCCGGCGACGGCCCAGATGGGGAAAGCTGTGGCACCGGATGCAGTTGCGGTCACTGACGCGGCCGGTTTTAACCGGTATTTACGAGCAGGCCTACATTTGGGGCGTTTAACCATTTTCGCCCCATGACAGAATCTATATTTAACGGATTGGCGGTGATTTGATTGGCGGAAAAGCCCAAGATAGATCCGGAGGAATGCACGGGTTGTGGCATTTGCGTGGACGAATGTCCCAATGAATGCCTCGAACTCGACTCCGAGGATATCGCAACCCTGGTGAACGCCGCGGATTGTGATGGTTGCGCGACCTGCGAAGATTCGTGTCCGACGGAGGCCATTAAAATGGTCGAGTCCTAGATACGAGCCCACAACGAAAACGTCAGGCGTATCTGCCGATATGCCTGGAAGAAGAAAAACTCCTCTGCGCAGAGGAGTTTTTCATTTCTTCGACGCGCTCAATGCTGCTCAGGCAGGTTTGCCCATCAGCAGCACGAACTGCATTTGCAGGTGCTCGAGCTCTTTTTGCCCGATTTTCTGATCTTCATCGCCACACCTCCCTGGAACCTTCGGGTTCCTTCTGGTTTCACGCCAAGTTACTCAAGCACACCGTACCGGTAGCACTGGCACAGATCAGCTCCATATGGTTTATTATACCCATGTGCGCGAAATCTGCACCCGCCGCGGCACTCTTCCACGAACTGGCAGTTACATTCGAGATCCGAAAGCGGTGTCTTGGCAATTTTCTGCCAACAGGGCTTCAGTCCTGCTTCAATGGAACCAACTGCTTCATCTGCATAGAACCCGCAGCGGGCAACCTTGCCGTCCGCCATGACCGCCATCAGGTGAGCGCCGCAGGCGAAACTCGCCAATGGTTCATGGATGGCGCCGCCGTATGACCGGCGCAGAAAAGGCCCGGCGGAACGAGGGTCGACTAACAGGTCGCTGTTATCAGCCAGGCGGCCGACCGCTGAGGGCAGATCGATGCTCCACTCCCGGGCGCCCAGTTCCCTGACGAGTTCTTCCAATACGTCAAAATCGTCAAGATTGCGCTGATGGATCATGGTGGCAACCGACACATCTACCCCGGCCGACCTCAGGTGTCTGATCGCAGCCACGGACCGCTCGAAAGAACCCCAGCCACGAAGATGATCGTGTGCCTCCCGCATGCCATCCAGGCTTATTTGTACCTCCTGAGCCGAGAGCCGCCGGGCGGTCTCCTCGTCGATGAGCGTTCCATTGGTAAGCAAAACGACGCGCAGGTCCTTGCGTCTTAAGTAATCGTTAACCTCCCAGAAACTTTTATGCAGAAGAGGTTCACCTCCCGAAATCAGAAGGCGGAGTCCCTGCATGGCTTCGAACTGGTCGGCGATGGCGACAATCTCGGGCAGCGAGAGCTCGCGGGAGCCGCCTTCACCCAGAAAACAGTGCCGGCACTTGAGATTGCAGCGGTCGGTTATGTGAAGCAGCAGGTATCTTAGTGAAGGAACCGGACTCTGTCGCAAGCAAAGCGCGCGCGGCGCGGGCTCCTTAGCTGTTTCGAGGATGTTTTCCTCAAGACAGAAATCGACAAATGCCCTGTCTTCATCCGAATCCGGCGTCGTGGCGCCACGGGCGCACTTTTCCAGGAAGGCAAGGGCCTGCGAATTGATGAAGTACAGTTCATCCGTGGAGCGGCTATAAACACAGGGTTTTTCCAGGAGCTTGGGTGAGCAGTCCGGTGTCAGTCTGACGAGCGGACCGACCGCAGCCTCATGGTCAGGCGGATGGTCGCCCCCGCGGGTGGTGGTCACTTCTCTTCCCCGGTGGGTTTTACAGTCTGTGCCAGTTCAGCGGGTGAAAGAATTCCGCGTTCGATCACCAACCGCAGGATCTGGAAACATGAGCACTCGAGGTCTTCCTCATGGTCCTCGGTATAAAAGTCACAATCGTGGCAGAGAAGCTTGCGCAGCTCGGCGGCCGTCAGATCGTTCGTCCGGGAGCCAAGCTCACGGGCGGCGAAGTTCAGGTTCGAAAATTCCTTAAAGGAAGTCATCAACCTCACCATATCAAAGCAGCGTTCTGGCCGCCAGCATCACATGATTTCTCATGCCGTTTTTTAAATCAGAAGCATCATAAAAGCCAATACAGGATATTTCTCGCTAATGCAGGTATTTAGCTTCTCTTACTCTAAATAAAAGTAATTATCCATAAATGGTGCGAATACATCTTGACAAAAGCCAAAACGTGGGATTTAATACCCCTGAGGGTACTTCCATCCCGAGTTCTTTTCACGTTTTTTCACATTTCTCGTAATCAAGGGAGGGCACATGGAAGCTCGCGTACGCGCGGAAAATTGTGCCTCAGGCCATACTGATACGCGATCAAGGCGGCGGCCGTGAGGTGGATTATCAAGAAGTTCAAGGGGATTGGTCACTGGTTTTCCAATCTCTCGTCGACGGCAAAGATTATCGTTTCGGTAATTATGCTGGTTCTGATTTTTGCCGGCAGCCTGGGAAGTTACCGGATGTACAACTATACGCAGAACGATCCGGAGTTCTGCCGTTCATGTCACACGATGGAGACGGCATGGACCCGTTGGGAGAACAGCGAGCACAGCAAGGTGGGTTGTCACAGCTGTCATACAGTAAGCCCGGTCGGGGGCATGCAGCTGGTCGTCAACTATTTGATGGAGAAGCCGGACCGGAACACGAACCACGCTTCGATTCCGGACAAGGCATGTGAGAAGTGCCATTACAGCGGCGATCCGCAGTGGGTGCAGGTAGCGGACACCGCCGGGCACAAGACTCATGCCGAGGGTCAGAACCTGGCCTGCCAGACCTGCCACGGCATGCGCCTGCACAGCTTCCGGCCATCAACGGAGATTTGTGTCGCCTGCCACGCCGATCATGTCGCCGGGCAGGAAAAAGCAATCAAGGTTCCGCAGATGCGTGATTTGCACTGCGTGGAATGTCATCCGTTCCTGCGGGACGATAGCCCGCTAAGGCCAACCAGGGAAACCTGTCTGAGCTGTCATCAGAAGATACAGAGCGGGGTGACTTTCCCGGATAACGCACCGATGAAGTGGGATTGCCGGGAATGTCACAAACCGCATAACGCGGAGAAGCCGGTCGTGGATTGCACATCCTGTCACGCGGGAGTCCTGCGGCAGGGTCTGCACAAGGCAACGACCCATTCGCAGACGGCCTGCAAGGTTTGTCATAAGCCGCACGAATGGAAGGTGACAAAACGCGAAACCTGTACCGGCTGTCATCAGGACAAGACCAGCCATAACGCGGACAAGTTGTGCGTCGACTGTCACGACTATAAGGCATCGGCACCGACAGCTTTTATATTGCCCGCGGAAGATGCGAGCAGTCCGGCGGCATAGTTTTCAAACAGAAGCTATATACATGTAATGGTTCTTAGTGTAATATGTGGCCTGGATTTCAGGTCCAGGCCACATATTTGCGCCTCATGCGAGGCGCCGGGAAGAAAGATAAGAGGGTAAATTCATGTGGTATATCATGGAAGTTCCACAATTTTTTCTCATTAATTTGATCGCAACTACTTTGATCTTGGTGATTCTTGCCTTTGGCATCCCCCCGGTAATCAACTGGTTGATGAAAAGGATGCACCAGGAGCAATAGCCTGGTGCGGCTAGTGGCCGGCGCTCCAACAGACCGGGGTATTTTTTTTTAAGTGGAGAGAGCCAGATAGCGAGGGCTATAGAGCTGTCCTTCCTCTCAAAAAGCCGTATTTTCCATGCATAAGGAATGCCGACGCCGGGGTTGTCAGGAAATAAAAGGATAGCAATTACGTTTGAAAAGATTTCAGGACGCCGGGATCAGGGCGTCCTGACAGATAAGGAGGAAGCCAAGTGGCGAAAAAACGTTATGCGATGGTGATCGACATACGCCGGTGCATAGGCTGCCATGCCTGCACTGTCGCCTGTAAGGCCGAGATGGCTGTGCCTTTGGAGGTCAACGCCACCTGGCTGAAGATCGTCGAGAAGGGCAGCTTCCCGGACGCGCGCAGGTTTGTTCTTCCACGTCTGTGCAACCACTGCGAGGACGCGATCTGCGCCCGTAACTGTCCGACCCAGGCTACCTACAAACGCGAAGACGGCATTGTCATGGTCGACCAGCATCGCTGCATCGGCTGCAAGTATTGCATCGCGTCATGTCCTTATGATGTGCGTTATATCAACCCGCTCAAGAACGTCGTTCAGAAGTGTTACTTCTGCTCGCATCGCGTGGACGCCGGCCTGGAACCGGCCTGTGTGGAGACCTGTCCAACCCGGGCGATGGTCTTTGGCGATATGAACGACACCAAGAGCGAGGTTGCCCAGATGATGGCTTCAAACGCCACGGTTGTCCTTAAAAAAGAAATGCAGACCAATCCACAGGTCCACTACATCGCACCGGATGAAACCGCCATGAGTAACGTGGAGAAGGAAATTAACTACTATACCGAAGGCACGATAATCAAGCTCAAGATCTGATCGGGCTTAACGACTAGACGGAGGGGAATGCCAGCATGGAACACGGAGACGTAAATGTAATCTACTCGGTAGAACATCAGCTGCCGTTGATTATGTACATCGGCCAGTACTTCTTCTTCACGGGATTGAGCGCCGGCTCGTTTGTAATATCGGTTATCGCCACCCTGCTGGGACGCAAGGAGTTCAGGCCGATCGGAAAGATCACGGCGATCCTGGCGCCGGCCCTGCTTATCATCGCGCCGCTCAACCTGATCCTCGACCTCGAACAGCCGCTGCGTTTCTGGCACCTTTTTGTTTACTACAACTGGACTTCGCCCATCACATACGGTTCATTCCTTTTGACTGCCTATCCGATCATGGGTACCATCTACGCGGTCATGGTCTATACCAACAGGCAGAAGGCCGCCAAAATCTTTGGTATCCTCGGGATCCCGCTGGCTATCTCCGTTCACGGATATACGGGCTTCATCCTGGCGCTGGCAAAGGCAAGATCCCTCTGGAACACGGCCGCCATGCCGACCATTTTCCTGGTGTCGGCCATGGTCTCGGGTATCGGGTTGGTGGTCATCATCGCTGCTGTACGCTACAAGTGGTTCGATAAGACCGCGACACCTGAAACCAGGGAGCAGGACAAGAAGCTGATTCTGCAGCTGGCCCAGTTTATGGCCTATGTGATCATGCTGGACCTGTTCCTCATCCTGTCCGATGTCCTCGTTCTTCTGACGGCTCACTCTGATGCCTACGAGGCGGGCATGTTGATCCTTACCGGAAACTTCGCTCCCCTGTTTGTGGGAGTAGAGATAATCCTGGGCTCGTTCTTGCCCATGTTCCTGATACTGGGGCCGAAGATGCGAAATTCGCTGACTGCGGTTGTGGTGGCCTCGATTCTGGTCAATATCGGGGTTTACGCTATGCGTTTTGTCATGGTAATCGGCGGTCAGACAGTACCTCTCAGTTAGGTAAGGAGCAAACGAATGCGAATGATAAACCGTAGAGACTTTCTTAAACTAGGCGCCGCCAGCGCCGCGGTGCTGGCGATCGAAAGCCAGTTTCATCCCTTCGTTTACGCCGCCGAGCGGCTCGCGGAAGGTGGCCGTTCCGTCAACCGCAACTCGGGTCTCCCGAGATCGTTTCTGCCCAGCACCTGCACACAGTGCCCCGCGGGTTGCGGCACCATCGGCTATGTGGAAGAGAGCCGGCTGGTAAAAATAGGAGGCAACACCAAACATTTAAGCAACGAGAGCGCTCTGTGCGCACGTGGCCAGGCGGGCATCAACGCCTTGTATGACCCCGATCGGCTTCTTAAGCCCCTCAAGCGCGTGGGTCAGCGCGGACGAAATTCCTGGCAGGAGATCTCCTGGGAAGAGGCTTACAGGGAAGTTTCCGAGAACATGAACGCGATCAGGGGAAGCCAGGCCCGGGATCTTGTCTTCCTGACCGATGACATTGAGCGGGACGCTCTGGGCCGCCGTTTCACGAACGCCTTCGGTTCAGCTAACGCCTTCGGTGCTTCCAGTATCTACGACGCCAACAAGCGGGCCGGCACCAGCCTTACCTGGGGCAAGGAAGGCGACATGCCTGATGTTGCTCACAGCAAGTACATCCTGGCATTCGGCGCAAACCCCTATGAAAGCGGTTCGCAGTTTGTTGGTTTTGCGCGGCGCATGATTGACGGCGTCCTGAACAACCAGGCCAAACTTGTCGTCTTCGACGTGAGGTTGACCATCACGTCGGCCAAGGCCAACGAAGTTTTTTATGTCCAGCCGGGCACATACGCCCTCGTGGCTCTGGCGATGGCGAACGTCATCATGCAGGAAGGTCTCTACGACGGGGCTTTTATTGAGCGATGGACCAACGTCTCGACGGCCCAGCTGGCGCAGCACCTGGCCGAATACACTCCCGAGCGCGCCGAAGCGGAAACCGGTGTCAGCGCTACGGTCATTCGTCGTGTGGCAGCGGAATTTGCCAGCACCAAGCCGGCGACCACTGTTACCGATAGCATGCTCTCGGCGCATAAGAATGGTGTGCAGAACGAGCGTGCCGTCATGCTGCTCAACATCATTACGGGCAACATAGACATTCGTGGTGGCCTCTGTATACCGAGGCAGTATGACCTCACCGATCCGGATCCAGTTCCGTCGACACCGGCTCCTACAGTGGCGACCGGTCAGTCGATCGTAGCCGCGATGACAATGATCAAGGAACGCAAGCAGCCGGTCGGTGTGTTGATGACCCACGGATTCAATCCTGTATACGCCAATCCCGACGGTGCATCCATCGAAGAAACCCTCAAGGATGAAACCCTTGTCAAGTATCACGTGGCCGTGACCCCGTTTATAAACGAAACGGCAGCCATGGCTGATATCATCCTGCCGGAGACGACATACCTGGAGGACTGGGATATTGAGGTCAGGTCTTCGCTTGAGCTTGTGCCCTTTGTCGCCCTGCGTCAGGCAGTCGTGCCGCCGCTGGATTCGGCAAAGCCCTTCTTTGACATCGTGGTTGAGCTGTCAGCCGCCATTGGCGGCGGTATGCAGCAGTTCTTCCCATGGAAATCCGTGGATGGCTGGCTCAAGGCACGCATCAGCGGCATCGGCGGCCTCACGAAAGCCGGCGGTCTCGACTATCTGAAGCAGCATGGCGTGTGGTATGACCCCAAATCCAGGCCGAATTACGGTTCATATCAGGCGGGCGGTTTTCCGACTCCCTCCGGACGTATCGAGGTCTATTCGCAGTACCTGGCTTCGAGGAACTTTGCTCCGATGCCGGCTTATGAGCCGATAGCGGCCTTCCGCACCCTGTCAGAGGAAAAGAACGAGATGATTCTCACCATATATGACACGGCATTGCAGACCGACTACAAAACGGGCAATTGCATGTGGGTTGACGAAATACTTCACGATAACCCCGCCTGGATCAATCCGGAAACCGGAGCCAGGCTTGGCATCATCGACGGCGATCCCGTAAAGCTCACGCGTACTTCGAGATCAGGTGAGGCCAAACAGCGGTCGATCGAGACCACGGCATTCCTGAGCGAGGGGGTTCACCCACAGGTGGTCGCCATGGCAAATGGCGTCGGGCATACTGTTTTTGGACATGTTGCCGAAGGTGAGAAGTTTGAGAAGAACGGCACTACGGTAACGGGTTCAGGGATCCCCAAATTTCTGCAGGATCCCAACAGTAAGCTTATCTGGTGGGGAGAAAAGGGTGGCATCGGCGTCAACGCCAAAGAAATTGTGCCCGTCGACATGGATCCCATCGGCGGCGGAGAAGCCTGGGGCGACGTGGTTGTTACTCTGGCCAAGGGCTAAAACAAGAGAATGTCTTCGGCCTCTACAGGGGCTGGCGGGCAGGAGGAAGAACTCGCCAGGGCCCGGGCAAGTATGTTTGGACTTGTCGCTCGCGTTTTTAGCGGCCGTCCGACGGAAGGGCTGCTAGACGGCATCAGGGATTCGCAGATGCTGGAGTCGCTTTCCGCGTTCGGAGTGGTGTTTGAGGAAGACTTCCTCGGAACGCCCATCGATCGGCTTGCCGATGATCTGGCCGGGGAATTTGTAAGGCTGTTTATCGGGCCGGGGCATCATATCGCGCCCCATGAGTCGGTATATGTTCGCGCGGAGGAAGAAGATTTGCCCAGATTATGGGGAAAGGCGACGGTCGAGGTAGCGAACTTTTATCTGGAAGCCGGACTGGAACTTTCCACGCACCAGACGCCGGACCATCTGGGACTGGAGCTGGAAGCGATGGCGGTGCTGGCTGAGGCTGAAGCGGAGAGTCGCGAGACTGGTGACCTGACGAGCGCCGAAGAGATTTTTGATATGCAACTTGTTTTTTGCAGGCAGCACCTGCAGCGTTGGGTGCCACGGATTTGCAGCGACGTAGAGAACGAGACGGCAAGCAGTTTTTATCGTAACATGGCTTTATTGACTACTAGCCTGGTTGAGATGCAATGCGGCGCGGATACGATTTTTTAAAGGAAAGGCATGGGTATGTTGCCAGAACATAGAGGGAGGACAAGACTTTAATGAAACTAAGGATTCCAAAGTTATCAAAGCCGGCCTGGGTGCTTGTGGGGCTGGTCCTTCTGGTTCTTGCAATGTTACCCATGGTGGGACTCGCCCATTACACCACTACCAATCCCAGGTACTGTCTGACCTGTCACGGCACCGGTGAGACCGCGGATGTCGGCCAGCCTTCGTCCATCCACCCTGATTACAGTGAAGTAGGCTGTATCAACTGTCATGCAGCGGACGGCGGGCATTTCGTCACCGACGGTTACAAGGCCGGTTTTATGGCTGAACCCGGACGCGTTACCGAAAACTGCACCCGTTGTCACGAGAGCATGAAAACGAAAAAAGACACGGAAGGTTTCAAGTACAACGTGAACAAGATCGCATTTCCGCATGACAAGCATATTAGCTTCGGCGCGCAGTGTGCTGACTGTCACCGCAACATAGCGCACGACCTGAACATCAAGCCGACCAACCGTCCGCGGATGGCATACTGTTTCCAGTGTCATCCCAGCACCGACAGTTGTACCAAATGCCACCCGGATGGGCCGCCGGCCGAAAAGACCACGATTCCGCCGCCGGCCCGTTTGCTGCAGACACCTTCAGCCGATGCGGCCCAGGCGACATTCGAGGTCAAGTGCTCGAAGTGTCATGCCATCTACCCGGTCAACCTGTATACGAAGGCTGAATGGACCCCGGCTGTGGAACGCATGGTCGGCTATACCGGATCTGACATAACTCCGGATGACAAGGCGCTTATCCTTACTTACCTGGGCATAGCCGGCAGGTAGACCAGGGAAATATGAAAGCAATTTTGCGAAGGCGCCCGCAGGGCGCCTTCGCTGCTTTGGTACCATGGATTAAATTGCACTCACCGGCCTATCCTTCTAAAATGAAACAAGTGGCGGTGCGAGCAGGACAACGATCCCTTAAGAAATATCCACGCAGATCGTTCCGTACCGGCGATCAAACGACAGCAATGTGATCGGGACGATGACAACTTCTTCCATAAAAAAACGAAATGTCTATGTGATCGGGCATGCGACCCCGGACACAGACTCAGTCTGCTCGGCGATCGGCTACGCGCTGTTCAAGAACCTGACAGACAAGCGTTATGTCTTCACTCCCGCGCGAGCCGGTGGCATCAACGAGGAAACGAAATTCGTGCTGGAGCGGTTCGGCGTCCCGGTCCCGGTCGAGGTGGAGAGTCTGACGCCGACGGTCAGTGATCTGGAGCTGCATAAGCCTATCGCCATATATGAGCGCGATTCGGTTCACGCGCTCGCCCAGCTTGTTCGCGAGGAGGGCGTCAGGACGGTACCGGTAGTGGACGATACCGGCAGAGTCCTGGGCATACTGGGTCTCAGGGACATCGCCCAGTTCCACATGGCGAGCGCCGGTCTGATGGACCTTTCCAACGCCCCCATCAGCCTGGATATCTTCATCAAGACACTGGACGGCCGAATGATCACCAACGCCGGCAAGGCCGACACCCTCAAGGGCAGGGTCATCATCGCCTCCATGCAGAGGGGAACCCTTTTAAACACAATGCATGAAGGCGATATCGTCGTTCTGGGAGACCAGCAGGATCTGCAGCTCGATTGCCTGCACGCGGGTTGCTCGACGCTGATCATCACCGATGGCATCAGCGTCGCCGCCGAGGTTATCCGAAAAGCCGAGGAGCTGGGGGTGCTGATTGTTTCATCCCCGCATCCGGCCTTCGCCTCGGTCCAGCTGCTGCTGATGTCCGAGCCGGTTTCATCGATCATGGACATAAAGCCGGCGACGGTGGGCCTGTTCACGCCGATCTCCGATCTTCGCAAGGCTGTACTCGATTCAGATTATCGCTCGGCGGTGGTAGCCGACAGCGATGATCGCCTGATCGGCTTCGTTACTCGTACCGACCTGCTGAATCCGGTCAGGAAGCGGGTGATCCTGGTGGACCATAACGAGATCTCGCACGCGGTCGACGGCGTCGAGGAGGCCGAGATACTGGAGATCATCGACCACCATCGGGTGGGCGACGTATCCACGGCCGCTCCTATTTATGTCTATAACGACCCGCTGGGCAGCACCTGCACCATCGTGGCCGACATGCTGTTCCTGCACCAGGTGCATGTGCCGGCGGAGATCGCCGGTATCCTGCTCTCGGGCATCCTTTCCGACACCCTGATGCTGACCCTGTCCACGACCACCGAACGCGATCAGGAGATAGCGGGGCGCCTGGCCGGGCTGGCCGGCATCTCCATCGACGATTACGGCCGGGAGCTGATGCACGCCAGCATCAACATCGGTGATAAAACGTCCGCCGAACTGATAGCCGCCGACTTCCGCAAGGTAGATATCGGCGGAAAGAAGCTGGGAATAGGCCAGATGATGGTGCTGGACTGCGCGGAGATCGACGTGAGAGAGGAAGAGCTGCTGGCGGAGCTGGAGCGTTTGGGCAAGGAAGACGGCTACGACCTGACCGTCATGCTGGTGACCAATCCGTTGAACGCCGAGTTCGAAAGGGTTCTGGCGTCCGGGGAAACCTGGATAATCGAAAAAGCCTTCAATTGCGAGATAATAAAAGGCACCTGCCGCATCCCGGGCGTCCTGTCGCGAAAAAAGGACTTCATTCCGGCTGTGGGCCGGGTGTTGTTTACTGCGTGAGTGCCCTGAGCTGACCCTCGGAAGCTCGCAATCAAACCTGTATTTATTTCAGTTTCTCAGCCCTCCGCTCAGCGGCTACCAACCACCCCCCTTTTCCACTAATATACTAGTGACCGTGCTAGGCGGGGAGCCAGCGGTGCCCTGTACCCGCAATCCGCTATAGCG
>ERZ1739049.17-NODE-17-length-21033-cov-9.201449_pt1 | contig 21033 bp, 18 predicted proteins | sample MGYA00581760_ERZ1739049 | MGnify/ENA primary metagenome ERZ1739049 (study PRJEB42929, sample SAMN08275522) | rhizosphere metagenome | isolation source: Rhizospheric soil replicate 2 | host: Colobanthus quitensis | place: Antarctica: Devils point, Livingston Island...
AAGCGGAAACGCTTGGCGGCGCCGCGATGAGTCTTCATCTTTGGCATAGGCCGTCCTTTCGGTTATGAACTTACTCTCGCTTTTAAACAGGGCTGCTCTGTTACTTGACAGGCGCAAGAACCATGACCATGTTCCTGCCGTCAAGGTTGGGCTGGGATTCGATGACTCCCAGTTCCGCGACATCTTCCGCCATGCGGCGCAGCAGTTCCTCACCCTTCTTGGGATGAACCACCTCGCGCCCTCGAAACATGATCGTTACCTTGACCTTGTCCTTCTTCTTGAGAAAACGCTCAACGTGACCGCGCTTTGTCATGTAGTCATGATTTCCGATCTTGGGACGGAGTTTTATCTCCTTGACCACGATGGTCGACTGATGCTTGCGGGCCTGTTTGGCCTTTTGCTCCAGCTCGTACTTGTACTTGCTGTAATCGAGCACCCTGCAGACCGGTGGGTCTGCTTCGGGAGCGATCTCGACCAAGTCGAGTCCGTGCGTAATAGCGATATCCATCGCTTCGTCGCGGGTCTTGATTCCGACCTGCTCCCCGTCCGGACCGATCAACCGTACATTAGCAACCCTGATAGCTTCATTTATCCGAGTCAGATCTCTTACTCGGGGCTTATAGTGTGCGACCGGCGAACACCTCCTTCCAGACTAGTTTGGCGGCGACATCATAACCGCCCCGTTGTTTCCTGATTTCCAACGCAAAAAAGGTACCCTAAAGCACCCTTTCATAACCACAATTTCCATGCTGGAATCGCTTCCAGGATGAAAACCTCGTATGGCGGTACCTGCAAGCTCATTCAGTTGGCGCGGTAATATCTTTCGAAACCGCGGCACAGCCGGCAGGTGAGAAGCGGGTGCTTCTTCTTTATGCACGAGAGAAAGTATAGCGGAGATGCGGATTAAACAGCAAATCCGCATCAATGCATGAAGCGAGCCTATGCCCCAAAACGGTTTGTGATCGGAAAACGCCGGTCCTTGCCGAAGGCGCGTGAGGTTATCTTTATGCCCGGCGGCGCCTGGCGGCGCTTGTACTCGTTGCGGTCGATCATGCGGGTGATGCGACCGACGGTCTGCTTATCCAGTCCGGCCGCCACCATTTCCTCGACGCTGCGGTCAAACTCCACGTATTCCTCGATTATCCGGTCGAGAAGGTCATACGGCGGCAGGGTATCCTGGTCTTTCTGGTCGGGCGAAAGCTCGGCGCTTGGCGCACGCTCGATGACGCTCGCCGGGATGATCTCCTCACCTTGCCCGTTGCGCCACCGGCAAAGTTCATAAACAATAGTTTTCGGCACATCCTTGATGACCGCGAAACCACCGGCCATGTCACCATAGAGCGTGGCGTAACCGACGCTGATCTCACTCTTGTTACCCGTAGTCAGCACCAGCCAGCCGAACTTGTTGGAAAGCGCCATGAGCAGGTTGCCGCGGATGCGAGCCTGCAGGTTCTCTTCGGTGATGTCGGGCTTGCTGCCCTTAAACTCTGGCTCGAGAGTCTCAAGATATTGCGTAAATAGCGGCTCTATGGGGATGTGGCGGAACTCGATACCCAGCCTTTTTGCCATCTCTTCGGCGTCGCCGCGCGTGCCATCCGAGCTGTAACGCGATGGCATTGAAACACCCACGACATTCTCCTTCCCCAGGGCATCGACAGCGACAGCGGCGACGAGCGAGGAATCCACGCCACCGGAAAGACCGATCAGAACACGTTCGAACCGGTTTTTACGTACGTAATCGCCGACACCCACGACCAGCGCGCGATAAATCTCAGCAAAGCCCGATAACGCTTCAGGCATGTGCCGCTCAGGTTGCGCCGGCGCGGATCCGGTCACGACGTCCGGGCCGCTCTTGGTGCTCTCCAGAAGCCACGCCTCAGTGACATCTTCAAGCTCTCTACCCTCTGGAGGCCCGGTCGAGAACAGATCGACAGGCCCGGGATGCCTTTTCCCCAGATCGTCCAGCCGGCCCATACCGTCACGATGCCGCGAATTATTCACTTCCTCGAAGTCAATATCCACGAGCACCATGTCTTCCTCGAAGCTGGCGCCGCGGGCGAGCAACCTGCCGTGCTCGTCAAATACAAGGCTGTTGCCGTCAAAAACAAGCTCGTCCTGACCGCCGATCATATTGACCAGCGCTACGGGCGTGATGTAGTCGCGGGCGCGTGTCTCCAGCATCTCCTCGCGGTTGCGGGTGCGGCCGGTGCGGTATGGTGACGCGGAAATATTGATGATGAGTGAGGCGCCGGCTGCGACCTGAGAGCCGATAGGCTCATCCGGATACCATATGTCCTCGCAGATATTCACGCCGATAAGCCTGCCGCCCATATCGAGGAGCGCCGGCCGCGTGCCGGCGCTGAAATAACGGAACTCATCAAAAACACCGTAATTCGGCAGCCTCATCTTGTGACAGACTCCGGCTATTTTTCCACCCGACAATATGGCCGCGGCGTTGTGGATGTCACCAGCATGAGCGTCGAGGAATCCGGTAACGACGACGATATTGCGGGCGTGGTGACAAAGATCTTCTATCGCGGCCATGTTCGCCGCGAGGAAATCCGGGTTGAAGGTGAGGTCTTCGGGCGGATATCCGGTAATAGCGAGCTCGGGAAAGACTACGATGTCCGCGCCCCCGGATTTTGCGTGATCGATCCCAGCAGCGATAATGGCCTTGTTGCCCGCGAAATCCCCGACCGTCGGGTTTATCTGCGCCAATGCCAGGCGGATGGTATTCATCAAAACTCAATCCCTTCGATTGAGATTCATCATCGCAAAACCTGTCCACGAAAAAAGAGAGTACTGATCATAGGATTGATTAAGATTTATCCTCGATCTGTTTCTGCAAATGTTTCACAAGTTCCTCCACCGGTTGCGCCCCGAGGTCACCCTCCGCGTAAGAACGCACTGAAACCGTGTCCGCTTCAGCTTCCTGATCGCCGACAACCAGCATGTAGGGGACCTTGTCCATCTCGGCGTCGCGTATCTTCCTGCCGACGGATTCCTTGCGGTCATCGACATCGACCCTGATGCCATGCGAGATCAATCCGGTCGCCACCTGCCCGGCATAATCATTGTGCCGGTCGGCGATCGGCAGCAGCACAACCTGCACCGGAGCCAGCCACATCGGAAAAGCGCCGGCGTAATGCTCGATCAGGCAACCGATGAAGCGCTCCAGCGAACCAAGCAGCGCCCGGTGGATCATGATCGGCCGGTGCTCGGAGTTGTCCTCACCTATATAGGTGACATCAAAACGCTCGGGCAGGTTGAAATCGACCTGGATGGTCGTGCATTGCCACGCCCTGCCTATAGCATCGCGGATCTTTATGTCGATCTTGGGCCCGTAGAACACACCCTCGCCGGGATCCAGTTCGTAGCCCAGCCCGACTTCCTCCAGCGCCGCCTTGAGCGCCGCCGTCGCCTGCTCCCAGTGCTCGTAGCTGCCAACCGACTTCTCGGGCCTCGTCGACAGATAAACCTCGTAATCGTCAAAACCGAACGTCCTCAGCATATACAGCACGAACTTGATGACGCTGACGATCTCGTCCTGAAGCTGATCGGGACGCACGAACAGATGGGCGTCGTCCTGGGTGAAACCGCGCACCCTGAGCAAACCGTGCAAAACGCCGCTGCGTTCATAACGGTAGACGGTACCAAGCTCGGCCCAGCGTATCGGCAGCTCGCGGTAGGAGCGCGTGCGCGACTTGTATATCTTGATATGCCCGGGACAGTTCATCGGCTTGACTATGTACTCCTGGCCATCGATATCCATGGGCGAATACATGTTCTCGCGATAAAAATCCCAGTGTCCGGAAGTCTTCCAGAGCTGCGAGCTGGCGATGTGCGGAATCATGACCATTTCATAACCGCTCGCCAGATGGGCGTCGCGCCAGAAATCCTCGATGATCTTTCGCAACAGCGCGCCCTTTGGATGCCAGAGCGGCAGGCCCGCGCCCACTTCATCATCGATATGAAACAGGTCGAGCTGTTTCCCCAGCAGGCGGTGGTCGCGGCGCTCGGCTTCCTTGAGGCGCTCGAGATATTCATCAAGAAGTTTCCGGGAAGGGAAAGCCGTGCCATAGATCCTGGTCAGCATCTTGTTCTTCTCGTCGCCTCGCCAGTATGCGCCGGCGACGGAGAGAAGCTTGAGTGCCTTGATACGGCCGGCGTCCGGCAGATGCGGCCCGCGGCACAGATCAGTGAAACCGCGGATCGTGTAGGCGGTTGCCTTCTCGTCCAGCGGCAGCTCCGCAAGCAGCTCCTGCTTGAAGGGTTGGGCGCCGAACATCTCCGCCCCCTCCCCACGGCATAGTTCGTGCCGCCTGAACGGGGACTTCGCCTTGATAATATCCTGCATCTTCTTTTCGATCGCGGGGAAATCCGCATCCGAGATAGGGGCGGGCAAGAGAAAATCGTAATAGAAACCATCGGATATTGCTGGGCCGATTCCAAGCTGTGTGCCCGGGTAAAGTTCCATAACGGCATCGGCGAGGACATGAGATGCGCTGTGCCTTAGAATCTCGAGGCCCTCTGGGGATTCACCGGTGATGATGCTGATGCTGTCACCATCACCGAGGGCATACGACAAATCAACCGGCTCACCATTGACCGTGGCCGCAATCGCCGCCTTGGCCAGCCGGCTTCCGATACTGGCCGCCGCGTCAAACGCTTTGGCGCCGGCGGCGAGCTCGATTATGCTGTTATCAGGAAGACTAACTTTCATACACCAACCACCCGGAAAAATCGTCGTTTTTTTGTACAGGACTAAAATCGGCTGACAATCGATTGCCGATGGCCGTTGCCGCCAAGTTTACCATAGAAAAGTCATCCTGAGCGAAGCGAGGAACCCTGTCATGAGATTCTTCGTCTTCGCCACAGAATGACTTCCTGTAAAATTGCCCGGTGAGCTTCAGTCAACCAGGTTCAGATATCTCATTCACCACCGAGGCCTTCAAATATATCCATGAAGCCGCCCCTTTTTTTCTTGCGCCCTTTGCCGTGATTGTCATCATGCTTATCTTCATGTATGTCCCCATGGCCATGGGAGATTTCCCGTTTTTCATAATATTCCTCTTCCGGCCCCGGAGACGACTCTGCCAAGCGGATCTTTTCCAGCTCTCCCTTATCGAGCCAGATGCCTCCGCAGCGAGAACGCGAGTCGATAACAACATCCAGCTTCCTTACCTCATCCATTTCGACTTCGCAGTTTGGACACGGCATTGAAGATTGCCTCCCTTATGATTGAGCACGTCATGAATCGATTATCATTCCACACCTGATCTGGAGCGACAACCGGTTAGAACTGCTTGGCGCTCAGAAAGACCCCCAGCCAGGCGTGATACCAGAACTGGTCATAATAACCGTTTACACTGAGTATTCCGAAAATCCGGCCGTCCTTTTCCATCTTGACCGTATAGTAACCATAATAGGTGTCCGGCTCACCGGCCCTGGCGCCCAGGAACTGCGTATCCAGATATTTCTGGGCCCTGTCGCGCGCCTCGGCCTTCTTTACCGGCATATCCGTAGTTGCGCCGCCATTGGTACTTGCATTGGCATTGGCCTGTCCGCCGGTATTGCCCATCATGCCGCATGTACCACCGTCCAACATGTCACTGCCGGTCTGCATCATGCTGCTGCCGCCATCCATCGAACCACCGCTACCGTCCATCATTCCATCATGCATGCCGCCCATTGATCCATCTTCCATCATGCCGTCATTCCCATCGCCGAAACTGTAGGCGCCATACTTGTTGTTCCACATCATGTTGGGGCCGGGCTCAGATGTTACTTCGCCTGAGCTTCGATTAACCAATAGCTCGAACGCGCCGGAATTAGTGCTCTGCTCGACGACGCGAACATAAAAATTGTTGGTAAACTCGACGACCTCCCTGACCTTCAGATCCGGGTTGCCATAATCACCCAGATAACGCTGCGCGGCATCGGCCGCCTGATCGATCGTAAGCGGAGTGCTCGTAGCACCGGTGGGACCGCCCATCATGCCGCTCATGCCACCCATGCCGTCCATCATGTCGCAGCCGCCATCCTTCATGCATGTCGAATCCCCGGAGCCCGTCATTCCATTCCGGCAGGCAGTCGTTTCATCCGGCGACCAGAAGAAAAGATATCCCACCAGAGCCGCAAGTATGGCCACCGCAGACGCCGCCAGACCCCAATTGAGCAGCTTACTGTTATCCATATAAACCTCCCGTTCAGAGCCCGATAGTTAACCGGTCAGGTCTTTCTTTTTCTCCTCGAACTCGGTCTTGTCGATCTCACCGCGGGCGTATCTGTCCTTGATGATATCAAGTGCTGATTCTCCCGGCGTGCTGCTTGCTCCGCCGCCGTGCGTATGTCCACCCGCAGTCTGACGTACAAGCCACATCACCAGTAAAACAATACCAACTATGATAGCAACCCAGAAGACCATCATCAGGATTCCGCCATAAACACTGACGTCACCTCCGTGGCCCCCTCCCATCCATCCATTGTTCATCATTTCAATGCACCTCCTCAAGCGCTGCGTCCATACGCAATGCGCATTTATATCCTTAGCCTGTGATTACCCCGGCACAACCGGGCACGAACCCGGTAAGCTGGTTCTCAAATACCAATTATCCAGCTTTTCTACTGAAGGTCTGCCTTGCGCTGTTCATATTCCGCTCTGTCTATTTCGCCTCGGGCATAGCGTTTCTTTAATACCTCGAGCGGAGTTTCAACGCGAACCTGCGTTCCTGTGTTAAAAAGTCCCCCGCCATACGCGTGAGCCTGATTAAAAATGAACCAGACACCGGCGATGACCACGACTACAAATATGATTCCCATTTCTTCTCTCCTTCTTTGAGGGGGATATACGCGTACCTGCTTCAATATACCCGGTATTCAAGTTGTGGCGCACCCGTCGGGGCGGATGCGCCACAACTTCCATATCCCCGTTTTCACTAATATCATTCTGCCCATAGCCCATGAAGAAACAATGAAGAAAATATTAAGGGTTGGTTAAGAGATTCAAACCATGAGCAGACCACTGATACGCGCATTTGCGTGGGATATTCCAGCGAAGGGCACAAACTGAAAATGGATTGATGTTTTCAGCCACCCGGAATCGGCTGGAAAATCAATGAAACCATGCCCGCGGAAGCCCGCAGGCTAAGTGAGTCAGAACTAGCTGCCGGTCGCCGCTGAACGGCTGGCCTTGACCCTGTCCGTCTTGAGCAGCAACTTTTTTCTGAGTCTCTGGCGCTTCGGTGTAACTTCCAGCAGTTCATCGTCTTCCAGGAAATCCAGACCCTGCTCCAGGCTGAGCATGGTCGGTGTAGTCAGCACAATGGCGTCGTCAGCGCCCGAAGAACGCATGTTGGTAAGTTTCTTTTCCTTGGTCACGTTTATCTCCAGATCTCCCTCACGGGAGTTGAGACCTACGATCATCCCCTCATATACCTGTGTCTGGGGATTGATGAATATCGTGCCACGCTGTTGCGCATTATTGAGGCCGAATGCAACCGCCTTGCCCGATTCACTCGCGATCAGGGCGCCATTTCTCATTCTTGGAAGAGGAGCGCCCAGGGGCTGGAATCTGGCGAACACCGAATTCATGATTGCGGTACCCCTGGAGAGGGTCAGCAGCTGGTTTCTCAAGCCAAGCAACCCACGTGTGGAAATCTCGAAGATCAACCTGGTCGTACCGTCAGAATTCTCTTCCTGGCTGAGCATGAATCCTTTTCTGCGGCCTACTTCCCCGGATACATTACCGACATATTCGGTAGCCACGTCTACTGTCAATTCTTCGATTGGCTCGTTTACTTTTCCATTGATCAATTTTGTGATCACCTGGGGTTTGCCGACCTGTAGCTCGTAACCTTCCCGCCTCAGATTCTCGATGAAAACCGATAAGTGCAATTCGCCCCGGCCGGATAATATATAGTCTCCCGCTACGCCCTCTTCCATTTTCAGGGAAACATTCGTCTCGAGTTCTTTTTCTATCCGCTCCAGGATCTGACGACTGGTGACATACTGGCCGTCCAGCCCGGCAAAGGGAGAAGTATTCGCCGCAACCGACATCTTCAATGTCGGCTCTTCGATCTCTATTGTAGGCAGAACCTCCGGATTTTCGCTATCGGCCAGGGTCTCGCCGATGCCGGCGTTTTTGATACCGGTCAGGGATACGATATCGCCAGCATGGGCCTCTTCGACCTCGATCCTTTTCAAACCCTGCGAGACATACACCTTGTCGATCCTCGACTGCTCCTCGGAGCCATCTTTCTTTATCAGGGTGATTGTGGTTCCCGGCTTTATCGATCCGCGCTTGATCCGGCCGATGGCATGCTTGCCTTGATAACTGTCAGGATCCAGCTGGGTCACGAGCATCTGGAAAGGTTCGTCTCTCTTAACATCCGGTGCCGGAATATGATCGAGTATCGCTTCAAAAACCGGAGTGAGATCGGCAACTTCGTCAGCATTTTGTGGTATTTCCTCCCAAGCTTTGCCGCCCCTTGCTACTGCATAATAAATAGGAAAATCAAGCTGGTCGGAGTTTGTCGCCAGGTCGAGAAAAAGATCGTTGGTCTTGTCTATTACTTCTTCTATCCTGGCGTACGGCTTGTCGATCTTGTTGATTACCACGATCGGCTTAAGGCCCAGTTCGAGGGCTTTTTTCAGGACAAACTTGGTCTGGGGCATCGGCCCTTCCTGTGCGTCAATAACCAGGATGACGCCATCAGCCATATTCAGGGTTCGTTCTACCTCACCGCCAAAATCTGCGTGACCGGGAGTATCGATGATATTGATCTTGGTATCGCCATACTTGACCGCGGTGTTTTTTGCCAGGATCGTGATGCCTCTTTCCTTCTCCTGATCGTTGGAATCCAGAATCAGGGTCTGGGTAAAAGCGGCCTCGTTTTCCCTGAAGGTCCTGGATTGTTTAAGCAGACCGTCAACCAGGGTGGTCTTGCCATGGTCAACATGGGCAATAATGGCAACATTTCTCAATTTCATCTGATAAAACTCTCTTTCTGAATTTGCACACAAAAAAAGGCTCTCCTGAGCCTTTTTTATTTTTTGGTGGGCGATACCGGGCTCGAACCAGTGACCCCCAGCTTGTCGAGCTGGTGCTCTCCCAACTGAGCTAATCGCCCGCGCACTCCTAAAAAAACGTTTGACTGGTAGCCTGTTAATTGTAGCTAGACCCACGTGTTTAGGCAAGAAGGGCACAGAAAGACCATGCTCGGACGATATTTGTCATCGGTAATATCTGTCATAAACCCGTATAGGGAGGAATGACAATTAAAAGATTTCATTTGTGTCAGCGGGGGCTTATCGCCCAGCTTATGTACCAGGACCGCAGCCGGTAATTGACGCCATCGGCAAATTTGTCCATCTCACGCCTGTCGATACCGGCTATTGCCTGCTTCTCTTCACCGGTCAGATCATAGCCTTCCATCGCAGCCATGGGATTCTTGTAAAACCGCTCACGATACTGCTCGTCGACAACCGCGCGTCCAACCACGGCAACTACGCCTTTCTTAGCCATGCCTATCACCTTTGCTTTTTTAGCGTCCTGCCGGCGTCCTGGAGAGACAGAATACCGGTGTGGGTTAAAAACTACCAATTAGATTATGAGTCGATGCCTGAAAATCCTCCCTTGGTTAGATAATAATCTTAATGCTGTTTAAAACTCCACATCTTCCGGGAATGAATATAGAATATTCCAAACAAGCAAAACTTTCCTATCTGATCAAGGAGGATCCATGTTCAAGAAGATTCTGGTAGCAGCTGATGGTTCCAGCCGTGCTGAAAAAGCCGCAAGCTATGCGATAGGCCTCGCCAAGAGCTGCGACGCGGAGCTCCACGTGGTGAGTGTGGTTGATATCGGTTCCCCCCGCACGGCGATGGAGATCGATCCGGATTACACCGAGGAAATCAAAGAGAGCATCGATGTCAGCAAGCTGGAGACTGAGCGAAAGAAGGTCGAAAATCAGATCATTGATCATGTCAATAAAATGGCTTCCGCGGAAGGAATCCAGGCAACCGGTTCTGTCCGAGTCGGTCATCCATCCGAGGAGATTCTCAAGCACGCCCAGGAAACGGACTGTGACTTAATCGTTATGGGATCGCACGGGCGTCGTGGACTTACCGCGGCCGTCATGGGAAGCGTGTCCACTAATGTAATACACGCCGGTGCATTCCCCGTTCTGATGGTTCCTGAATAGACCAGAGGCGCTTTAAAAAGCTTTACTCATATCATACAAAAGGCACTGGCCAAGCCAGTGCCTTTTTTCTCTGTATGCCGGATCGGGATTGTCGTAATCCTCAGGGCAGAACCATGCCCTCCACCTCGTTGAAGTGCCCGTTCCACAAAACCCGTTGACTGGTGAAAACATTGCGGTTCGATAAACCCGGATTGCCAGGATTGTATGTTGCGGAGTCATAACCCTTTACTTCGACAGGACCGCCGATAACACCACCGTATGTCGGGGTCTTCGTCGCCCCCGGAGCAATAGTAAGGACTTCCATCCTCGTGCCGGCTATCCACACTTCAGCCTTCACTTCACTGGCGGTCGGATTCGACACCAGCACCCAGTTTAATGAACCCGCGCTATGCTGATCGTACCAGGAGTAATGATAATCGGAGCTGAGCCTGTTTGTGCCATAACCTACGGTCTCGCCGAAGGATGTGCCGAAAAGCACTCTCTGTGTCGTATAGAAGTTCATGTTGGGAGCGCCCGGACTATCCGGGTTGTAAGTTGTAGCATCGTAACCCCTGACTTCGACCGGCCCACCTATATTTCCAGGGAATACCTGTGTGACGATACCTGAGGCTGGCACTTCGTAGTACTGATCTCCCGTTGCAGAGTTTGTCATACGATTGCCCGCGATCCATATCTCCGCCACCATATCCCTGCCGGCGTCAGGATTCGAAATAAGAACCCAGTCCAGGGCACCGGCGCTCTTCATGTCATACCAGGTAAAGAGATAATCATTCGTCAGCTCCCTTGCCGGGATTCCGAATACCTCATTGAAATTACCACTCCACAAAACACGCTGCGAGGCAATGACATTTCGCGGAACCGAGGGACTGCCGGGCTCGTATGCCACGACTTCGACCGGTCCGCCAATGACGCCTGGGTACGTGGGGGTCACAGTTCCACCAGACGAGATGCTGTATGGTGAGGCATTCATCTTGTTTCCGGCAATATAGACATCCGCCTGCACTGTGGACGTTCCGGGATTAGCGATCAGAACCCAATCCAGGGAACCGGGGGACTTCTGGTCGTACCATGTGAAATAATAGTGACTGTCAAGCCTGGACTCGGCGAACGCGGTGATTTCCTCGAAGGAATCTCCAAGCAACGTTCTCTTGCTGACTACTTGTGATTTTGCGTCAAGAGACGAAACCTTGATCGGTCCGCCCTTGACACCCTGGAACATTATCGGCTCCGTCTCACCCGGATTCGCCGTAATCGGCGCCAGGTTCATTTTCGTGCCCGCTATGCTGACGTCAAAACCTGCGGCACCCGGTCGCATGGACGGATTGCCCATCACTACCCAGTCATACATACCGCTGCTTTTCATGTCATACCATGTGAAGTAATAGGCCAGGGGTTGCTGCCCCGTAGTAAAACTCCACGCATAGTTCTGAGACAGGTGGTTTCCAGCCTCATCGGCGATGGCAGTGGTAATCGTGGCATCGTAGGTCGTCTCATAAGCAAAGTCGCTGTCCGGATCAAATATTGCCTCTTTCACACCACTGTCATAAGAAACAATTCCACTTACGATGGATCCATCCGAATGCTTCTTGACGGTAAAGCTCGATGAAGTCACAGTCGTCAGGTTGAGAGCTTCCGAGAAGACCGCCGTGACGTTCGCGCTTGCGTATACACCGGACTGTGAAGTCGCCGGGTCAGTTGAGACTACGGCTGGAGGCGTACTGTCGTTGGCCGGGAGATAAGAAATCGATGTAGCGTAATCGTTTATCGGGATTGGAGCATCCGTCGCGGTGTAAGTAGTACCGGCAACGGTTATGGTGAATTTACTTATCTGTCCCACATCCTGGCCAGCGGCGTCATATACCTTGAGATACCAGCGGTTCTGCATGCTCGGAGGCAAATGGGACGCCCCGTCTGCGATATCAATGGTGGTATAGATATTGTCAGCTGAACCGCCCTGGCGATTTGAGACCGAGGTTGACCATGCTGGAGAGTCAGGGTCACCTACTCCCAGGGTTACCACCAGGTCTCCTCGATATGTATGGTCGATCTCAACCCTGGCGGTAGTCTGGGACTGCCCGCTGCTACCGATGCCGACGGCGGCAAAGCCGTTGCTCACCGCAGTAACCTCGGCGCTGCTGCCACCGTAGAGGTCGGTGGCAGCCTGGATGCTGGCGTCACGGGCATCCGCAAACTGGGAGCTCGAATTGAGATAAACAGTGAGGGTCCGGTACCAGATTTTCTCCATCTTTTCCTTGCCGATTGAAGTGGCGACGTTATAGGCCGCCTTATTGGGGATACCACTGTTTGTATGGATTCCACCATTATCGCTATCAGTATTCACGTAGCTGTTCATATGGTCCGGCTGCCCGTAAGTGGTCGGGCTGGAGAGGCTTCTCAAGGCGTCTCCCGGCGTTCCGGGTGTATAAACATCCTCACCAATCAACCAGTCGTCGCGATCGATCATTGCCCCGAATACATCTGAATACGATTCGTTGAGCGCACCGGACTGGTAGGAATAAACGAGATTTGCCGAGTACTGGGTAACCCCATGCGTAAGCTCGTGGGCCACAACGTCGAGAGCGTTTCCCAGTGGGCTGAAAACGCGGCCGTCGCCATCTCCGTATGTCACTTGGGAGCCGTTCCAGAAGGCGTTGTTGTAATTTGCGCTGTAATGGACGGTGGATGTCAGCTGGGCGCTGCTGCCGTTAAAACTGTCACGGTCAAAATTGTTGTGGTAATAGTCATACGTAAGGCCGATATTGTCATGCGCATTCTGCGCGGTTGAATCGGCTGATGATCCGCCTTCAGTAATAAGCAGCGTTCCCGGCAAGCTGGTACCGTTGTTCGCGGTGTATGTCTTGCGTGATTTTGCGTCTTCAAGTGCATCATAAGCAGCTGCAGGTTTACCGCTATGTGCATCTATGAAAGAAATCAGGCGCATTGGAGGATCGTCCGCCGACAGCGTTACTTTCCATGCCAGGAGGGCTTCCTGCCCACCTGGAGCCCAAACAACAAGCTGAGGTGGCTCGAGCGACGAAGATGCTACGTCTGTGCCATACGTTTCCTGAGTCAGGGATACGGCTTTTTCCGCGGTTACCCGTGGCTCTACCGAAATTTTGATTTCAGGAACATATCTGCCATTGACCGCGGCAATAGTGCCGTCGGCGTTAAAGTGCACAGCCATGCCCGCGGCAAATACCGGTACGCCTTGATATACCTGCGCCATGTGCATGTGCGTCATGCCCAGGCTGTCTCCCTCCGTCCGCGCCAGAACGAACTCGGTATTCGGATTGTTCATTTTAAAGACATCCCTGTTGGCGTCAAAAAAGGAGAGCGCTGCATCCTGCGGGCCGACAGCGGCGGGCGGAGTTATCCTGCCGGTTATAAATGAGGGTACGCCCGTGTCGACATCCCATCTGACCAGCGCCTGCTGACCGCCGGCCAGAGTCGACCCGGTAGCTTCTTCCTGGCCGTAATCCGGAGTTCGAATTGGTATAGCGGGACCCGCGATATCAGCAGCCTCAGCAACACCTTCCGGGATTCCAGGGATGGAATTAACGTTGACTGCGACAGACCCAAGTGGAACAGCGAATAAAAGAATCACCAGGAGGGCTGTCAGAAAAACTGCCAGAAATCCCGTGACCCGGTGAAGAAACCCTCCCGGGTGTCTGTTTTTTTTGCTCCCAGAATCCATTGACTCCTCTTCCCGAAAGCCTCGGGTGCCTCCCCTTGATAAACTCTGGGATTTCAGTCATTAAAATAACTGGCCCGAACCCTCATTCATTGATTCGGCCCGACGGAAGTATAAATGAGACAATCGACTCATTTTCCTGAAGAAATGGTACTGGGATCAGCGATGAAATACGGTGGGAAAGGTGGCTGGTGGAATAGCCGGGAATCAACTTGCTGCAAACTCAGAAAGCCAACCTGAGCAGGCAAACTTTATATCTGAGGCTGGATGATTACCTTGATGGAATCCTGGGGATTGACAGTCAGATCAAAACCACGCCCGATATCGGCCAGAGGCAGCCGGTGTGTGATCGTCTCAGCGACAGGCACTCGGCCGGCGCGAATCAGCTCCAGTGCGGTTTTACAGTCGGCGGGGCTGCCCGCATAGCTGCTGGTCAGCGTTACTTCATTGCGCCAGAAGAACTCGTTTACGGCAAGGGGAATATTCACATCAGGCATGGTCGTGGCAAAGAACAGAACGGTTCCCATTCTCCCAACCGTCTGTAGTGCCTGATTAACGGCCTGCGGTGCGCCCGCGCAGAGAACAACCAGATCGGCGCCGTGGCCTTCGTTGAGCTCACGGAAACGGGCCGGTACGTCTTCGGTTGCGAGAATCGTATCTTCCGCGCCCAGACGCCTGGCTGCGTCCAGCCTGAAATCAAGCATGTCCGTTGCGATTATTCGCCCAGCGCCAAGTGCACGGGCGACCATTATATGAAGCAGCCCCGATATCCCGCTGCCGATAACCAGGACTGATTTTCCGGGCGCGATACCGGCCTGCTTCTGCCCACGGAGAACGCAGGCAACGGGCTCGACGAAGGAGCCTTCGTCATAAGATACGGAGTCTGGCAGATGAAAGGTGCCCAACCTGACGTTGATGGCGGGCACACGGACGTATTCGGCAAAGCCACCTGGATCGAAGCTGGTGCTTCGTAGCGTCATGCAGACGGTTTCGTGCCCGCTGACGCAATAGTGGCATGACATGCAGGGGACGTGGTGAGTGACCGCAACCCTGTCACCGGTGTGAAAGCCTGTTACGCCCTCCCCCACCTCGACGACCTCACCTGCGACCTCGTGCCCAAGCACAAGCGGGACCTTTCCGGCACGATACCATTCCATGACGTCGCTGCCGCAGATACCGCTTGCCTCGATGCGGACGAGCAACTCTTCTGGACCGATCCCCGGCACCGCCATCTCTTCCAGCCGCAGATCGCGGTTGCTGTAATACATAGCTACGCGCAAGTCAGTTATGCCCTGGTTCCGGTTTTGGTTTTTCCGGACTTCCCTTTGGCAGCCTTAATAGCCTTGCCTGCTTCCTTGTCCCGGACGCTCTTGAAAATCTCAAGACCTTCCTTGACGCTGGCGCCCTTATGAACCACAGCGCGCACGGCCTGGATCATGCCAACCGGGCTGGACGACTGGAAGATATTGCGTCCCATGTCAACTCCGCTGGCACCGGAAGCTATTGCGTTCCTTGCCATTTCCAAAGCCGCCTTTTCCGGTATCTTCTTGCCACCGGCGATTACAACCGGAACCGGGCAGCTATCGACGACCTTGTCGAAGCCGGGAACATAGTAAGTTTTGATGATGTCCGCACCCAGTTCGGCTCCCAGGCGTGACGCCAGGCCCATATAACGCGCATCGCGCGCCATTTCCCGGCCAATAGCAGTGACGCACAAAGTGGGAATTCCATATTTCTGCGCCTCGTCAATCACCTGGGTGAAAGCCAGAATGGTATCGCGTTCGTATTCGGCGCCTACCAGTATGGAGAATGCCACGCAAGAAGCGTTCAACCTGATGGCGTCCTCAACATTGCAGACGATCCCCTCATGCAGCAGGGCTTTCTTGTTAAGGATACTCGTACCTCCTGAAACCCTCAGGGTGATAGGAACATCTACCCCGGGATCGATGTAATACCGCAGGGCGCCTCTGGTAAGCATCAGCGTATCAGCGAATGGAAGAAGTGGATCCACCATCCTGTTCAGCTGTTCGAGCCCGGAGGTCGGACCCATGAAATAGCCATGATCCACGGCAAGCATGACCGTCTTGCCGCTTTTCGGTTTGATGATCCTGGAAATACGGTTCTGCTTTCCCCAATCCATGCAGATCAACCTCCATGTAAATTTATTACTCCAACGATCAAGATATCATGAGGTCATGCGGGTTGCCACCAGTAACGATGGATTCTGGCCACGAGCTCGATAAAACCTGCCTATTCCCGGGAGCACGAGCTTAACAAGAGGGAAAATCAGGATATTTTATCCGCCATGAAAGAATCGGACCTCACGAAATTTGGATACCCCGAAGGCGAGGACGTCGTTCTGACCCTAGCCAAGACCGATGCTACGACTTTCTGTATCGAGGCAAAAGGAAGCGATACACAAATATGGCATTACGCCAGCAAGGCGGGAACGGTAGAACAGGGACCCTGCTAACAGATTATTCCAGCCCTTATTTCAATCCGATCGCGGGTTGTTGCTCCCGCAACATCGAAACTCCCCTAAATCCCCAGCCTCTTCCTTAACTCCACAAGGTTCATCACATCTTCCTCGTTATATTTCAAAAGACGTGCGAGCTCTTCCTCGTCTCCGTGATGTTTCCACCTCGTCCAGCAATGCTGAATTTCGTAATTGTTCAGCGGTGGCTGAGTGCGCGCTATCCCCAGCTGGCGCTCCACACTTTTGAGCCCTCCCTTCAGACCCCGTGACCAACAGGCATACATGAGATCCCGACTTTTGTAACTATCGGAAAGTTTGAGGCCGATTTTTTGTTCGATAACTTTCAGATCAAAACTGTTTCCGTTGTATGTATAAATATCTTCAGCTGGTGGCAAAGCCTCAGCGAGGGATTCAGCATCTATATCGGGCCACAACAACTGCTTTAAGCCGGTCTGCTTGTGATAAAAGCCGACAACGGTAATGTAATGGTTGGCTCCCCTGAAACTGCGTGTCTCTATGTCCAGATATATTGAATTCATTTTTTCGGCTGTCCTTCTAAATAGTAACGCAACAGCCGGCTGGAAACTAAAAGAGGCGGCCCTCCCGGGCCGCCTCTTGAATTCATTTAACCTGAATGCTTCTAACGATTACGCTTGCGAAGCCGGTGCACTGCCGGAACCACGATGGCGCCGCCCACGGGAATCATCAAGCCGAGCGCTACACCGAGCGCCAGAATTAGACTGAATCCTGTCTTCGGCAACTCGCCGCGATCTACCGCAGCTTCAAGGCTCATCTGGAGAGGTGCCTGATTATTCTGAGGATCGCTTACCGTCTGCTGAATTCCATTATCGGTACCTGGGTCGACCGCGGAGTCAGTTCCACCGTCGTCGAGGTCGTTGCGATTATCTGTCGGGTCACAGGCGTCGCCGATCCCGTCCTGGTCGATGTCAGCCTGGCCCGGGTTTGAAACCAGCGGGCAGTTATCTTCGCTGTCCTTTTTGCCATCGTCATCGGTGTCATCGTTATCTGTGTTGTTTTCCTCACAGCCGGCGCAAAGGCTCAACTGGGTCCGAAAGCTGCCGACGCCAAGCGGCACGTACCATTGCAGTGAAAAAATGATCCAGTCGCCCGGGTTGAGGTCTCCCAGAGGTTTAGGTAGCGGCGATACAAGTGTGACACCATTATTTGCAGTCGCCGATTGCACGTGTACATTATATGCGGTGCCTGTACCGGCATTATCCACCCTGTAGTCGACGGTCAGATGATGCAGTTCGTACTCGGCGCGGCTCTCCCAGTAGGTTCCGGGTTTACCGTAATTGCATATCAGCTGGAGGTCGTATTCGTAGTGATGAAGGTTCGGGTCATATACTTCATTGCTGGCACTGTTATTGCTGCCTCCACTGCAATCCGGACAACCGGTGCCGCTACTTGTGCTTGTCGACGTGGTCGCGGTATTTGCAACTGTAGCCTGAACGCCTGCGCTCGCAGGACTTTCAGGGCTGCCACTATTGTCGCTGACCTTGTCAGAAGTATTAATAGTACCGGAGGTCCCGCCGGAAGTAAGATCCGTGCCCGAAGTCGTGATACTGCTTGCGCCGGTTGTTCCGGAATCACTCGTTGCAGATACTGTACCGCTGGAACCAGTTTGCTGCCCAGCTGCCGGATCACCGGCGACCGTGGTTCCCGAATCATCTGCCAGCGCCAGGGGCGCCCAGAGGCAAATCAACAATAAACCCGCCGGCAGCACAATGCTTGCGAATATGCGTCCGACTAAAGATTGATACCCAGGATTTTTTCTTCCGGCCCTGGGGGAACCGGCTCGTTTAAGATTCGTCCTGGTGTGCATAATCTGCTCCTCTGCCCTGTAGTCTTTTTATTAATAAGCCCGACACACCCCGCGGCACCAATGTGACATAAAAAAAATGAGGCAAATTATTATAAACCATGTCAGGTTTAGGCGTCAATGACCAAAATGGTAGATACTTGATATATTTAAATAAGAAATTATCCCTGCAAATACGGCTATTTAATCAAGGCGGGAACGGTAATCTGCTTTTTTTCAAAGACAGGGTGACTGATTTGGAGGCGACGAGCGGAATCGAACCGCTGTACGAGGTTTTGCAGACCTCTGCCTAGCCACTCGGCCACGTCGCCACAAAAAAAGTCAAACCGGGGATCCGGAAGGATTAAACCAGTGGAGACGTTGCGCGCAACGTCTCCAGGAAATCAGCCGGGTTTGTGCCATAAATATTTTGGAGCGGATGAAGGGATTTGAACCCTCGACCTTCTGCATGGCAAGCAGACGCTCTAGCCAACTGAGCTACATCCGCCCTTGCGTTACGAATTATAGGGAAAGGGCGGAGCGGTTTCAATCCAGGCCTTCTCCCGGGACCCATATATTGATACCGGGAAGAAGACGGATAAACTCCTCCCACTTCTTCTGCCAGGCGATATACTCCGCAAGCGGATCCTCATGAATAGCGCTCTCTGCCTTACTGATAGCCACGTTTATGATGCATTCCCTGGCGTCTTCCTCCATGCCCGCTTCCAGATATTCCTTGGCCATCTCAAGACAAGTCTCGATCACGAGGTCATGAAAATTGCTCTTCAGATAACGTCCCGGATAAGGATCGAGGCTTTCGGCGGTTACCCGGGACAGCCCCTGCTCATCCGCCTGGGACAGGATTTTTGCCCTCTCACGTGCGAAACGGATGATATCCTGGCGTAACCTGTACCAGGGCGGAGCGCATTTTTTCGGCGGCAGATGCTTTATCACCAGCTGGTTGTCCAGGAAGAAATCGTAGCCGAACAGGCGTGCGTTCAATAGATAGTCGATATCCTCTCCCCGGGGTATCCGTGGATCGAAGGGAATCTTCGTAAATAGGGTGCGATGGATCACCATATTCCCGCCGAATACAAAAGGGGTTCTTTTTAAACGCGGCGCTCCACCGATCAGACCGAAAGCTTCGTTCATTGCATCGTGGTTTCCCCACTTCCGCTCCCATTCGAGTCCGGCTGGTGGCAAGAGATAACCTCCATCGGGGCACTCGTAATAACCTGCCACACCTCCCACAAAAGTGTCTTCGTGCGAGCCGCCGACAAACTCGAGTGCCTTGCGCAGGTAGTCCCTGTCTTCGTAGACCTGGTCGTCATCGAAGAGGACGGCGACATCGGCCCCGGTCAGCACCGCGGCCAGCAGACACATGTTTCGAATATTGGAGTATCCGTCCAGGCTCAGGAACTCGTCATATTCGAACATGCCCGCTTCGGCCAGACGCCGCCGCCAAGTAACCAGCTCATCCGGACCTATCAGAAAGAATGGAAAGTCATATTCGAATTCCGCGATGATGGAGCGCACCTTGATCTCAACGGCCTGTTTGATCTCGGTTCTGGTCGAGGCGGCAACTACGGCAACTGTAAATTCATCATCGCTCTCGAGGATCGAAAGACTGGCCAGCGCCCGGCGGAGGGTTCCCTCAGAATCGAGAGGGGTCGCGTGGTCGTAGAGATAGTCCGACTCGAGGTCGCACATGGCTGATTCCGAAGCAGGGCCCCGCCAGTATGTCGGTATGACGATTGTGGTTTTCATCAATTACTATCGATCAGGATTTTGCCGCTTCATCAAGCGCCGCGTTAACGAGTTCGTCCGCATCGGCGTTTGCCTCGCGCGGGATCGCGGTAATCTCATACTCCTCAAGCCTGGAAAGAATCGACTTAGCCTGCTGATAGTATGGCCGCAAACCTTCGTTCTTAACCTTGTATCTTCCTTCCAGCTGCCTTACTATGAGTTCGCTGTCTGAAAAGATGGCAAGCTGCCGGATGCCATGGTCAAGCGCCATCTCCACTCCTGAGATCATTGCCTGATACTCGGCGACGTTATTGGTAGCCTCACCGATGTAATCCGCAAGTGTGTCGACTACTTCTCCGGCATCGCTCGCTAACACCGCACCGATACCGGCCGGGCCGGGATTGCCACGGGAACCCCCGTCCACGTACAGGTGGTACATGCCATTCTCCTCCTGCTGGTTTTTGGCTTTTCGAGTGGCCGGAGCGCCTTTTATCCGTCTGCCCGCAACGGTTTGCCAAAGAGCCGGCGCCACCCTGGAAATCCTGACCTTGATGTCTCTCAGCTCCAATGCTTTGGCAAGCCGCATTGTCCAGGTCTCCAGAGCCAGTGTCTCGCTTACCTCATGCGGTATGTCGATCAACGCCAGCCCCGCCTGGGCCGCATGCATGGTTTGATGATACTTGATATCCCCTGTCACCAGGACGTCCGCATTTCCAGCGCAAAGGCTGATGTAATCAGCGCCGCTGCCGGGGACTACTGCCACACGGCGTATCATCCTGCCGGGAAGACCCGCATAACGGACTTCGTCGAGTCCGAACAGCTCAGCCAGTTGTGCGGCGAAGTCCTCAAGACTGGTTTCACCGGCCAGCTCACCCGACCTGCCGGCTCCGGCGTGACGTTCCGTATTCTCCAGGGCATATATATCAAAATCCGGTTCTTCGTAGGAATGACCGAGACGCAGGGCAACGACTACGACCTGATGTCTTTCTCCCGGGAAGACCACCCACAGTGTAACCTAGCCGACATCCTCTTCACGGCCGCCTTTGCCACTGCCCGGCTCCGCACCTTCACCGGCGCGCTAGTGTCCCGCTGC
>ERZ1739049.18-NODE-18-length-21014-cov-11.790019_pt1 | contig 21014 bp, 20 predicted proteins | sample MGYA00581760_ERZ1739049 | MGnify/ENA primary metagenome ERZ1739049 (study PRJEB42929, sample SAMN08275522) | rhizosphere metagenome | isolation source: Rhizospheric soil replicate 2 | host: Colobanthus quitensis | place: Antarctica: Devils point, Livingston Island...
CAACGCCCTCGTCAACGCTCAGGTCAACGCCCTGGTCATGAGAACCGCGTCACGTTGGCCGGCAACGCCTGAAAAGCAACGCCCGGATCTACTGGTCGGGCGGAACGACCACAGTTTGCGGCCTGGACCTTGGAGAACCCTGAGTGTCTAGGCCTTCCAACCCGAGCAGCCTGCACCGCTCCATGATGATGCTGTGCAGCGTCTAGCCAACTCAGGGGTATCGCCTGACGTGCAGCAACCAACGCTTCGCAGAGGTTTGCAGAGACGGCTTGCCTCAGGTCAGGCCCAGAAGGCATCGACCTCGGCTTGCTTGGCGTGGGTTGCCCAGACCTCCTGAATTTGGCCCCCAGCCACGAGAAACACATGGCAGCTCGTCGAGTCCCTCGTCAGACCGTTTTGCTCACCTGATGCGCGATGGACGCCAGCGACATACTTCTCGCCAACGGTGATGTCCAATAGTTCGGTGCGGAACGTGCCGTGCGACAACGGCCCCAGGAGTGCGAGTAACTCATCTCGGATCTCCGGCCAGCCCACCAGCTCTCCGGAATAGATGTTGTTACCCGGCTCATGCCAGACCGCATTGCGGGCGAAGCAGGGTTCCAGTTCATACATGTCACCCGCCGCCAGCGCGGCGTATGCACGCCGAACAACTTCGACATCGGATACCGGTACCCCAGCCATGCCCTCTCCAACTCATCTCTCGGGCCCAAGGACGTTAGGCGGCCCCGGGCAGTGCTTGCGCACCCACCAACGGCCTGCACCGATCCGCCCAACCAGTCCGGCGTTTCGATCCCGAGCGCAATCCTGCACGAACCCTCGGACCTCGGCATGACTACAACGAGCCCCTCATCGCGATGATGTGGCACCCAAACTGACCACCCAGTCTCGCCTGAGTGCGTGATTCAGCGGTGAAACGCTTTCCACCTTCAGCCAAGCCAGGGCTACGCGACGGAGTTGAGCTGCTGCGGCTGTACGTCTTCGCGGCGGCGCTGCTCGGCTGTGAGCAGCTGCAGCTCACTGGCCAGTAGTTCAGACCGTTTCGTCTGGTTGTCGATGAGCGCGCTCAGGTCGCGCTCCGTCAGGTGCTCCAGGTCGAGGGAGCAACCGTTGATGACGTAGTGCACCCTTCGCCTCCGTGATCCTCACGACGTTCGTCAAGCAGTTTCAGCGCCAGCCCAGGACCGCCGCCACTGGTAGCTGCATGCGCCGCTTCATCCACTCCCAAAATGGCATAGGCCGTCGAGCAACTGATGCAGCCACGCCGGTGGCGGTTGGCGTTGACTGACGAGAGGCGGAAGCGTTAGCTGACCAAGCTTTTGGGCCTGGCCTGCCAAGGCCGAACTTCGGTGAGGGCACCATGGCGGACTGACCAGACCAGGGAGGGGCTCCGGCAGCCAGTCGGAGCCCTTTCACCGCCAGCTTCGGGCGATCCTGCCGTCCCTCATGTTGGCCAGATTCCAGACACAGGCACGGTTGGCCCATTCGGTCGCATCTCCTCCGATCACCAGACGTATCGCCACCTCGGCGGCTACCTTGACCTTTGATCATGAGGGCTAAGACCTCGAGAGCGACACAAGATCGGTGGCAGATTCTGTCTGCCTGGCACACCAACCCCGGACGGTCCTCGGCCGGGGTTGGTGTGCGCTCATACAAGCATGGGACGGGATGTTGAGAAGTCACTACGAGCTGCTGGAAGTAGCCACCGACGCCGACTCGGCGGTCATCAAGGTTGCCTACCTCAAGCTTTCACGCACTCTGCACCCGGATATGCCGAACGGTTCCAGCGCGTTGTTCGGCATGGTCACCGAGGCGTATGAGGTGCTGCGCGACCCAAAGAAACGAGCCGACTACGACCTGAGCCTGGCTAGGGGTAAGCGTGCCCCCAACGCTGGGCCGCAGAGCCACCCAGGCGCAGCGCCGCCGACCGGGCCCAGCACGCCACGCCAAACCCCAGCAGGAACAGCGCAACCCGACCCCACGTGGCCAAGGCAACAAAGCATGGCCGCTGATGCCTCTGCGGACAGGAAGCGTGTCCGTCGTTTGAAGTCTCTTGATGAGGTGCCGCGATCGCCCTCGGGTCGATTGCCTCAGTGGGTTATCGACGAAGCGCAGGGCCGTGCCCCCCAACACGGCGTGCCATGGCGGGGAGCCCCGCGCTCAATGCAGTCACAGCGCCGGCGTCGCAGGTCACGGCGGTGGGTCAAGGGTTTCAAGTCGAGTCTGGTGTTCCTGGCGGTCTTGGGTGTCATCGGTGCCGCCGTGTGGTTGCAGGCCAACGGTTTTGCGAAGCCTGGGGTCGGAAGGTCACTGGCATCCCGGCCCGTGAACTGGCCGACGCCGGGTCATGAGGAGTCCGAGCAACCGCTCGGCGTGCCAGCCCCGGTGGTGGCTGCCAGCGACTCTTTCCGGTTCGCCACCTTCCAAGCTGATGGCACAACCCCTGTCACGTATGACCCCTGCCGACCGATCCACTACGTGATTCGCGTACAGGGTGAACCCGCAGGCGGTGACCAGGTCATCACCGCCGCGATCTTGCGGGTTTCCCAGGCCACCGGTCTGCGCTTCGTGTTCGACGGCGCGACCTCCGAGGCTCCTTCTCGCCAACGCCTGCCCTATCAGCCCAAGGCGTATGGCGATCGCTGGGCGCCTGTCCTCATCTCTTGGGTCACCCCAAGTGAGAACCCCGACTTCGCTGCCGACGTGCTTGGTGAAGGCGGCAGCGTTTCCGTTGGCCTGCCCGATGGTCCACGTGCTTACGTCACCGGTGCGGTCGAGTTGGACGCTGCTCAGATAACCAGCGTCCTGCAACGACCCAATGGCAAGCAGGTCGTCCGTGCTGTCGTGCTCCACGAACTCGGGCACCTCGTGGGGCTCGGCCACGTCACCTCTGCCAGCCAGTTGATGTATCCGCAAGTCCTGCCCGGCATCACCGACTTCGGCACGGGTGACCTCACCGGCCTCGCGGCGCTTGGGAGTGGTGCCTGCAGGCCCGACCTGTGACGAGTGGTCCCGCCACTGAAGTTGGTGGTCGGCGTCAGGTCCGGAGGTCTGGGTGTGGGTTGGCGCTGCTGAAAGGGGCTGACTGGTTGGTCGATTGCCTTCAGCCGGAGGACCCTACGGGCTTGTCAAGCCAAATAAGGTTAAATCTTAGTTAACTATGTCAAACTTTCGCACTCTGTGGACAACGCATGTGTCTGTCCCTAAGTTGGACGATGATGTGAATCATAACCAATGCCACTAAGGGGACAAAATGCACTCTGTCAGCACGGTACTTGCCACGGCCGCCACAACGGGTGGTCTCCAGGTATGGATTCGGTCAAATGTGATCCCGCTGCTCCTGCTTGTCATCGCCGTGATGCTCTTCGTGATCGCCCAGCGAGGCGACAACGCCAAGGCCATGAAGGTCGTCGCCGGCGTCATAATCGCTCTCGGAGTCCTCGGCTTGGCCACCAGCGGCAAGGCTGAGAGCGTCGGCGGTTGGATGGCCGCCCTGGTCACTGGCTGATCGGCGTGAGGCTGCCGGTCGATGACGAGATCTACAACGTCAACGCGGTCTGGCTCGGCCCACCGCGCAAGACCCTTCCCTTCAGGGCCAGGTACGTCGCCTATGGCGTCGGGCTGGTCGTCTTCGTCCTCCTGCAAGCCGTCGAACGCAGGCTCGGGATCGGCCTGGGGTTCTTCTCCATGGCCTACAGCATCCTGGCAACGGTTGGCCTGACCCGGCTGATCCTGAGCGTCGTGGACCACGACCGGCCACTCGGTTCGGTTCTTGCCGCGTTCGCCCATGAGGTCGACGCACCGCGGGAGTCCACAAAGGGCACCGAGCACACCTACCGCCCGGCCCGCGTGCAGGCAGTCCCCGCCCGCTTGAGTCGGGCTCAACGTCGCGTCATGCGCAAAGAGGGGACGACCCGATGAGCTCGAAGTCTGGTTTGGCACTGCGCCGCATCAGCGGTCACTGCACCGTCACCGCCGAGAAGATCCACGCCTGGTATCTCCTTGACCCGCAGGGTTGGTCGTTTAGACCTGAAGCCGTCCGCGAGCAGCTGATCATCGACGGCGCCGACGCCTACGCCCAGCTGGTCCGGCGCAACATCCACATCCGGGTCACTACCCGGCCCTACCCCGTCAGCTCCTGGGCCGCCGCCCATGACGCGAATGCGCCGGCCCCGTTGCCCGGCTGGCGTGACTACCTGATCAAGGACCAGCGCCATCTGGCCGGTCGCAGCATGGCCGACAAGGAGGTCTACGTCGGTGTCGAGATCACCGCGCGCAAGGGTCTGTACAAGGCACTGGGTGGCCTGGCCGGCTCGATCTCCGACCGCGAGGTGGCGTCCCTTTCTAATGCGATCCGCGAGACCGACCAGATCATGGCCAGCCCCGGCATGGAAGGCGCACCGGTCACGCCTCGCCAGCTCGAATGGCTGCTGCACCGGTCCTGCTCCCTTGGGCTGCCCGCACCGCTGACTCTCGGAGGTGCCGACAGCCCGGAGTGGGAGAGCGAGGACCTGCACGAGTTCACCGACAACGTCCACTGGTTCGCAACCCCGTACGGCCGCTCGATCCGCGTCGTCGGCGAGAACGACCAACAACGCATCGAGCGACACGTCTGCGTCCTGTCGGTCGGGCGAATGACCGACCTCGAGATCCCCTCAGGTGTTCCGTGGATGCAGCGCACCGACCAGCTCGGCTTCCCCGTCGAGTGGTCCGGCCGGGTCGAGATCGAGGACTCCGCCAAGGTCGGTGCCGCGATGCGCCGCAACATCCAGAAGATCCGCGCGCAGAAAGAGCACTACGAGGTCGAGCACGAGGAGCCCGCACCAGGAGCGTTGGACCGCCAGGCCGACAGGGCCCTCGCTGTCGAGGACGAGATCTCAATGGGCCTGTCCGGGCTGAGCACCCGCACCCGTGGCTGGTTCCGGCTCGCGGTGTCTGCCCCGACGCAGGAAGAGGTCCTTGACCGGGCTAGCGCGGTCCGCAAGCTGTTCGCACCGCAGATCACCATCGCCCGACCCGCGGACCAGTACGCCGTGGCTCGCGAGTTCATCCCGGGGGAGAAGCTGGGCTCCACGGCATACAAGCGTCGTATGCCGGTCACCACCCTCGCTGCGGCCGTCCCCGCCGCGACCGCGAAGGTAGGCGACAGACTCGGCATTCACCTGGGGGAGACCTCGGGGACCTCGACGCGCGTTGTGACGTGGGAACCCTGGGAGATGACAGAGCGGGGCGAGGAGTCCGGTCTTGCGGTCCTGTGCGCCGGACTTGGCGGCGGGAAATCCACCGCCGGCGGCAACATCATCTATCGCTCGCTGATGCAGGGCGTTCCGTGGACGGTGCTCGACCCGTCTGGTCGCTTGACCGCGTTGTGTGCCCTGCCTGACCTTGCCGGCCGGGCCGAGGCGATCGACCTGTTCGAAGCGCCTGCCGGTGTGCTCAACACCTACCGCGTGATTGCTGAGCCGGTGCGCGAGCACTACGACAGCGAGCTCGACTGGCAGGTGGCCAAGGACCACGCGGCCGAGACCCGTCGGATGCTGACCTCCAACGTGCTGCGCTCAATGTTGCCGCGTCAGATGCAGGACCACGTCCTGACCGAGGTTGCGCTGCTTCGCGCCGTGGGCAAGGTTCACGCCGCGCACACGTCCTCGACAACGTATGTGGTCGACGAACTCGCCACCCTTGATGGCGATCCCGAGCTCTGTCGCCATGCCGGGTACATGGCCGACTTCCTGCGTGAGGCGGCCAAGACCAGCCACGGGCGCCTGATCTTCCCCTCGGGCTACCACCTCGACAACCACTCTGAAGCGCCACTGCTGACGGTGTACAGCCTGCGCGGACTGGCGCTGCCGGACGAGTCGACGCCGTACTCCGATGACCTCGACGAACGCCTGAGCATGTGCGTGCTCTACCTGGCGGCATGGCTGACCCAACGAGCCATGTACTCCGGGGACGTGCACGGCCGCAAGGGCATCTTCCTTGACGAGGCCTGGGCCCTGTCGACGTTTGGAAGCGGTCGGCGCTTCATCGACCGCGCGTCCAGGGACAGCCGCAAACACAACACGCGAGTCCTGTTGGCCAGCCAGAACCCTTCTGATCTGTTGAGTCTGGACCTGGCCAACCTCGTCTCGGCGGCGTTCATCGGCAGGCTCACCGACGAGAACGCACAGCGCGACGCGCTGCGATTCCTTCCAGGGGTTCCCGAAGGCGTGGGCTATGAGGCGATCTTCGGGACCCTGTCCCGGCCGTCTCGCGAGGGCAAGCGCGGAGCCCGCGAGTTCGTGTTCAGCGACGGAACCGGAAGCATCGAGCGGATCCGGATGGACATGTCGGCTCACCCCGAGCTGTTGGAAGCGCTGAGCACCACTGCCGATCCGGAGAAGGCACGCAACCGCGTTGCCCGCCGGCGGGAAGAGGCCGTGGCCGCCGCGATCTTGCTGAAGGACACCTCTAGGCAAGACATGGACATGGGCGACGGTTGGGTCGAGGAGAGCGCGTAATGGTCAAGCGCGGCAAGGTGATTCGCCTCGGCGTCATCGTCGGGCTGCTGTTCGGCGCGGTCATGCTTATGGCGGCTCCGGCCTCGGCGGCGCCCATGATCCCCGGCGTCCCGGACTGTAAGGACGCCCCTGTGGCGCAGCTGCCGGGCGATGGGCTCACCGGATTCCTGGACGGAAAGCCGAATCCCCTTCCCCCGCAAGGCGATCCGTTTGCCAAGGACCCGACAACAAGCGTCTACGAGCAGTACGGGTATGCCGGGCTGGCCTGGCACACCTACGACCTGGGCTGCGGCGGTGACGTCCGTGACGTCAACGCCTCCTCTGACACCATGATCGGCAACGCGTCCCTGGCCTTTGCGACTTGGGGAGTGGCGGCAACCAATGGGCTACACAACAAGATTGCTCACCCGGCTGACTACATGGCACCGCTGGACGACGTCGTAGCAGCGGTTAGCACCAGGATCAAAGACGCGATCTGGAGCCCCTGGGGCGGTACGGCTCTGCTCGGCGTCGTGGTCCTGCTCCTGTGGTACTCCAGCTCCGGTCGCCTGTCAGCGGTGACCAAAGGGGCCGCATGGGCTGTCTTGGTTCTTGCGGTGATGTCTGGCGTGGCGCAGTACCCCGCGCGAATCTCAAGCTTCTTCGACGAGACCGTCACCGGCTCGATCGGTCAGATCAACGCAGCGACGGCCGGACTGTCTAGCGTTCCGCAGGCGTCGGACCCCGCCCGGGCACAGGGTGGGCTGTTGGTCGATCGGCTGCTGTACGACTCGTGGTTGCGTGGCGAGTTCGGTTCGCCAGACTCCTCAGCGGCCAAGCGGTGGGGCCCGGCCCTGTTCAAGGCCAGCGCCTACACCTGGGCCGAGGCCGAGCAGGCAAAGGACCCGAGCAAGGCCAAGCAGTTGGCCCAGGACAAGGCGACTGCATGGAAGGACACCGCCGCCCAGATTCAGGAGAAGGATCCGAACGCCTACCTGGCCATTCAGGGCAAGGCAGGGGGCCGGGCCGGCGTGGGCACCATGGCCGTCTTTGGGGTGGGGTTCACCAGCATCTTTCGTATCGTCGCAGATCTGTTCATGTTCGCTGGCATGGTCATGCTGCGGTTCCTGGTCATGTTCTTCCCGGCCGTGGCCGTGCTCGGCGTCATGGCACCGATGTCCGCGATCGTCCACCGGGTGGCCAACATGGCCGGCGCCTCCGTCGTCAACGTGATCGCGTTCGGAGCGGGGGCAGCCGTGCACACGACCGTCGTCTCTGCGCTGTTGTCGCGCGCGAAGGACAGCGGCATGAACCTGCTGGTCTTGGTCTTGTGCCTGGTCGCGACCCTGGTGGCGTTCGTGATCCTCTTCCCGCTGCTGTCGCTGACCAATATCGTCGGCATGTCTGCAGGTGGTCGTGGAGTCCACGCCTTGCGACGCGCTGGACGGTTGGGGACCCGGTACGGCACGACCAAAATGGCTGTTGAGCATGGGGAACGAGACGCTGATGCGGACGGGCCGGCAGGTTCAGGCGAGCAGTTGGTTGGGCACGCCAGCCAGGGCGCATCCGGTTCGGGAACGACCGGATCCCAGCGGTATCGGGCGATCAGCGTGACTGCGGAGAGCTTCGGTCGCCCAGAACAGCGGACGGAGCCAAACAGCGCCGCGGTGATCGCGAGATCGTCGATTGGGCGCGGACGTGTCCCCGTCGCCGCGCCTTCGGCTGGCCCGGCGGGCAGGACGACTGGTTGGGTGCCGAAGCGAGAATCTGTGTCCCGCGACCTCGTGCCGATCGAGGGAGTCGTGATCCATCACCCGCCGCGCCGTATGCCGGAGGCGAACCTCGTGCACGACTCTGAATTCATCATCGCCGCGGACGGCGTCGGCCCCCGCCTGTTCGATCCCGCCACGAAGTCAACCGTGCGAATTGATCGCAACGGCAACCCTATTGACCGAGACGTGATGGTGTGAGAGGCCAGGCAAGCACGGTCCTGCGGTGGCCAGTGTGGTCCTGGCGCAACCTTTCGGTCACCGCCGCGGCGCTGCTGCTGCTGCTCTACGGGATGGGGCGGGTCATCGAGCCCGCCAAGATCACCCTGTCTGCAACGCACCTGCCCGCCGCGACGGCGGGTCCAACAGTCCTGGCGCCCTCGCCAACCGGATCCTCCGCAGCCGGTTCATCGCCGACACCGACACCGGCAACGGTGCCCGGCATCACGTCGACGTCGGCAGGCTTGAGCGCCACTGGCGGCGAGTCCGTGACGCGGGTGGCAACGGCCTTCGCCCAGGCCTGGAGCGCCTCGGGCAGGTCTCAGCAGGAGTGGGTCCGCGGGATACAGCCGTTCGTCACTCCCGCCTTGGCAGCCGGGCTCGCCCAGACCGACCCTGCGCGCGTGCCCGCCACGAAAGTCACTGGTGAGGCTCAGCTGGTCACGGCCTCGGCGACCAACGCTTCGGTCAGAGTGCCCACCGACGGCGGCAGCATCGTCGTGACACTGACTCGAACCACGTCAGGTGGCTGGCAGGTCTCCGACGTCGCCCCCGCCGGTCAGCCTCCCGGCGCACCCACCCCGGACCTGCACCCAAGCACGAGCCCTGCCGGGGGTTGACGATGGTCGCCCCATTGATCGCCGTCGCAACTCAGGTCGCGAAGCGAAAGCTGATCCGACGCGTACTGCGTTCCCTGCTGGTGGTCGCGCCCTTCCTGATCGCGGGGGTGCTGTGCGTCGGACTGCTGTTGGTCATGCTCTTCACGAGTGGCCAGACGCCGAACGCGGCGGGCTCCGGAGGCAACGGATGCGTGTCGGTGGTTCCCGCCTCGCAGACCACGAGCGCTGGGCTGGACCGCGAGCAGCTGGTGAACGCCCAGACCATCGTCGCGGTGGGCAGAGAGGCGAAAGTCCCGGCATACGGGTGGGTGGTTGCGGTTGCCGCAGCAATGCAGGAGTCCGGTCTTCGCAACCTCGATCACGGCGACCGCGACAGCCTCGGACTCTTCCAACAGCGCGCCGGGTGGGGCAGCGCGTCGCTGCGGATGGACGCGGCCGCAGCGTCCCGGATGTTCTATGCCGGCGGGCGTCAATCGGCGCCCGGTCTGCTGCAGATCCACGGCTGGGAGTCGATGCCCCTGACCGTTGCGGCGCAGGCGGTGCAACGCAGCGCGTTCCCCGATGCCTATGCGAAGTGGCAGAGGGTCGCCGAGCAGGTGGTGGCCGACCCGAGCGTTCTGTCGGCCGTCTGCACCGGCGGTTCCGGCTTCGTCAGCGATGGGTCCCAAGGCGCTGGCGTGTTTGCGGCTGCGCTGAGGTACCTGGGGACGCCATACAGCTGGGGTGGCGGGGGACCCAACGGTCCGAGTACGGGATTCGGAAGCGGCGCGAGCACGATCGGCTTCGACTGCTCCTCACTGGTGCAGTACGCCTGGCAACAAGGCGCCGGGCTTGCCCTGCCGCGGGTCACCGACGCCCAGGCCGCAGCCACCACGCATCTCCCACCCGGAGCAGCGCTGCGTGCAGGTGACCTGCTCTTCTTCCACGATCCGGCCGACCCGCCTGGGAGCTATCACCACATGGGCATCTACGCCGGGAACGGGAACATGGTGCATGCGCCCCGGACCGGCAAGACCATCGAGGTGGTGCACGACGTATTCAGCGACCCCTACTATCGGGCACAGTTTGCCCTGGCCACACGCCCGGGCGGAGGCTCCGTCGTGGCCATCGGAGCCCACAAGTGAGCAGTCCGCGGGAGCGCCGTAAATGGGTCGACTATTTTGAGTACCCTTATGGGAGGCCTTTGAACTCCCACAGGCAGAGCTTCGTCCGGATCAGGCGCCCAGCTTTCGAGCGCGCGCGAGCGAGGACGTGGTCGACCTTCTGGTCACCGAGGAACTCGCGCCCCCAATCTCCTACGACCCCGCGGAGATCAGGGAGGTGAAGTACGCGTGGCAACGAGTCACCCCCCGGTCGCTGACTAAGCCACAGGGCGATTGAGGATCGACATTGTTTCAGGTTCGCGGTCGAACAAGAGTCTGTTCTGGGCGGACCGCAAGCGCTAGACCTTGGGGTCTCGCCTCGGGCATTTTGTTCGCGAGCTCGAGCAGAGGTTCGCGCGGGCCCGGGATCGGCGCACCGAAGCGGAGCGGCAGAAACGAGAGCGCCAGGCGCGGTGGGAGGTGGCCGCGTCCCAAGCGAGGAAGCGATACCTCCTAGTCATTTGATTCACAAGCAGGAGAGACCCTAACGTGACCTGGACCAGATCCGGTTCTCCCGACCGCAGGACATCCCCTATTACGAGCTCGATAAGTACATGCCAGCAGGAATGACCTCCGCGCTCAGTGGAGGCAACACGCGCGCCTTGACCCTCGCTTTCGCCCGGTTTGGGGACCCGATAGGGTCATGTCATGGCTAGCCCCGGTGACCTCAAGGCGTATCTCAACGCTCAATCCCAACTGCTTGACGACATCCGCACTGTAGCGCGACAGGCCGCCGCAGCAAGCAAGATGCCGCAGGTTCAGGCCTCAGCAACGGAAAAGTATGGCTTGTTCGGCAATAAGACTCGAACAGTGTCGAGGGATGCTGGCTATTGGGTTCTCAAAACGGTGATCGAATACGGCATTCAGGAACCGGTCGCGCGAGACCGAGGAAATGGGAACATCACCGATCTGGAACGTGACGAAAAGAGGTCGTACTGCTTAGGTTCCGACGGGCAGTTGTTCAGTTTCACGCACGAAACGGAAGGTGGGGTTGTCGACAGGCGCAAGTGGCAAGTGTTTATTGATAAGACAGATGGTCGCGAACCTTTTGAGTCCAACGAGGACGTATTCGTTGCCGACTTCGATTTCCACGTGTTCGTGGACCGCGCTACGCCATATTTCCGCGAACGCTTCATGAGCGTTGGCCGAGCCGTTGGTGCGGCTGAGGGTTCGCTCGCCTCCGAATACAACTGGGGATCAGGGGTAACGAGAAACTTCGAAACAAAAGGACAGGGGCTCCTAGAGCATCTCAACAAGATGCTGTGAGGTAGCAGGACCTGTAACTGATTGGCCCGGATCCCCTGATGAGTTGGGTCAAGTGAGCGCGCCGTAAGGGCGAGATGACCTGTCGCGCTTGAAGATTGGGACTTGCAGCACCAATCTTCCACCCGAACTTGGCACCATCTGCGCCGGACGAGGCGCCAGGAAAGCTTGGCAAGGCAGGGATCCAGATCTCCTGGTGTGCCACGAACGCGGAAGGGAGCTTAATGTAGGAGGAGCTTTTTGATGCGGTGCTGTGCGACCTGACATTGATCAAATTAGTGCACAGGTCCGACGCGACGCGGTCGACCGCGAGGCCGCCCAGGTGGAGTAGAAGCGAAGCATCCGATACCAAACCGTTTTGAACATGGGGAATTCGCGTACGCTGAAACAAGCCCGTGGCCTCACTCTGATCAGGAAACTGTCTTGACAACAGCCATGATCACGAGGTCACGGGCGTCCTACGTCAACGCCCTCGACCGGGTTGCCCGGTTAAGTCTGAAGAGCCACTATGCGTGAGCGTTGGTCTGTGAGTTCTCGTTCCTTGACCTACTCGGAAAGTGAATCGGTGAGCATGGCGCGCCAAAGGGACCGAAGTACGGTCGTGGGCTTCACGTCGTGGGCGTCATTATCTGCACGCCAGGCAGCTTTCCGGCAATGATTGGCTCAAGTTCAGTGAACGCTGCCTGCGCGTCCTCAACGGCTTCGGTGTCACCCGAGACGTTAATCGACACGAAACCCGGTGACTGGTAGAACTCTGCGTAGTACGTAATGATGGCACCGGGTCGTCCAGTGATCTGGTATTCAATCTGAGTCTTGAACCCGAGGGTTGAGGTTTCGTGACTCGTTGCAAGATCTGGAGCGAGCCCATGTTCAATGAGGCGCCCAAGCACCTCGGTATCAGAATAGACGACATCCCAGATTGCTTGCACCTCGTGGGGAGACATTAATTTCATGACAAGAAGGGTTATCCCGCGAGGAGACTTCTGCTTCTTTGAAAAGAGGCCCATGAACTCGTCGACTCCTCAGTCGTAATTCACTCGGATTTGGTTCAAGGCGCGGCGAAGTTCGGGGAGGTTCTTCGCCTTCTGGTCCAGTTCTTTGTAAGTGGTGTCATTAGACATGAGCGTGGCCATATCGCCCCTCTCCTTGAGCTGCTGGTACCTCTTGACGCAGTCCTGCGGCAATGCGATCTCGGTACCCGATCTGATTGACGCGTGGCCGGAACAGTAGCACTCGCAACTCCCCAGGCGTCACATGACGGCGCGCCGGGCCGTAACCATGCTCACTCCACTTCCAGGTCGGGGGTCTTCCTCGAAGCCGTTCGTCTGTCGTGGAGAACGCCGTAGAAGCGTTGGGCTGGAGAACTTACCTATTGAGCTTCTCAGAGTTCTCTCACACCGGGGTCAGCCGCCCGGACAGCTTCAATCATCTGACGCATCTGCGCGGTGCTTTTTGCCAACGAGGTGCTATTTTTGGCGCCATTCATCATCCTGTTACCAGCGCCGTCGCCAAGGGCGACAAGAAGTATCTGAGTGCCAGCGTCCTGGCCGGTAAGGTAAACCTGCACCGCCCACTGGTTCATCAAACCTTGACGCATCCCAACCACAGCCAGATCTGCCTGCCCATCGAGGCCATCCAACGGATTGCTGCTTTGCGCTATCGACTGGACGCTTGCCTTGGCACGGCTGAATGCTTGGTTGACCACGCGCCCGGAGTCGCTCAGGCTCAGAGAAGTCTGCAGTTCTACGCCGTTCTGTTTCACTATGACCTTCCCAAAAGTAGTTATTGCGTTTTGAACCTGGGGTTCTGGCGTCGAAAGAAATTGCGTGGAATGGTGCCGACGCGATCTGAATTCAACAACGTGCTGACCCTCCAGGCTGTGCAGAGCGACTGACCGTCAGCCCTCTTTCACAAGGTTGATCCCTGGGTATGCTCCTTCCAGAGCAGTCATGAGCTGTGACCAGCCTTGATCACTCAGCGGGGTCCCGTTCTGTGATGCGGCCCAGTCCGCGAGGGACGCTCGCGTCGCGGTGTCGTGCAGATGTTGGACGAACAGGATCAGACGAGGATCCTCGTTCGTCACCTCTCGGCACTGTTCCGTAATCTTGGGAATCCATTGCTTGAGTTCTTCGGAATCGTCTGATTCGTATATCGGCATAACCCTGCTCACGATACCGCCCATGATTTCGCGGTGTTGATCAGATGCAGTAGCCGGGTCGAAGTCCTTCGACTCCAAGTTCCAGGGATCGAGCCACTGGAGAGGAACGAAACTCGCCTTCTCCACCCATGATATCTCACCCGGTTCGCCTTCCCCATTCATGAAGACTGTGTGATAGAAGGTAGGTCCACAATCGTGGAAAGCGTCGAAGGCGAGATCGAAGATCTCCTTCGCGCGGGGATTGTCCGTGGGATGGTCAGGAACTCCAGGATAGAGCGCCATCGACACTTCACCGTCGGTTAGGACGCACCATGTGAGATACGCATTCCCGAAGATCATGCCGACCCCGAGGTCATGACACGCCGACTCTCGGCAGACCGGCATGAGCCGTAGGAATTCGTCGTGGATCTCCTGCGGCGTGCACCTTCCCGAGATGGTGAAGGTGAGCCCCGCGGCTTTGATCAAGGAAACAAAATGGTTCTGGATAGTATCGGGACCTGGGAACGACTCCAAGACCCGTGAGTCACCATCCGTGTCGAGCGGAAAGGGGTTCGGGTTCGCAGTCGTTGGTGCAGCTGAAATCGGAGTTCGACTCGGAGTTGGATCTGGCACTTGTTGCGGTGATGGGCTAGTTCTGCGGCTGAAGAGTCCCATGGTCTTACCTCTTTCAGGATCCCCTTGTAGTCGATGCAGGAACATTCGCTGTCGTGGGCGGAGTGCAAGTACGAGCCGTTCCGAGTCCGCTACGCCTGACTGCGAAACGTTAGCGGAAGCTGCCCCTCAGGGTCACTGTGTGAAATCGCAATGGGGGCAACGATAGTTCTGCGCCCCGTGTGAGATGTAGAACGTTCCACCGCATTTTGGGTTTGAGCATACTCTCCGGATGTTGTCGTTTCCGGATTGGCTTGGGCTAGCCTTATAGGTGAATGCCATCAAACTCTCCTTTTGTAAGACGTAAACTGCTGCCAGTTGCGGAATATTCACACGTCAGCTGAGGCCTCCGCGCCGAGTTGGACACTAGCATTGTGGCTAGGGGGGCGAGCAGGAATGGTGAGAACTGACCGTTGACGCGGATTGACTTGTCGCTGCGTGGACGGCTTCTCGTCGACGAGAAGCCCACCAGCCTCGGCAGGGTCGCTACCAGAGCCGGCGCTTAACGGAGCGAGTGGGCCGCGGACTTGGCCGCCGCTGCAGGCACCCCTGCAGCCCGATACCCATTGATGTGCACGTCGAGGGTGAGCAGCGCCGCCGGGTGCCCCTCGTACGCGCACACGGGGTCGCCCTTGAGACACCAGGAGCGCACCCCTTTTGTGGCGATCGTCCAGTCGACCATGCCGACTTCCACCCCAATACCCCCGCCCCTGGGGGCGTTGCCCGTGAGCACGTCGGTTCGCCCCGCAGCGCGCAGGGGGTCGGCGATCAGGTCCACCGATACGACATCGGCCAGTTCCGCCTTGGTGAGCGAGCTCAGCCCATTGTGTGCGGCCATCGCTCCTTGCGAATAACCTGCCACCACTATCTGGGTGCGATCACCACACACGATCGAGATCAGCCTGATCTTGCTGGCCAGCAGTTCTGCGCCCACCTTGGCGCCATCAAGAAACAGACTTCGGCCGCTTGCGGAAACGGCAGTCAGGTCTTTCACTAGACTCCAATCCGCCCCGCCTGCCACGTTAAGGGCTGGGTAGTCCACGGGCATGTCGGCGAAGGTCAGGCCCCGCCCGGTGACAGATGCGCGCACTGCGTCTCGCATCTGTCCGACGAGATCTCCGTAACCGAGGTGCGCATCTCGAGGCTCCCCGCTGCCTCGCAGTCCGAGAAAGGCCACATTTCGGCACTCGTCGACCGGATCTGATGGCGGGCCCGCGGTGGCCTCTGGGGCGCGGGCGACTCCTAGCGACCAGGCGATCCCGACGCAGACCCCGAGCATGACAACCAGTAAGCCAAGGGTTCGCACCTTGGCGAGAAATACGAGGCCAACAGCAACGGCAGCGACGGCGACGATCGGCAGCAGATCCGTGGTCGGGTTGAGCGACCCCAGCAGGACGAGCACCACTCCGACGATTCCCAGTTTGAGCCCGCTGCGAGGCTGGAAGAACGTGACGAGGACCCCCAGCACCACCATCAAGATTCCAACCCCTGTGACTGGTGAGGTCATCGCCTCTCCTGCCCCATCGTCGTTTCCATGACCGCGACTTGGGCGCGTGATGTTCCACGGACTGCGTGGTTGACGAAGATCGTTGGCAAGGTGCGTCGGAAAGCCGACACGTCTGGAGCAGAGTCACTCCCTTGGGCTCCAGATCCCTGCGATGATGTCGTCCGGTATCCGCTGGTGTGCTGCCGCACGTGAATCACCTGCCTTTCTTCTGTCTTTGCCGGGCTTGGTTATCAGAGGGAAGGCGAAGCAACCGGGTAAATCATCGAGTCCCGGGTGGGCCTGGCCGGGGGCTTATGAGAAGGACAGAGTCACGGCACGGTTTTGTGCGGCGCTGGCAGGGCCGGTAACAGGGGGTTGGGCCCGGTAACCGGCCCCGGTGGTGGTGACCTGGGAGGTGGACACACCCATGGCGATCAGCAGCTGTCCGACGGTGGCGGCTCGGGCGCGGCTCAGTGCCGTGAGCGAGGGCCAGGCGGTAGGTCCGTTCGAGGTCGATCCGGTGACGCGCAGGTGGGTTGCGGGGCTGGCTTTGAGTTGCGTGGCGACGTCGGCTAGTAGAACTCGGGCGGCGGCGGGATCGCGCAGCTTGTCGCTGTCGATGACGAAGCCCAGGGCTGTGTTGTCGGGGACCCGGACAATCGTGCCGGGGGCCACCTTCATGGTTGGCGGGGTGTCGGGGGTGACGGGCTTGGTCGTGAAGATCCGGGTGGCCGGGCCGGGGCCGGTTCGGGGCAACGCCACAGCCTGTGCAGCGGCCCCGCAGGTTGTCGCTATGTCGGACCAGATTCTGGAGATGGTGTCTTTCTGGTACTGCGACAGGCTCTCTTGGGGCGGGGCCCCGTATGCGAGGCCGTAGAAGTGCACGTTCTTGCCCTTGAGCATTGGGCAGGCGTTGTTGGTTGTCACGAACGAGGCAACGTCCTTGGGAGCAGCCCCGCTCAAGCCCTCTGTGATCCGCACGACGCCCGTATCGGTCAGGCCGGAGTCGAGCGAGAGTATCTGTGCGCCGCGGCCATTGCCTGGGCTGAGGTCCGCCGCGAGCGATAGGGCAGCCAGCAGGTCGTTCCCATTTGAGCTGGCGCGCGCTTGGGCAGCGGCGTTGATGACGGTGTTCTGGGCGGCGACCAGGTCGTCGTGGGCCGCCTCTGGATTGATGGTTTCGATTTCCGCGGTGAAGCCACGCAGCACCACCTGCGGCTTGCCCTCAGCGGTCACGATGTTGATCGGAACTCGGCCGAGAAGGGCTACCTCGATGGCACATTGCCACTGTTGAGGCAGCGCTGGCGCCTGGGCGCCTTGGTGCACAGGGACGATCATCGTCAATGACGAGCCCTTCACGCAGTCCCTGGGCGGTGCCGCGGTGGTGCCTCCCGCGCCGGGCTTTGAGGTGGCCGCCTCGGAGGAGCCACCACATCCGGTCAGCCCCAGCACGGCGGCGAAGGCGAGCCCGAGAATGGCGGCGCGGCGCGGTTGGGAGCGATCCGTGGTGCGACGGACCAGCGCGTGGCACTCAGCGCGGTGCCCGTTTCGGGAGGTGGTGGGCTTCATGAAAGGGTCTCTTTCCTTGTGGCGTCGGTCCGCCGCGTTGTGGGCGGAGCACCAGAGTGGTCTTCTCGCGTGGCCGAATCTGCTGGCTGCGCTAAAGCAGGTTTAAACCGGGGGCCGTCAACACCTTGAGCTAAATGCGGCTTAAACGTGACGTTGTGGAAAGACCTAAGATTGTCCCCAAGCCTAACTTCAGTTTTTGAGAGCAACCCAAGGCCGGGCCACGGATGGTCGTGAGAGTGCGAGCGCAACCCAACGTCAGAGCCCGGATAGGAGGCGGCCACGTGGAGGACGGGATTCGCTTGCTGCGTTCTTTCAGATGGTCAGATCGCAGCCCGCAAAACAGGCGCATATTCTGGAACGGGTCGGAATATACCGCCGCCGAAGACCCCTGCGGAGCTTGAGTCGCAAGCTGACAGGCTTGCTAGATCTTTTGTCATGTGGCTGGAGAATTCGAATGGATGATTTCTCACGTGCTTGCAGGCGATGAACTCCCGCAAGGCACGCGAGAGGGATTTCCACGCAAAAGGGAGGTGGCAAGCATGGGATGGTTGCACAAGCGGCCCGAGATGGATCCTGTCCAACAGTACTCAGAGCTCTGTGACTCGAGCCCGACTGCACGTGCTGCGCTGGTGCATGAGATCACGCACACGGTGTACCTGAGGCTGAATGAACGGTTCAGTCTCGGCCCGCTTGAACGGGACTACGACGGTCTTTGGTACCACATACCCAGGTTCCCAGTGCATTTCTCTTTCCAGGTAACACCCCTCATGATCAAGTTCGCACGTGAACACCCAGAGCGCAGCTACGGGTACCAGTTCTATCGAGGAAACTCATCGATCAGTACACCAGAACCTTTGCTCACTGACTACAGAAACGAGGTCATCTCACAGACGATTGACTTCTTCAGAGACTCCGGTGTCGTACAGATAGAGGGCATCCGGATCGAGCAACGGACGAGCAACACTATGACGGGCACGCAATGGGAGGATTTTGACGGGAGCATCCACGAGACGTCCTTCGACTCGTGCTGGTTCGATCTGTATGGAACGATCTTGTGGCAGGCTGACGCGCTCAGAAGGATCGGGAAGATGAAGCAGTCTCAGCGTCATCCTTGGGACGTTGAGAGGTAGGTCTAGCATCCTTGCCATGGCGGCGGGGGTTGGGCCGCATTCGCGTCGGCGAGCGCAAGCCGGCGTCGGCGGTTCGCGGCGGACTCATGGACTCTCTGCGACCCCAGGTGCGTTGACCGTGGGCCACAGGATCAAGGAGATCTTCTACACGCTGCATGGTGAAGGGACGCATGCCGGCCGGCCCGCAGTGTTCTGTCGTTTCAGCCTGTGCAATCTTTGGACGGGTCGACAGGAAGATCGTGCGAGGGCTGCCTGCCAGTTTTGTGACACCGATTTCGGAGGCACAGACGGCCGAGGCGGCGGCACGTTCGAGACAGCCGAGGACCTCGCGACCGCCGTGGCAACTGCCTGCCTGGCCGACGAGCGACCTCGAACACCGCATGGTCGTATGCACGGGGTTAGCGATGGCCCGACGGCTCGGGATCTAGGTTTCTTCTAGGTGGGGTCCGTTTCTCTGTGTCCTGGCGCAAGTAGTTGGATTCCACTCAGCTGAAACGCGAGGCGTTCGGGAAGTCCAATGTGGTCATCGAGGCCGAGGGTCGGTCTCGATGAACTGCAGAAGGAGCCACCGAAATGGCGCTGACCATGCGTGCGGGACGCACCTCCCGGATCACCAGGGGTGTGAAGCATTCGCACTCCTACGGCCCGCTGCTGCGCCTGGCTGATAACGGCCACGGCCGCCAAGACCGCGCCGACTCCGGGAACCACGAGCTGGAGACCAAGCCGTGGTATCGGCGGATGGAAGCGACCCGTTTGGAGAACGACCACCGGTTGTTCGCCGAGGTGGGGGACAGGCTGCGCGGTCCCGTGTCGGCCCTGGATGAGGCCCTTGGTCATGTCCTGGAATGCGACGCCCGCCTGCCTGAACTGGCCAGGGGCGTGGCGCAGATTGCGCCCGCGGACTTGCGTGCTGCTGGCGGCGCGGAAAAGCACCTGTCAGAGGAAGCCGTGGCGATGCGCCGCGGGCGTGAACACCGGGCCAGGGTGCAGGCCGCTTCGGCGCCGCTCAGCGCGATCAAAGCCAGGCGGCAAACCCTGGTCCTTGAGTGCTTGGCCCTTCGTTCCCAGATCGCGGAGGAATTTGGGCTTGCGCAAATGGTCTCAGAACGGATGCGCAACTTCTATGCGCGACGGATCTCGACCTACGCAAGGCAGCTAGGTCGAGGCCCCGCCTCAGCGGGCGACCTGGACTTCCACCTCGACCCGGCGCCGTGGACCCAACAGCCGTGCCCGTGGCTGCCAACAGGGCTCGACGGCGTCTTGAACCTGCCCGTCGTCGGGGCGACATATCCAACCGACACCACAGAGAAGAAGGAAAACTGATGAGACTGCCCTGGAAGCCCCGCGGCGACAGTGGTGTCCTGGTGACGGACAAGATCAACCTCGGTGAGGTTGATGACCGCAGCCGCTCATACGCGACCACGATCGAACGGCCCGACCAGTACACTCCCCTAGATCACAACAGGGCTGTGTTCGCGGCTGATCGCGAGACGGCGATGTTGATGGTCGTCGAGAACGCGCACCGCGCCGTTGAAGGCAATTCGGTCGACGAGTACAGCTCGGACTTCCAGGATGCCAGAATCAACACGGCGCGGGGAGGGTGGGACGTCGCGGTGGACCACGAGGCGGCTAAGCGTCTGCACACCACGCTCGGGCTGATGGCCGTTGAACTGGAGAACATTACCCGGATCCAGGCCACACTTCAGTCGGAACGTCAAGACGTCGCTGACCTTCAGGCCAGCGTGGATGGGTGGCGGAGCCACCTTCTCGGCCACAGCAACCACGCTCCCGCCGCGGCGCAGACCGTCACAACCGTTTCGACACCGCAGCTGTACTCCATCGCCGGCGGCTCGACGATCGCCGACATGCTCACTGCGACACCAAACACCCCCACCAAGCCCACCTCCGATGATCAGCCCGGCGACGACGACACGGTCGCCCCGGCGGTCACCTACATGTTCGAGGACAAGGAAGCGAAATGAACAACACCGCCACCATCACGCCCGCCGCGGCGTCCGGTCCGCAGATGGACTGGGTCGAGCCGTCGCTGGCCGATCGAGACAAACGTCCGCTTAGCAGGGCTCTGGTCGACGCGGTCGTGCTCATATGCGGGGCCCTGGTCGACGCCGGTCTCATGCGCCCAGCGATCATGCGGGTCCTCCGCGACACGCCCGAAATGGCTACAGTCATCTCCGTTGCCCTGGCTTTGGTCGGTGCTACGGCCGCCGCCGCGGCCGGCTCTGCCTGGCGCGGCGCCCGGGGTAACCAGCCCGGGCGCCGGGCGGTGTTGGTCATGCCAGGACTGCTAGGCCTGTTCTGGCTGGGGCTTGGCCTTGGCATCGGCTGGGTTCGCGTCGGAGCTGCAAGCATACCCGCCACCACCCAGTACGACGGGCAGGCCGCTACGCCGGGCAGCGCCCCCCCAGCGGACCGCACAGCCGCCGCAGCGGTCCTGCCCGGCCACGGCTGGGGCGGGACGGCGGGGGGCAACGGCGCCCGCCCAGAAGGGACCGAGCGGGTGGCGGCCACGG
>ERZ1739049.19-NODE-19-length-20401-cov-10.234198_pt1 | contig 20401 bp, 16 predicted proteins | sample MGYA00581760_ERZ1739049 | MGnify/ENA primary metagenome ERZ1739049 (study PRJEB42929, sample SAMN08275522) | rhizosphere metagenome | isolation source: Rhizospheric soil replicate 2 | host: Colobanthus quitensis | place: Antarctica: Devils point, Livingston Island...
GCCGTTCGATCAGGCGTCCCGGCCAGTTCTTCAGTGATTATGATGTAGGCTTGCATGCAAGGGACTATCAAATATCGGGGAGAACCCATGTCGGCGGTGACAGACGCTCGAGAGGCCATCGCAGCAGTGGTCGCCGGCCAGTTCCCCCATGACCTTGAGAGCTCGACCCTCGACTTCAAGACCGTTGGCCGTTCGCGCAACGACACACTCGAGGATCTGGCCGAAGCCATGGCCTGCTTTGCCAACTCCGCCGGCGGCACCGTCGTGGTCGGGGTCGCCGACTCCGACAGCGGCCCGGATGCGTTGGTCGGCTGCGACCTGGAGCCAGAACGGACCAAGCACCGGATCTTCGAGCTCACCAACCCGGGTCTTGTCGTGGGCGCCGCGGTGATGGTCGTCGAGGACGTGGCCCTCCTGGTTCTGGTCACGCCATCGAGCCCGACGGTGCACGCTGTTCGTGGTCGCTCCCACGAGCGGCTCGGCACCTCGTGCGTGACCATGTCCCCGGCGCGCATCGCAGCAGTTGTCTCTGAGCGGCGCGGCGACGACTGGAGCGCCGAGGACTCCGGGACGCCCCTCGATCACGTCGACCCGGTCGCGATGGCTCAATGCCGGGCGTTCCTGGCAGCACACCCTGACCGCGCAAGCCGCGGATACGCCGAGGAACCCGACCGGGACGTGCTTCGCCTACTCGGTGTCGTCACCAACCGTCAGACCCTGACAAACGCAGGCGCACTGCTGTTCACGGGGGGACTCGATCGTGCCGACCAGCTCTCCTACGTATTCCGTCGAACACCCACGGGAGCGCTGGTCACCAACGAGCAGCTGCAGGCGCCGCTGCTGACAGCACTCCGGCGAGTCTTCGACATGATCGACGGGCGCCTGGACCGGACGTCGGTGAACCTGCCCGGGGGCCAGCAGCTGCAGCTGGCCGACCTGCCTTTCGCCGCCGTTCGCGAGGCGGTCATCAACGCCGTGATGCACCGCGACTACCGCATCCGGGACCGGACGGTCATCGACCATGCGCCGACCCGGCTCGCGGTGACATCACCGGGAGCCTTCGTCACCGGCGTGACCGCGCAGAACATCCTGACCACTTCGTCCCGGACGCGAAACCCCCAGCTGGCCATTGCTATCCGCACCGTGGGGCTGGCTGAGACTGCGGGGACCGGAGTGGACCGCATGTATGCCGAGATGGCGCGGTTGGGCCACCAGCCGCCCAGCTTCGACTCGGACCAGAGCTCGGTTCGCGTCACCCTGCTCGGCGGGGCGCCCAACTCGCACCTGGCCCGGTTCGTGGCGACCTTGCCGCCGCACGACGCGGATGACGCCGACACGATGATCGTTCTGCTCACGCTGTTGACCCACGCAAAGGTCACTGCCGGAGCGATCGCGACGTTGCTGCAACGGCCGGTGGACGAGACCCAAAGCGTCCTGGACCGCCTTAGCGCGCCGCCGGTCGAGCTGGTCGAGCGAACCCGGCAGAGTATTCGCTGGACGCATCCGGAATATCGTTTGCGCGAACACGCGGTGACGGCGCTCGGAGCCGTTCTGACCTATCGGCGCCGCACCGCCGATGAGTCCGATCGCAAGGTGTTGGCGCTGGTCGCTGAATCCGGTCAGATCAATGCGCGCGTAGTTCGGCTGATGCTCGACCTGGACCCCTCGTCGACCTCTAGGCTGCTCGGTGACATGGTGGCACGAGGTCTGCTGGTCAAGACTTCGCTCGCCGAGCGCGGTCGCAACGTGACTTACGGTCCAGGGCCTGGGTTCCCGACTGCGAAGCGCAAGCCCAGACGCTCGAAGTCGGCTCAGCCCGAGGATCTCGACCTCCAACTCGACTACGGAGTCGATGAATGAGCCAAGACACACCGACTCTCAAGCGAAAGCTCATCGAAGTCTCACTCCCACTCCAGGCAATCAATGTCGAGTCAGCTCGGGAGAAGTCGATCCGCCACGGCCACCCCTCGACCCTGCACCTTTGGTGGGCCCGACGCCCACTTGCGGCGGCCCGGGCTGTGCTCTTCGCTCAGCTGGTCGACGACCCGTCATCTCTTCCCGACGAGTTCCCGACACCGGAAGCCCAATCCGCGGAGCGCGAGCGCTTGCATAACATCATCCGCAGGCTCGTCGTGTGGGAGAACGTAAACGACGAGAGTTTGCTCAAGGAGGCACACGCCGAGATCCTGCGTTCCACAGGCGGCAACCCACCGCGCATCCTCGATCCGTTCGCCGGCGGTGGGACCATCCCGCTCGAGGCTCAGCGTCTCGGACTTGAGGCTCACGCGAGCGACCTCAACCCGGTTGCGGTGCTCATCAACAAGGCTCTAATCGAGATTCCGCCGAAGTTTGCAGGCCGACCACCGGTCTTTCCGGGCACGGCCGACTCAAGTTCAGTCGGATGGCCAAGAGCGACTGGCTTGGCCGAGGACGTGCGTCGCTACGGCGCGTGGATTCGTGAACGCGCCGAGGAGCGCATCGGAAACTACTACCCCAAGGCAACACTGGCGGACAGCGGGGGGGAGGCAACGGTCATCGCATGGATCTGGGCAAGGACTGTCATCTGCCCGAACCCTGCTTGTGGCATCGAGATGCCACTTGTCCGCTCCTGGTGGCTCGGCAAGAAGAAAGGCAAGGAGGCCTACGTAGTCCCCACTGTGATGGATGACGCCGCAGCGACGTCGGGCCGCAAGGTCGCCTTCACGATCGGACACGATCCGAACCAGGCTCCGACCAAGGAGAATGATGGGACTGTCCTGCGCACTGGCGCCGTGTGCGTGGCCTGTGGGTCGGCCGCCGATCTGAAGTACGTAAGGGCAGAAGGCCGCGCGGGCCGGGTCGGGGAGCAACTGATGGCTGTTGTAGCGGAGGGAAATCGTCAGCGGCTCTACTTGGCGCCATCGTCACAGCGGCAGCCGGCTGCTGACTTGCTGAGGCCCGAATCGGCGCCGCATGGTGACTTGCCCGAGTCCGCCCTGGGTTTCCGTGTTCAGGCCTATGGGATGACAAAGTGGGCTGACCTCTTCACGAACCGGCAGCTCATGGCGCTTACCACGTTCAGCGACCTCGTTGCCGATGCTCGGGAACAAGTCCTTAAGCATGCGCTCGATGCGGGACTACCGGAGGGCGACCGCCTCGAATTTGGAGGAACTGGAGCCGCCGCTTACGCGGACGCCGTCGCCACCTACATGGGATTTGGCCTATCAAAAGCCACGGACTATCACAACGCGCTATGCACCTGGCGGAGTGACCCGAAGAATGAAGGAATCGGTCATCTCTTCGCGCGTCAGGCGATCTCAATGGTGTGGGACTTTTGCGAAGGGAATCCACTTTCCCAGTCGTCCGGCAACGTCAAGGATCAGTACACTTGGATCGCCAAGGCGATTGATCTACTTGGACCTGCCGCCTCCGGAACCGCCACGCAGGCGGACGCTGCAAGTCGAGACTATTCAGGCGTCCTCATTTCCACCGATCCGCCTTACTACGACAACATCGGCTACGCCGACCTTTCCGACTTCTTCTACATATGGTTACGTCGTTCGCTACGCGACGTACAACCAGCACTCCTCAGTACACTCCTGACACCCAAGGCCGAGGAACTCGTTGCCAACCCCTTTCGACATGGAGGCAAGCAAGGTGCTTCCGAGTTCTTCGAACAGGGCTTCGAGCATGTATTCGCCCGAGCACGTGAAAACGCTCTTGAGGACTACCCGATCGCGGTCTACTACGCCTTCAAACAGGCGGAGCTAGAGTCCGACGGTATAGCCTCGACCGGTTGGGCAACTCTGCTTGAAGGAATGATCCGTTCCGGCTGGACGATCACCGGCACGTGGCCTGTGCGCTCGGAACTTGGCAATCGAACGCGCAATATCGGCAGCAACGCCCTCGCCTCCTCGATCGTCCTCGCACTCCGCCCGCGTCAAGTCACCGCGGAGGCGACGAGTCGCCGTGGTTTCCTCGCGGCACTCAAGGCCGAGCTCCCCAAAGCCCTGCGCGAGCTCCAACAGGGTGCCATTGCCCCGGTGGACCTCGCCCAGGCCACGATCGGTCCCGGGATGGCGGTATTCTCCCGCTACTCGCGTGTGGTCGAGGCCGACGGGACCTCGATGAGCGTCAAGACGGCGCTCGCGCTGATCAACCAGGCGCTCGATGAGGTGCTTGCCGAACAAGACGGTGATTTCGACTCCGACACGAGGTTCTGCGTCAAGTGGTTCACCCAGTACGGCTGGACTGAGCAGTCCTTCGGTGAGGCCGACGTCTTGGCCAGAGCCACCAACACCTCTGTGGACGGTTTGGCTCGGGGCGGCGTGCTGAGTTCCAAGGCTGGTCGCGTGAGGTTGTTTGCGCCCGGTGACCTCGATCCGGTTTGGGATCCGCTTGCGGACGACCGGATCTCCCTCTGGGAGGGCACCATGCATCTCGCCCGGTCTCTGGATGCCGAGGGCGGGGAAACCACTGCCCGACTCATGGCAGGCGTTGGCCAGCGCGTCGAGCTCGACGCAATACAGCTGCTCGCCTATCGCCTCTACGAGCTCACGCAGGCGACCCGCCCGCAGGACGCCCTGCTCTTCAACGGCCTCGGTACTTCATGGTCGGACCTCACAGCCTCGGCCCGCCGGGCCGATATCACTCCTAGGAGCGCACAGTCCGCCTTCGACTTCGATGAGAGTGCAGGGGAGTAACGCGATGGGTTTCCAGACTCCGCAGTTCAAGATCGGCACGTTGCGCGACCTGATCGAAACCGCCAGGGGCAAGCCAGCGGCGAGTGAGCAACACGAGGCAGAGGTCGCGAGGATCTGATGGCAATCAGCAACAAGGAGAAGATTGGCCGCGGGTTGGATCTGCTCGCCGGGGGGTTGGCGCCGTTCGTCGACCGGCACATGACGGCTGCCGCTCCTGCGGGCCAGGACTGGATTCAGCTGCTGGCAGCCCGCGACGAAGCAAAGCACGGCGGCGCGAAGAACTACTCAGCGAAGGACCCACGTTTCCTGCTCAAGGTCATCACCGAAGAGTGGCGCGCATTCGGCACTTCCTTGTCACGCGTGGAAAGCTCTTACGCATCCGAACTGCGTGACGTCGGCAACAAGTGTGCCCACGATCCCTCGATCTCGACCGAAGACACGAGCCGGGCTCTGGACACGATCGAGCGACTGCTCACTGCGGTGGGCGCAGTCGAGCAGGCTGAGCTAGTCGGAGCAATACGCCTGGATCACCAGCGCGACGCGTTCGAGCAGCAGACCCGCAAGACGGTTCGAGCCGCAATCGGGAGCGTCTCGACTCCCGGAACCGGGCTCAAGCCTTGGCGCGACATCATCACCCCGCACCGCGATGTGGCCGCCGGGCAGTTCAATGCTGCCGAGTTCGCCGCCGACCTTCACGTGGTGGCGACCGGACAGTCGGTGCAGCCCGAGTACACCGACGCGGTGGAGTTCTTCTCCCGCACCTACCTGACCGAGGGACTCAAGGATCTGCTGGACCGTGCGGTGCGGCGGTTGTCCGGGGACGCCAACGCTTCGCCCGTGGTGAACCTGCAGACCAACTTCGGCGGCGGCAAGACCCACTCCATGCTCGCGTTGTTTCATCTGTTCTCCGGGCTTCCGGCTTCCGCCTTTCCCCAAGCGGTCCAGGAGATTGTCGGCAGCGTCGACCTGGCCACCCTGCCGGTCAAGCGCGTAACCCTCGTGGGGACGCATCTCGCGCCGGACCAGCCGCTGCTCAAGGCCGACGGGACGAAGGTGCGAACGCTGTGGGGTGAGCTGGCGTGGCAGCTCGGTGGGCGGGCGGCATACGACGTTGTCGCGCAGGCCGACGCCTCTGGAACACCGCCCGGGGAGGCATTGTCGGGCCTGCTGCGCGACCACGCGCCGGTGCTGATCTTGATCGACGAGTGGGTCGCCTACGCCCGTGGGTTCTACGGCCGAGAGGGTCTGGCCGGCGGATCGTTCGAGAGCCAGTTCACCTTCGCCCAGCACCTGACCGAGATCGTCGACGGCACCCCGGGCACCATGCTCGTCGTCTCGATCCCGGCGTCCGACACGCTCGATTCCGAGGGAGAGGGCTCCGCCTTGGAGGTGGGCGGTGCCCACGGGCGCGCGGCGCTGGAGAAGCTGCAGCATGTCATTGGGCGCACGGCCGACCACTGGCGACCGGCCAGCAGCGTGGAGTCCTTCGAGATCGTCCGTCGTCGCCTGTTCCTCGAGCCAGACGCGGCGGCACGCGGCGACATCGCCGCGGTCGCGCGCCAGTACGTCACCTTCTACCGCGACAACCACGGGCAGTTCCCCCGAGAGGCGGAAGACCCCGCCTACGAGGAGCGGATCACAGCGGCCTACCCGATCCACCCGGAGCTGTTCGAGCGGTTGTACTCGGACTGGTCGACGCTGGAGCGCTTTCAGCGCACCCGGGGAGTCCTGCGGCTGATGTCCACAGTCATCCACGCACTGTGGGCAGCCGGCGACGCAAGCCCACTGATCATGCCCGGCTCAGTCCCACTGAACGCGCCGCGCGTGGCCGCGGAGCTCGCGCAGTATCTGCCCGACATGTGGCGGCCGATCATTGACCGCGACATCGACGGCGAAGGGTCGACGCCAGTCCGGATCGATGGCTCACGGCCGACGTTCGGTGCCCGGTCGTTGACACGGCGCATCGCGCGGACCATATTCATCGGCTCTGCGGCCACGCTCGGCACCGACCACAAGGGCCTCGAGCGCCCCCGCCTGTGGCTTGGCGTCGCGATCCCAGGTGACACAGTGGGCAACTTTGGGTCCGCCCTCGAGCTGCTCGGCCAGCAGGCGACCTACCTGTATGTGGACAATGCCCGATACTGGTACGCCACCACGGCATCGGTGACCCGCACGGCTGCGGACATCGCTGATCGTCTGCGCGAGGAGCCGGAGCGAGTTTGGGCTGAAATCATCACTCGACTCCGAGCGCTCGAAGCAAGGTCCAAGGCAGACTTCGCCCGGGTCCATGTGGCGCCGGACAGTTCGGCCGACATCCCCGATATCGATGAGGTCCGCCTGGTTGTCATCCACCCTCGATGGACACACGTCAGGGGGGACGCTGGATCGGCCGCCGCGGCGTTCAGTGCCGATGCCATGCTCCGCGTCGGATCGGCGCAGCGTTCGCGGCGCAACATGCCGGTCTTCGCGGCTGTGGACAGCCAGCGATACGACGACCTTGATGCCGCGGTGCGGGAGTTCCTTGCGTGGAACCAGATCGCCGACCAGGCCGAGACCTTGAACCTGACGGCACAGCAGGCAACCCAGGCTCGTACCCGGCGCACGCTGGCCAACGAGACGGTGGCGCACCGGCTCGCGGCGGCGTACACATGGGCTCTGGTGCCCGAACAGGTGCCCCCCACGGCGCCGCCTACTATCCGGTCGGAGAGGATCTCCGAGGGTCAGACCAGTATCGCGACCCGCGTGACGGACAAACTGCGGCGCGGCGGCGAGCTCGCCACGTCGTACGGTGCCTTCGGGGTGCGGATGGCACTGGACGGGCCACTCGCGACAGCATGGGAGGGCGGGCACATCTCCGCCGGCCAGCTGTGGGACCTCTACTCGCAGTACCCCTACCTCGACCGGCTTCGTGACCGTCGAGTGCTGGAGGACGCTCTGCTGGGGGTAGTCAGCTCACTGGTATGGCAGGTCGAGGGGTTCGCGCTGGCAGTCAGCTACGACGAGGAAACGGGGAGGTACGCCGGGCTCGTCGTCCCCGGTGACTCCGGCGTGCCATCCTCGTTGCCTGACTCCTGGCTGATCGTGCGTCCGGATCGGGCCATCGCCCAGCGCGCCGCCGAGCTGGCCGAGCGTGAGGCGCAATGGGTTGGACCCCCGGTGGAACCTTCGAACGGTGAGGGTGCGGCGAATGCGGACCCGGCTGACGGCAACGGGGCTGCAGCGACTGTTCCGCCGATCTCGTCTGTAGCGCCCGCCCGCCCGAAGCAGCCCGTGCGTTTCTTCGGTTCCATCGCGGTCGATTCCGAGAGGTACGGCCGGGACTTTGCCAAGGTCGGTCAGGAGGTGCTTCAGCACCTCGCTGCCGCCGCCGGCACTCAGCTGGAAGTCACCATCGAGATCCACGCCAAGAACGAGGGCGGCTTCTCGCCAGAAACCGTGCGCACGATCAGTGAGAACGCGGCGACATTGAAGTTCGAGCCATTCGGGTTCGATGCCGAATGATCCGCTCGCACGTTCCCGCTTCGTTAAATGCGTCTGTGTGAAGGCGTGTTCGTCAACGGCCCACATGCCGTCGTGTTGGCGGATCGAGAGTTCCAGGACATTGAGAGAGGTCTCCGTCATGGGACGTACCTCGCGGTACGCGTCTCACGATGAGGTGAGCAGCGACCTTGCCGCGCGCGAGTGGTTGATGGTGCCGTCCGGCACAGTCGAGAATTGGACGCCGATAGTGTCCTTTGCAACTGATGCGCATCATCCAAAAGCTTCCGTTGCACTACTGTCCTTCCAGGGAGGCTTGGCGATGTTGTCGAGCGTGCAGCCTTCGCTGCACGGGCAGTAGGGAGACGTAGTAAGCCGTGACAACATCCGCGATTTACGGTGGTCGGCGAAGTCGTCGCGGCCTCGGCTATCAGGATGCGGTCACGCTGCTGGACTGTCTCGACCTGCATAGCGGTGTCTACGACGAGGTCGGCTTCGAAGAACTCGATGACATCGTCTGCATCTCGGCCGGGCATGCAACGTATCGCCAGGTGAAGACCAAGGAGGACGCCTCCCGCCACAGCATCGCGACCGTGTGCAGACCCGAGTTCAAGAATCGCGTGGAGACGAGCATCCTTGGGCGGCTGTTCTCCGGTAAACCGCTGACCGACAACACACGCTTCTGCCTGTTGCTGAACGAGACTCCGATCGCCGACCTGGACGCTTTCAAGATCGATCGCGGTGATGTTCGCGGGGTGGTACCAGATGAGGACTGCTGCGGTCTCGCAGAAAAACTCCGGGATTTGGATACGCCAGACGGTCTTGAGATTTCCTGGTTCGTCGACCGGTTCGAGGTGATGGTCGAGGCTCGAACGATTGAACAGGTAGAGGACCTCATACTGCACCGACTCGAGCAGCCGGTGTCGGCAAGCCTGGGTCAAGCACCGCTGCTGCGCGAAGTTGAAGACGTCCTCATCAGACTATCCAGCCTCGTCGCGCGTGATGCCATGGCGCGCCAGCCTCGGCGCTGGGACGCATCCGCCTTTGAAGCGGCGCTCGCGGACGCGGTCGTGGCAGCCACTGGTCGTCGAACCGACGGCACAACGGCGCCATTACAATCGCTCAAAAGTAAGCTGGGTCCCGCGGGGCTGACCCCAGAGGAGACCGCAGCCCAGAGCGATGCGTTGCTTGTCTATCGCCGTCGCTACAGATCAGCTGTCGGTGGCGAGCGGGCACAGTTCGACTCGCTGAATGATCACGTCTTCGCCATCTGTAGCGAGGTCTCAGCCAGCCGTCGTGCCGGCCAGATCGCGCCGGGCCCGATTGCGTACGCGGCGACGATGATGGCAGTGTGCGAGCGGCCCTTGGTTCCTGCGCGAGAGGTATCCCAGCCCGACCGGCTTGCTGCGCTCTCGGATGTCACGGCGCGCTGCGAGAATCGGTACACCGATGACGCGTGAACTTGGTGCATCGGTCGTGCCGCCGCTTCATCGGCCGTGGGATCCCGATGAAAGCGTTGACTTTCACGCTGCTCGCTTGCTGGTTCTTTTGAGGCGATGCGGCGACGGCAGCCGTTGTCAGATCGAGGGTCGGACAAAACTAGCCAAACTCGACTTCTTTGTCCGCTACCCGTCCTTTCTCGAACGGGCAATAAATGCGCTGCGGAGGACTGGCACGGCTGCTGCCGAATGGCAAGCACATGGAGCCGAGGTCGAGGCTCCGATGATCCGTTATCGGTACGGGCCGTGGGATCCCCGCTACCGCCAGTTCCTCGCCTTCCTTGAGGCGCGGCAACTGATCCGCATCTCGGTTACGAAGCCGGAGCGCGTGTCACTGACCGCAGCTGGTCTGAAGTTGGCGGAACAGGTTGCAGCTACTGACTCCTTCTCTCCGATCGTGGAGCGCTGTGACGCAATGGTTGGCAATCTGGCCGCACTCACTGGCACGCAGCTTAAGGATCTCGTATACGAACTGTTTCCCACTGAAGTCGGCGAACTGCCAATGCGGTCGGAGATCAAGCCATGATTGAGTCGGCTCCGCCACGGCCGCTACGTCTTGGCCGTGGCCTCCGAGTTTTGAATGTCGGAATGGTCCAGCAGTCGGGAGAGGTTGAGGAATACGACTTTAGCCACGCTGCGATGACGGTTCTCACCGGCCCACGGAACAGTTCGAAAACGACCACGTTGAAGGTCATCGACTTTTGTTTTGGAGGTCGGGGGAGTGTGGCTGAAGAGCTCGGGGCCGCGATCGATGAGAAATACGCTGCCCTCTCAGTAAACATTGCGATCGACGGTGTCCACTACCGACTTCTGCGCGAATTTGAGCATGGTCGGCGCGGTCGCGTTAAAATTGACGATGACACGGACCTCCTGGTCGGAGAGGTCTCCGAATGGCTGCTTGGGAAGCTCGGGTGGCCTAGCCTGTCTATTCCGCTCGGGCGAAACGCCATCACGGCGACGCAGCAGACTCCGCTAACGTTCCGTAGCGCACTGCGACACATCTATCGCCGCGAAGACTCATGGACCGACTTCGCGGCAAAAGAGCAGGAGTATCTACGTCGTGCTGTTGTCAGTTTGTTCCTCGGCTTTGCCCCGCAGCGATACGAGACCGCCGATTACGACCTCGGTCAGGCGCAGCGAGAAATCGCGGCCGCGGAAGCAGTGTTTCGTGACGTGCTGACGAGCACCGACGAGTCGGTGCGCGCCGTCGTGAGCCAGCTTGGCCTTCCTCCGGTTCTAAACTCTGACAGTCTCGGCGGCGTGCGAGCTGAGCTGATGCAGCGGCTTGCGGCCGTGCGATCGCAGCGAGACTCCATCACCGACTCAGCCGCTCTGGCTGCCCAGTCGGCAGACGGTATGCCAGGCTTTGATCCTGATCTGCCGGCCCGGTTGGAGCATGCCTCGGCTCAAGCGGCAGGAGCCGCCGAGGAGGCTGCTTCCCTTCGACTCGTCGTCGCTGAGCACGAGCGTTCCCGTTCGCTCGTCGCATCAGATATAGCTCGGCTCCACCGCCTTGTCGACGCCGTCGATATCTTTGACGAGTTGCCGGTTCGTATCTGCCCAGCGTGTGAGCAGTCGGTTGATCCGAAGCGACCGCACGACGACGCGACCTGCTACCTCTGCATGCAGCCGGTATCGGGTGACATTCGCAGGCGTCGCGCGGAACGAGAGCAGCGGGCTCTTGCAACCGAGCAGGAAGATCTGGGCGATGCACTTTCGCGCGCTCAGGCTGACCTCGACGGTGCTCACCGCATGGAAGCCAGCGCGACCAAGCGTCGTGCACGTTTAGCGCACAGTCTGCAAGACGCGCGAGTCTCACGACTCGCACCCTTCATGGCCGCGTTGGAGGACGTCGCTACTGAGATTGGCCGGGTTGAGCAGCAGCTTGCCGCTCTTCCAGCTCTGGAAACGATCCTGTCCAGGCGGGTCGCTGCTGAACAGGCTGTTAAGACGGCTCGTCGCGAAGTCGCGCGCTTGTCTGACCTGGGCAACGCGGACGCGCGCGGCGCGTCCGATACTTCCGAGCGCTGTGCTGAGCTTGCTGATCACATGAACGACTTTCTGTCGCATTTCCAGGATCGCGGGTGGGTTGCTGGACTCGTGACGGTCTCCGCGGATGACTTGACGTTTTACGTCGGTACACGCCCCTGGGAGGACAACCTCGGCGCCGAGGCGCGTGTCCTGTTTTTCCTCGCCTACAGTTTCGCGCTTCTGCACCTGAGCGCTCGGCCCGATCAGCGCACCTGCGCACCTGGCCTACTGTTGTTGGACAACCCTTATCAACAAGGGCTGTCTGCAGATGTAGTTGTTGACGCGATCAGCCGGATTGCCAACGCCGCTGAGCGCTTGGGAACGCAAGTCGTAGTAACGCAGGCACGAAACGCGGACGCCATCACGGCTCCGCACATAGAGATACGCATGCCGCAGGAGTACGCGACATGACGTGGCTGATAACGGTTCGCGCCGACGCAGCGGGTCTGCGCGATGGAGGTGGTGGCGATCGAGGGCACGAGAACCCATTGGAAGACGGTGGCGTGTCAGCTCGGATAAGGCTGGGCTTTCGCCGGACGTTGGGAGCGGATCGCGCTCTCGATGCCGCAGCGGCTCTTGTCTCAGTTTTTGTCTCATTCGTCGACGTCCGCGCGGGTTCGGCGAGCCCCGCGGACGGGCCTGCTGAGCACGGGGCGGACGCCGACGACCGCTCCTGAACGTGGGTTCGCAGAACTCGAAAGCGTGTAACGGGGTAACCCGTTCGTGGGTTCAAATCCCACCGCCACCGCCAGGCCAGCCAGCCATTCCCCTGCTGATACGCCGGTCCACCCCTTCGGGGTTGGATCGATGCCGCGCCGTTGCCTCCGCCGCTCACATGGCAACGACATTCCCATCGCCGCCCACTTCGAGTTGTGATCGCCTCGTGTCTCGGCGGCCATCGGCACTGCCCGCTCACGCAGCTCCGGTGGGTACTTCGCAGACCGATCAGTCATGACCCTATCTCCTCACGAAATGGAGTCTCCGGAAGCCCCGGGGGATTCAGTTCGCCCATCCGGGCAGGCCTTGGCAGTGCGGTAGCAACGAGAGCATCAAGGGGCTGCTGCCTCAGTACTTCCGACTTGTGTGAGGTCCGCGGCGACGTCGCAGTCTCCATCGCCTTTCGTTCGTCGCTGTGGTGTGAGGGCTGTCAGTAGCCGTTGATGCCCAGCCGGCGGCAGATTGCCAAGAGGTCGTGGTGAACGTAGCGTCCATCCTGCTCGATGGCTACGTTGTCGACGAAGATGCTCGGGCTCACGGCCGAACCGTCGGAGTGTGCCGGTGCCACCCAGGGCTCTCCGCCGATCCACTCGCCCTTGGTGCCGATGCCGAACTCGACACAGCCGAAGACGCGCTCATCTTCGACGATTCGTCCGGTCGACCTCGTCACTCCTGGGTTGAAGCCGAGCGACCAGTGCGCTACGCGATACATGTTCGGGTCGTCCTGCGCTGCCAACCAGTTGCGGTAGATCTGCGCGTCCCGGCCCTCGCCTTGGACGTCGATGACTAAGCCGTTCTCCACGGTTAGGGCGATCTTGTTGGTGAGTAGGCCGTTCTCGTCGGGAGGCCATAGCGCGCCGTCGAAGACGATGACACCGTTTTGGGTTTCCTCCAGTGGGTTCCAGGAGATCTGCCCGGGGAGCATCACGGACATGCCTGGCTTGTCGGCAGGGATACCACGGACGTTGATGGGACGGTCTCCGGTGCGTCCGGTGATGTCCATGCCCTGGCTTGAGGTGATACGGATCTCCTCACCCGCGCTGAGCAGTTCTACCAGTTTGTCGCCGAGTTCTCGCACACCGGCGAAGTCCACTTTGGCCACTGTGTCGACAAGCATCTGCACGTCTAGCCCAGTCAGGCACGTGTAGCGGGTGCCTCGTTCCATGGCGGCACGGAAGGCGTTGGAGTGCATGATGTAGCCAAACTGAAGCTCGATCCAGACGTCGGCTCCTAGAGCGGCGCCAGCGACCGGGGCGGGGGGCTCAATCGCCGAGGCCCAGCGGGTCTCGTATCGCACGATCACGGGGTGGGCGCCTACAGCCAGAGCCGCCCCTCCGAGTAGGTCCGCCACACGCATGTCCGAGGAGGTATCGGTGGTGATGAGCACATCCTCCCCGGGCTTGACGCACATGATCTCCTCGATCAGTTTGCGGGCGCCCACCATGGCCTCGAAGGAGAGGTATTCGTTGCGGGACTCGATCCTGTTGGTGACCTCCATGGTCACTCCTTCCCAATTGATCTTGGTGGACAAAGGCTTGATGAACCCCGCATCAGGCCCTAGGGATCACTCAACCGCTGGTGCCTGTTGACCGTCATCGATAGCTTCTTGAGCGGCAACGTCTGGGTGGCTAGCAGTTGCTCGAAGTCCCTGGTGCCGATCCCGAACGCCTCCACACCGAACGCGCCATGGGTGGAGGTGTGCCTTTCCATGCACACGATTGTCATCTCCGTCTGGGTGCTGCCCAGCTCCGAGTACCCGTCCCTCAATGGTTGATCAGGGAAGCGGCAGGTGGCGTTGTCCGTTCATATGCAGAAGACTCACGCTCGACGTATTCGGGGCGAGCGCGACTGTCAGTCGTAGAGCACGGACTGGACGAGGATTGTGTCTGCAGTCACCCCCTGTGGCAATCCGACCAGGTAGGAGACGGTCGAGGCAATGCTGTCGACGTCCATCACCAGCGAGGGGTCGATTTCCGGGGTTGACGACCACCTCATGGGGGTATCGGTTGGTCCTGGGCAGAGGGGGACGACCCGGATGCGCTCAGTTGCCAATTCGCTGGCGAGGGAGCGGGCGAAGCCAAGAACTCCCGCTTTGGCGGCTGAGTAAGCCACGACCGGGTAGCCCTTCAGCGCGGTCTTGGAGGAGATCAGGACGATGCTGGCGTTTGAGCTGGCGCGCAGGCTGCGCAGCAGGGCATGCGTCACGATAAATACCGAAGTCAGGTTCACATCGAGCATGCGCTGCCAGTCCTCGAACGTGGTCTCCGTGAGGCTCTTCATGAGGCTCTCTCCCACGCTGTGTACGAGGATGTCTACGCCGCCGTCGAGACGGTCCACGAGATCGTCCAAGGCGCCACGCAGCGTCACGTCCGTGGGGTACACCGTGCACTGGCCACCGGCGGAGAGGATCTCCTGCGCCACGGCGTCCAGCTTGCTCTGGGTACGCCCGACGAGGTGCACGGTCGTCCCTTCCTCGGCAAGTCGTAGAGCAACGGCTCGTCCCATCCCCTGTCCGGCACCGACGACGACTGCTGTGCGGGTCACTGGCTCAACTCCCTAAGCTGTTCAACGGATTCGTCTTGCAAAGACTCAATGAGGCGGATCAGCATGCGCACCCCAAAACCTGTGGCACGGATGTCAGGCCCTGACCCGCGCAGTGTGGGGCCGAGGACATCGACGTGGGCCCACGGGATGTGCGTCGGCACGAACTCCGCGAGGAAAAGGGCAGCCGTCAAGGCACGGCCGACGTCCGTCCCCGGGTGGTTTCGCAGATCAACCCCGGGGGCGCTGGAGCGGATCTGATCCCGGTACCGCTCGGCGAAGGGAAGCTGCCACAGGGGTTCACCCACCGTGTCGGCGGCGCGCTGAACCTGGGCTGCCAGTGCCTCGTCACGGCCGATGAGAGCGCCGATGTCCGGACCCAAGGCGATCATCGCCTGGTAGGTCAGGGTCGCGATGTCAACGATGGCCGCCGGGTTTGCCCGGGAGGCCCAAGCGAGCGCGTCTGCCATCATCACCCGACCCTCGAAGTCGGTGTCCACGACCTCAATGGTCTTCCCGGACAAGCTAGTGACGATGTCGCCCGGTCGGGTGGCGCCGCACCCCGGGAGGTTCTCGGCCAAGGGTAGGTAGCCCCGCACCGGGACGCGGACACCCAACTCGCCAAGGGCGCTCATGACGGCGAGCACCACGCAGGCACCGGCCTTGTCGGTGAACATGCCGGTCATCGCCGAGGGTGTCTTCAGCGACAGCCCGCCGCTGTCAAAGGTGACCCCCTTGCCAACCAGGGCGATCGCGGCTGGGACCGAGTCGTCCTTGTCGGGCAGGTAGGCCACCTCCACCAGTCGTGGTGGTTCCTGAGAGCCCGCTCCCACCGCGAGCAGGGCGCCGAAACCCAGCTCGCGTAGCTCGTCATCGTCCAAGCAGCGAAACCACAACCCCGAGGACTGGGCTATCTCAGCGGCCCGGTCGGCGAACCGTGTCGGGGTCAACTGGTTCGCCCGGGCGTTGGTGAGCTTTTGGGCCAGCTGCACTGCCCGTGCCTCGATTGTGCCCGCCCGAACAGCTGCCTGGGTCGTCGCGTCGTCGGGCAGTCCGGTGAGCAGGATCGTGACGGGGTCGCTGAGTTCCTGCGAGTCCAGCCCCTCCAGCACGGCCGCCGTGACGATGCGAACGGCCCGTCTCCGTCCCAGGGCACCCGCAGTGACAGCGGCCAGGTCGCAACTCACGTTGACTGTATGCCCGCGCGCGGTTCCTATGAGTCCGGCGGCAATCTCACGTCCGGCGGCAGTGGCGCAGCGGTGGACTATCTCGGGGTCGGCATCTGCTGGTTCCCCGAGTCCAACCAGAAGCCGCGGGGGCTCACCGCCGGTGGCACAGACCTGCGCCGCCGTGCCGTCGAACGGATTCCAGACAACAACGGGAGAAGTGGGCCCACAGAAACGTCCGAGGACCCGCAACGCCGTGCCGGGGCCGTCCGTCCTTGGCGTCGACGTCACGGACGCCGAGTTCGGGCTAGCGTCGATCTGCGGCATGGGCGTCCCTGCGGTTGTCGGTGTCCGGACAGCCTTCCTGACTGTCGTCTTGGCTCGACGTGCTGATAGCCCAAAGATTCCGGCTGTGGGTGGTCCGAGTGCACTGCGGGGGGTGACGGGCGCTTCCTAGCCTGTTTGCGTCCAACCACGAAGGAGACCAAATGGGTCATTACCGCGTCTCGATGGACATCGGTGGCACGTTCACTGATGTCATCGCCTACGACGAGCAGACCGGCGAATACCGCGCCGGCAAGTCCTCCACCACGCCAAGCGATCTGACGGAGGGCGTGTTCGCCGCACTGAACTCCCTGGTGCCCAACGTCGCGGACATCTCGTTCATCGTCCATGGCACCACGCAGGGCCTCAATGCCTTCTTGACCCGCAGCGGGGAGCGGGTCCTGCTGCTGGGCAGCGAGGGCGCTAGCGACCAGTTGCACATCGCCCGCGGGCCCCGCTGGAAGCTGTACGACCTTCACTACCGCAAGCCGGAGCCGCTCGTTCCGCTGTCGGACATCGTCGCGATCCCCGGCCGGCACTCCTTCGAGGGGGAGGAACTCACCCCGCTGGGCGAGGATGCGGTCCGTGCCGCGGCTGCTAGGGCTCGCGAGGAAGGGATTCAGGCGATCGCGGTGGGCTACCTCTTCAGTTTCCGTTACCCCGACCACGAATTACGCACTAGGCAGATCCTGCGTGAGGAGCTCGGCGAGGAGGTGACGATCTCCCTGTCCCACGAGGCCGCCAAGGAGTGGCGTGAGTACGAGCGCACCTCCTCAGCCACGATCGAGGCCTACACCGGACCGGTCGTGCGCCGCTACCTGACCAAACTAGAGAACTCCCTAAATGACAAGCAGCTGGGTGTCCCGCTGCACGTGATGCAGTCTTCCGGCGGCATCCTGACTGTTAACTCGGCGCGGCAACGTCCGCTGCAGACGCTGCTGTCCGGCCCGGTCGGAGGGGCGATGGGGGGTGTGGCCCTTGCCGGGCACCTGGGGCGTCCAAACCTCATCTGTATCGACATGGGAGGAACTTCCTTCGATGTCTCTCTGGTCATCGACGGGGTACCCGATGTCTCCCCTGAGGCGACCCTCGAAGGCTTGCCCATGCTGATGTCCGTGGTCAACATCCACACGGTGGGGGCCGGCGGCGGGTCTGTGGCCCGGCTGGAGTCGGGCGGTCTCCGCGTCGGCCCCCAGTCCGCTGGGGCGAACCCGGGTCCGGCCTGCTACGGCAGAGGCGGGACCGAACCCACGGTCACCGATGCCAATCTGGTCCTCGGACGCGTGGACCCACAGTGGTTCGCGGGCGGCCAGATGAGCCTGGATGCCGAGGCGTCCCGTCGGGCCATCGCCACGGTGGGCGATGCGCTGGGACTTTCGGTCGAGGCGATGGCAGAAGGAATCTGCGACGTCGCGAACGCCAAGATGGCCCAGGCCATCCGCACGATCACGGTCGCCCGCGGTATCGAGCCGCGGGAGTTCACCCTTGTCGCGTTCGGCGGCGCCGGGCCGATGCACGCTGTCTTTCTGGCCCAGGAACTTGGCATCAAAGAGGTCATTGTGCCCAAGTTCCCTGGAGCCTTCTCGGCCTGGGGGATGCTGCAGACGTCGATCCGCAGCGACCAATCGGAGTCTTACTTCTACCGGGATCAAGACCTCAATGCGCAGGACATGAGCGCCAAGTTGCGCGCGATGGGTGACTCCGGGATGGAGTTCCTTGCCCACGAGGGTGTGTCCGCCGAAAAGGCTTCGATTGGGTATTTCACCGACGTCCGGTACGCCGCGCAGGAGTACACGATCACGGTGCCGCTGATCGGTGCGGAGGAACCCCTTGACGACCATTTCATCGAAGCTCTCGCCGAGCGCTTCGGCAAGATGCACGCGGGGCGTTACGGACACTCCAACCTTGGGGCGCCCATCGAACTGGTTACGCTCCGCGCGACGGGTCTGGGTGATCTCGGCCGTGCCGCGCCTTCAACCGATCCCGAGTTCATGGGGGACCTACCGGAGCACCGCTCGGAGGTGGTCTTCTCAGGGCAGGCCCAGGGGACGCGCGTGTTACGCCGTGGAGACCTCGGAGCCGGCGCCCTCTTCTCGTCTCCCGCGGTCGTCCTGGAGGAGACCGCCACCACCGTCGTCCCGCCCGGGTACCAGGTCAAAGTCGACCGCTTCGGCACCCTCATTATCACTGCCGAGGACCACTCATGAGCGTGAAAACCGTTGACCCGGTGACTGTCGAGATCATCCGCAACGCGCTGGCGTCCGCCGCTGATGACATGAACGCGTCGTTGATTCGATCGGCATACACCCCCGTCATCTACGAGGGCGGCGACTGCGTTGTCGCGCTACTTGACGACCAGCACCAGGTGCTCGGCCAGTCCGCGGGTCTGCCCATCTTCTTGGGCAACCTGGAGACCTGCACCATCGCCACCGAGGAGATGTTCGGCCGGGAGGTGTGGCAACCCGGCGACGTCTGGATCCTCAACGATAGCTACCTCGCCGGCACCCACCTCAATGACGTGACCATCTTCGGCCCGGTCTTCGTCGACGCGACATTGGTGGGGTTCACCGCGTCCCGGGCGCACTGGATCGACGTGGGATCCAAGGATCCCGGTGGCTCCATGGACTCGACCACGATCTTCCAGGAGGGCCTTCGGCTGGGCCCTCAGAAGTTGGTCGAGGGTGGCAACAAGGTGCGAGCAATCATCGACACCATCGGGCGCAACGTGCGTTTCCCCTACCCGACAACCGGCGACATGAACGCGATGATCGCATGCATCGAGATGGGGCAGGACCGTCTGTCGGAGATCGTCCACCGGTTCGGCCTGGAGACGCTCTGGTCTGCGCGGGATGACATGTTCGCCCAGACGGAGCGACTCGAGCGCGAGGTCGTCTCCCAGATCCCCGACGGCGTGTACGAGGCCGAGGGGTACCTGGACAACGACGGGATCGATCTCGAGACGAGCATCCCGGTCAAGCTCAAGATCACGGTCACCGGCGACAGCATCGACTTCGATGTCCGAGAGTCGGCCGACCAGACCGTCGGTCCCGTGAACTGTGGCTACGCACAGACGATCTCTGCCTGCCGGGTGGGCTACAAGCTGCTCGTGAGCCCGGACGTGCCGGGAAACGGCGGGTCTTTCCGGCCGATGACCGTCCAGGTGCGTGAAGGCTCGGTTTTCGGTGCTGTGGCGCCAGCCGCCTGCCAGTGGTACTTTTCCCACTTGGGTTTGCTTATCGACCTGGTTGCTCAGGCGCTCGCACCAGTCATGCCCGAACAGGTGGCTGCGGCGAGCCACGGTGACTCGATGATCGTCATGCTGGCGGGGCACGACCCTCGCGTGAAGCGTGACTATGTCAGCCTGGAGGCGACCCTGGGGGGCTGGGGCGCCTGGAATGGATCCGACGGTGAGAGCGCCCTGATAAACAACGTCAACGGCTCCCTTAAGGATCTGCCGATCGAGGTGTTCGAGGCACGGTTCCCCTTCCGCATCACCGACTACCGGATGCGCCCGGACAGCGCCGGTGCGGGCAAGTGGCGCGGCGGTGTTGGGGTGATCCGCGAATACGAAGCGATGACCGACTGCACAATCTCCCTCTGGTTCGAGCGATCCGTCACCCCACCTTGGGGCCTGAGCGGTGGAGGCAGCGGTATTGGTCCGGACGTGATCCTGAACCCGGGGCGCGAGGACGAGCGGCGGCTGCTCAAATGCAACGGTCTTAGTCTTAAGGCAGGCGATGTGTTCCGCTGTCTGACCAGTGGTGGCGGAGGGTACGGCGACCCTGCGGATCGGGACCCGTTGTCGATCCAGGCAGACATCGATTCCGGGATCGTGACACCCGATCATGCCCGAGAGGTGTACGGGTACGTGTCGGGCTAGGGGCAATACCGTTCAGTTAGTCTTACATCGTGTAGTTTGGTGGCATGCCTCGTTCTGGATGGGTGAAGCCGGTCTCGGATCGTC
>ERZ1739049.20-NODE-20-length-20134-cov-10.036456_pt1 | contig 20134 bp, 18 predicted proteins | sample MGYA00581760_ERZ1739049 | MGnify/ENA primary metagenome ERZ1739049 (study PRJEB42929, sample SAMN08275522) | rhizosphere metagenome | isolation source: Rhizospheric soil replicate 2 | host: Colobanthus quitensis | place: Antarctica: Devils point, Livingston Island...
GGGGGTGGGTGGTGGTGGGGTTGTTGTGTAGGCACGGCCGGTCTGAGGTGGTGGTGGGTGGTGCCTGAGGGAGCGGTCGTGCCGGAAGTGGGCGTGCGGGATCCACGCGGGTGCTGCGGGGCGGAGCGGAAGGTTGGGTCGGGGGGTCTCAGCCGGCGGCGGCGCCGTAGCGGGCCAGGACCAGGTCGATGGCCGCCCGGGCGTAGCCAGCGTCGATGGGCTCGCCGGTGATGAGGAGGCAGAAGTACAGGGGTCCGGCAAGGGTGTTGAGCACGAAGTCGACGTCGGTCTCTGCGGAGAGCTCACCGCAAGCGATGCCGCGCTCGACGGCGGCGCGCCAGTGCCGCCGGTTCGGCGTGATGATCAGGTCGCGGTAGCTGGTGGCGAGCACGGGATCGGCGGCCATCTCCGCGACCAAGCCCGGGAGCACCCGCCCGAGTGGCGTCCGGGTCAGGACACTGATCAGCTGCTCGGTGAGCGCAAGCAGGTCGCCGGCGGCGCTGCCCGAGTCGTTCTCCTTGCCGGGGCGCATCTGAGTGACCATCGCCTCGACGACGAGCTGGGATTTCTGCGACCACCGACGGTAGATGGCGGGCTTGCTGACCCCCGCCCGGCGGGCTACCTCGGCCACGGTCACGCGGACGTAGCCGACCTCGGAGAGCAGCTCGACTGTGGCCCGCAGGATCGCCTGATCCATGTCCGGGTCCCGCGGGCGACCACGGTCACTACCGCGACCACCGGGGCGGCGCGGGGCCAACAGGAATTCAGACATAGGGACAAACTCTCTTATTGCGGCTCTGGCCGTAACGTAACAGAGTTTGGTGTGTTCCGCAACCGATAGTTACGTAACATGCAGTAGTGGTTCTAGCCTTACCGAGAAGCAGGCCATCGGGCTCACCCGGCCCGAAGCCCTAACCAATATGGTTAGCGTTTCGATTGACGAACGCTGACGCGTCGAACGGGTCGAGTCGGACGCCTACAGGAAGGTCCTGACTGTGCCGTTTGCCGCTCCATATCTGACACGGATCCGAGGCCGCCGGGCCGACACCGTCGTGCTACAGGTGCGCCCGTCGGCCGTTGGCCATTCGGGACGGTTTCGCAGTGGACGCCGCGCCGGCTGGGTGCCGTCGCTCAGTAGGTCCTATTGGCGCTGTACCTCAGCCCTGCCTTCGACGCGCCGCCTCCTACGGTGGCCCACAGGAAGGGGACACAGTGATGACCGCCATGATGAATCAATGGTGACTGCGGAACATGCAAGTCTCTCGTTGAGGACTTCATCGTGAACGACGGAGCGCGGTTACGTATCCGGCGGGCACTGACCGGCGATGCTGGTGTGCTCGGGGAGTTGAACGCCCACGTCCACCAGGCCCACGCTGCCGCGATGCCCGACGAATACCGCCCCTACGACGCCGACGCTGCGGCGCAGTACTTCGCCGACGTCGTTGAAGAGGACTGCCATCCGATCTGGATCGCGGAGGTGGACAACTTCCCGGGCGCCTTTCTGGAGGCCGAGGTTCGCAGTCGTCCGGACAACCCGTTTACTACCGAGCTTCGCGTGCTTTACGTGCATCAACTTGCGGTAGCCGAGCGCGCCCGACGGTTGGGTGTAGGGAGGTCGCTCATGCGTGTCGCGGAAGACACGGCACCCAAATTGGGGTGCACGGAAGTCCGCCTCGAACATAGGGACTTCAACGAGGGAGCGCACCGTTTCTACGAGGCACTCGGCTACCGCACGTATTCGGTCAGCATGGCAAGGCGAGTCAGGGCAGACCCAACCGCTCAGTGACGCCGTGAGCAGCAGGGCGGGCATGGGTTGGAGCATTGAGAAGGGTCAGATCACCGTCGCAGCGCCCGCCAGGGCGATCCGCTGGTCGGAACCGCAAGGGAGGATCGATCGGTCTCACCACATAGGCAGACGCGCCGTCCGAACTCGACCCTGTGTCACAGGCCGATCGTGATGCGGGACACCCGGAGGCTCATGCACCCCGCGTCATCTGAACGCACTCAGATAGCCGCTGGCCGCGCAGAGTGCCGGACTGCCCCGCGTTCACCGACCAGCCCTGCCCGGTCTCCCGGACCAGGGCGGGTACGGACGGCCTCGCGCAAGAACGCTGAGCGAGTGCGCTGCAGTCGGCCGGGTCGATCCACCGACCCCGTGAGCGGCGCGCAGGCCCGATCAGCGGATGGGCGCGCGATCCCATCTCGTCGCCGCAGGCTACGAGGCTGACCACAATGAGCGTGCGTGACGTCGTCCGCCAACGCCCGGACCGCGAACGTTCGCGGACGACCACGAGCGGTGGCGGTGGGATTTGAACCCACGGTGGACTTTCACCCACACACGCTTTCGAGTTCTGCGAACCAGGGTTCAGCCACGGTCGCGGGCGTCCACCTCGTGCTCAACCGGGCTGTCCGCGGCGGTCACCGAACCCCGCCGGACGACGACGAATGAGACAAAAACTGAGACAAAGTCCACTGTGGCGTCGAGAACCAGCCTCGTGTCCCAGCTTCCGACTCTGCCTGAGCCGGATCCCTGCGCGAAGATCTTCGAGAGTTGGCTGCTTGCGGTGCGGTTGCACCGGTCCGCCCACGAAACCCGGCAGGCACGTGGCAGCCCGCCCGAGACGGTCGACTAACCCGTCTTCAAGTGACGGACCACGGCGACCGACGGGCTCACCCGAGGTCGCTGCCGCGATTCCGGTGGAAGAGGCGGCCAGCCTTGTCTTTGATGACGGCCCAGATGGACTTCAGAACGATCCGGACCGGCGAGACCTTGGGGTGCGCGGGCGGCGCGGCCTCGGCGGAAACAGAGCCCGTCGACTCCGTGGCCGCGGCTGGTGTCTGCGCCTCGGCACCGTTGAGCTCCTGCTGGATCGCAGCGGCGAAGGCCGTTGTGAGCTGCTTGGCGGCTTCTTAGATGATGCTGCCGCCGAACGCTGCCATCCTGCCTCGGCGGTCAGATCGACGTCGTAGTGGGCTGTCGTGTGGTTCGGCTCAGGCCCCGTGAGGGTGAAGGCGAAACCGGCTCTACGACACCAAGGTCACGTTCCGCACCAATGCAAGGGGTCCAGGCGGTAGGGCCCGCAAGCTCGACCCGAGTAGACCAACCGACAACATGTGCTCACGAGACGAGACGACTGCCCGGAAAGGGCCGTTAACGGCCGACGTGCTCGGGAGATCGAAGTTCTACCCCGCGACCGGAGCGTCGTCGGCGAACGTTCCCGCTCGTTCTGCGACTTCGGGCTTGCGTGCCTTCAGTACCAGGAAGGCGGCGATACCGGCGACCAGGAAAGCCGCGAAGTAGTACGGCAGGGTGTTGAGCGGGCTCGGCGGCACCGGTAGCACGTTTCGATAAAAGACGTAGACCAGCGGGGCGGCGCCGAGAAGCCCGATGACCCATGCGGTGGCTACACCTTTGGCGTTGACCTTCTTGAGGAAGAGCGGAGCCGCGATGCACACGAGAATGTAGGCGACCATGTATCCGAAGACGCCCACCGTGTCGATGTAGGTGGTAGCCGCCAAGGGGGCGGCTCCTGCCATCAGGACCACGATCACCGGGAGGATCACGAGCGGAATGATGGTGTAAACCGCGCGGGCAGGGGTGCGGTGTTCGGGGTGGACCTTCCCGAACCACGCGGGTGCCAGCCCGTCGTTGCCCCAGGAGAACAGTAGGCGCGCGCCGACGTTGATACAGGCGACGACCACCGCGAAGAACGACGCGGTGAAGCCCAAGTTCAGAATGGGCAGGAATCCAGAAAGTCCGTAATGGGTCGCAAGGTCGTCCATCGGGGACCCGCTCTTGGCCAGCGTTGCGGCGCCGCCTTGGAACGCGGCGACCTGTGCGTAGGTGGCAAAGATGTAGAGGATGCCGGCGAGGATGGCGCTGCCCAGTACTGCTCTTGGGATTGCTCTGAAGGGGTCCTGCGATTCTTCGCCGAGGGCGGCAGCGCTTTCGAAGCCGACGAACCCGAGGATGGCCAGAACGACGGCAAAGACCATGCCGTCCAGGGTCGCGCCCGAGAGTGTCAGTTGATTCGAGTCGAAGACGTTGCCGCTTTTGACCAGGACAATGCTGAGCACGATGACGATGACCGTAATGGAGATGACTTCCAGGGTCGCTGATACGCGCGCTGACAACCGGACGCTGGTGATGGCCAGGTAGACGGCTACAGCCAGAAGGGCTACGTCGAGGATGATTTGCCCCGTTGTGCCGGCGAAGAGGGTGACGTTCAGGTTCCCCAGGAACTGTGAGGCGAAGAATCCTGCGCCCGCGAGCGAGCCGGAAGCGATGGCGACGACACCAAGGAACAGCGCCCACCCGGTTATGAATGACCCGGTGGGTCCGAGGGGAGGGCGGGCGAGGACGTACAAGGATCCGGCCCCGGCGCGACGCCGGGCGATGCTCGCCACGGACAAGGCGACCAGCAGGATGATCACGGTGCCAATGAGGAACGAGAACCAGGCGCCGTTTCCGGCTGATGCCGCCATGACTCCAGGGCCGAATGCGATGACGGCGCTTGGGGCGATGTTCGCCACGCTTTGAGCACCGACCTCAAGGGGCGAAACGCTGCGTCTTGCCAGACCACCCGAATGATCTTGTGTTGTCGTGCTCACGAAGTACCTCCTCAACTATGTGCTACGGCCCGCTGGTAGTTGCCAGGGGTTTCCTACGTCAGCAGTAATTGGCGCAGGGCAGCTCCCGAGGCGAGGTCCTCGAGCGCTGAATTGACCTCTTCCAGCGGGCGACGGGCTGAAACCATGGATTCCAAATCAAGGTCCCCACTCATGACCTCATCGACGAGCCGCGGGATGTCCGTTGCTGGCACGGCCGACCCGTAGTTGCACCCGAGGATGCGTTGATCTGCTTCGGCGAGTACCAGAGGATCGAACTGGGCGGATTGCCCCGTTGGTGGTAAGCCGACGATGACGGCTGCTCCGCCCAGCCCAAGTGACTCGATGGCCTGCTCGGTTGTCGTGATCTTGCCAATAGCATCGAAGATGTAGTCCAGGCCCTCTGGAACCAGGTCCTTGAGGGCGTGGGGGACGTCGACACCGGAGCCGACCAGCAGGGTGTGGGTGGCTCCCAGCTTCTTGGCCAACGTGAGCTTCTCGGGGGCGATGTCGACTGCGACGATGATGGATGCTCCTTCCAGCCGTGCTCCTTGAATGACCGCGAGTCCCACGCCACCACACCCGATAACCGCGCAGGTTGCGCCCTTGGGCAAGCCCGCGGTGTTACGCACGGCACCTACCCCCGTGGCTACCGCGCAGCCAACCAGGGCCATGAGGTCAAGCGGGGCGTCGTCGCGCACCTTGATTGCACCTGACTCGGGCACGACCGCTCTTTGGGCGAAAGAGGACACCCCCAGGTAGTGGTGAATCGTCTTCCCACCACGAGAGAGGCGGCTGGTGCCGTCATAGAGCACCCCTCCTGGGGCCACGACCTGGGCAACCATCTGGCACTGGGCGGGGCGACCGAGCAGGCAGTATCGGCACTTGCCACAGTTCGGTACCCACGACAGCACAACGTGGTCGCCTACCGCCAGGCCGATCACGCCCGCCCCGAGGGCGGACACCACCCCTGAACCTTCGTGCCCAAGAACCAGGGGCGTGGGAACCTCCCACTCGCGTCGCACCACGTGCAGGTCGGAGTGGCAGACCCCAGCCGCGACGATGTCGACCTGCACCTCACCCGGGCCGGGAGCGGCCAGGTCGACATCCACGACCTCGATGTGCTCGCCGTCGAAAACCGCGGCCTTCATGGCTGCCTCTCACCTTGTGTTCTGATGGTGCTCCGTTTGGCGTGGGTGCTGATGCGGTGGCGGAACCACTCGGTGGTGCACCATGCTGGGAGCAGTTTTACAGCACTAAACAGGGCCACGTCAACGGGTCGGCTGGACAAGATCGTCAGGGAGGATGGGTACGTGGCAACCGAGAATGGGCGAGCCCAAGGCATGGAGGATGTCGGGCCGAGACTGCGGAGTGCCCGCCAAGCCAAGAAGCTGTCCCTCACCGGGGTCGCCGAGGAAGCCGGAATCACCAAGGGCTTCTTGAGCCTGGCTGAGCGCGGGCTCACGCGCGTCTCGGTCCCCACCCTGCTACGCATCTGTGATGCCCTGGGCATCACAATCGGTTCCCTCTTCACTTACCCATCCGAGCTTGTCCTGCACGGTGGCACGCCCCTCTACATGGGCGGGGTGGACCTCCAGGAATACCTGCTCACCCCACTTGATGCCGAGCACATCGATGTCATGCGCACCCGCATGCAGCCCGGCGGTGGTTCAGACGGGGCCTACGTCCTTGACGCCGACACGATCTTCGTCATCGTTCTCCAGGGCCAATTAGCACTGGAAGTCGATGGTCAGCCGATGCTCCTCGACACCGGCGATTCCACGACCTTCTCGGCACGCAAGAAGCACAACTGGCACAACCCCTTGAACATCGAAAACGAAGTGCTCTGGGTTATCGCCCCGCCGTTGCCGCGGACGTGACTGGCAGCCTGAGACCCAGGCGCAGTCTCGAAACGCGTCCTCAATCCCTCTGCATCGACCCTGGATCCTCGATTGGGACGACCCAGCCGGTCGATCGGCCCGGAGGGGGATGCCGAGGCCACCCTTCGAATCTGTAGCCGGATTGCTAGTTAACGGGGCAACCTGGATGGAGTCGAGCCGTTCGCCGAGAGACCGTTGAACTAACCCTCAAGCGTGTGTGACGTCTTCCGCAACGCCCAGACTACGAACGTCCGCGGACGACCACGAGCGGTGGCGGTGGGATTTGAACCCACGAACGGGTTACCCCGTTACACGCTTTCGAGTTCTGCGAACCATGGTTCAGCCACGTCCGTCGGCGTCCGCCCGGTGCTCAACAAGCCCCTCCGCGTCAGACCCTGGACGCCGCTGGACGATGACGAATGAGACAAAAACTGAGACAAGAGCCGCCGCAAAGTCGAAAACCGCACCTTTGGCACGACAACACGTCGAACTGCGACCAGCCGGACATGGATTCCTACAACAGGGCCGTCGCCAACCTTCGGTACTGCTCACGGGGAAAGTCGGCAGGACGATCACTGATCACCTGCACGCTCACGGAGTCGGCACCCGCGTCATGATGGGCGCGAACCCGTGCAGCTATTCGGTCCAGGTCTCCCCACACAACGATCGCGTCAACCAAAAGGTCGCTGCCGCCGTCGTCGAAGTCCTCGTCGCGGTAGCCCAGGCGGCGCAGGCTATTGGTGTAGTTCGGCAGCTGCAGATAGCCCTTCATGTGTCCGCGGGCCAGATCTCGAGCCAGTCCGGGGTCGGTCTCGAGTACCACGGCTTGCTCCGGTACGAGAAGGGGACCCGGCCCGAGCACTCTGCGCGCGACCGCTGTGTGCTCAACGGGGACAAAGTATGGATGCGCGCCCGCCGTTCGCTCCGCCGATAACCCGAGCATCCTCGGTCCCAGTGCAGCCAGCACCCGGCGCTCGGGCGGCACACACGGCCGCTGATCGTCCAACTCGTTGAGGTAGCTCACCATTCGGCCCCACGGGCGCGCATAGCGTAACTCGTCTGCATCCACTCGAGGCGCGTGACTGACACCTAGACCCAGCAGGAACCGTCCTGGATGGGCGCGGTCGAGCGAAGCAAAACCCTCGGCTGCCTGAGCCGCCGTGGCGTGCCAAATGCTCAGGATGCCGCTCGCGACTGTCATGCGTCGCGTCGCGTCGAGTAGGTCACGGAACACCGTTGGCAGGCCCTGACCGAAGCCGGCAGACAGCCACAGCGCCGCGAATCCCAACTCGTCGAGCTCCGTCGCTACGTCCTTCGCTTCGGCCCGGCGCGACTCATCGAGCCACAGACCCGAACCCCATACGCCCACCGAACCCAACGTCATGAGGACGGACTGTATCGCGGTGTAGTGGTCGACCAATGTGACACCGGCCCACGACCACCTTGACCAGCCGAAACAGCGCCTGCGGCGTTCAGGCATGGCGGCGTCCATGTTGTAGATCGTCTCGCCGGACACGGCGAAGACGATCTACAACAGATGGAGTCAGCCGCCGCGTAGCCACGTCTCACGGACTTGGATCGCGAGGCTGCAGGAACAGAACTACGGCATCCGTATAAGAACTGCCGCACAAGAGAAACACAGCGGAGCAGACCCATCATGACGACACTCCCTCTCCTGTATTCGAGCGTTTGTCCGTAACGTGACGAACATATTCAGCCAACGTCGCAACCACTCGGCTCGCTTTGTCAATTTCCCTCGATCCTCACTTGCCCAGAAAGTCGCTCGTCGACTCCGCCACAGCCGTCTATGATTAATTGGATGGCAAGCGCTGGTTGTTCAGCCACGCCCTAATCGCACGACTCCACCGGTCCTTACGTTGCTGGAGTTCGACCCGCTCGCGAATCGGAGTGCTTTTCGACCCATCGGTGGATATCGGTGTGGTCAGCATCCGGTGGCAATTCCTCGGCCGCTGCCTGCCAAAGCGCAAGAGTCGCCTCGGCGTGAGGCGCGCTCACCCCGGACGCCTGGGCTAGTTCGACCGCGATCCGGGTGTCCTTAACCAAGAGACTCATGAGGAATCCGGAGGTGAAATTCCTGGGAAGAACATACCGCGGCCACTTTGTGAGCGTTGACCAGCTCCGTCCGCTGGACCCGTTGATGGCGTCCATCATGACCTTCGGGTCGAGCCCGAACCGGGTTCCGATGACCAACGCCTCACTACTGGCGAGAAGATGCGAGGCGGACAGGAGATTGTTCAACGCCTTCAGAGCGTGCCCAGCACCTACCGGGCCGGCGTAGACCACATGCTTGCCGATCTCTTCCAGCGCCGACCAGCAGTCGTCTGCCCACGCTTGTGGGCCACCCACCATCACGGTCAAGCTGCCATCCTTCGCAGCCGGCACTCCACCCGAAACGGGCGCGTCGATCATGCGAACCCTACGACGCTCGGCCTCCTTTGCCATTCGCTGCGTCTCGGCTGGCTGCGAGGAGCCCATATCGATGAGCGTCGAACCCTCACCCATGGAGTCCAGGAGTCCACCATCGAGCAACACCTGCGCCACGATGGTGGAGTTGGGCAGCATGAGGATGACGGCTTTGGCACCCGCCGCGACCTGGGACAGCGTTGCAGCCCTGGAGTATCCGTCCGTCGCGTCCAAGGCGACACCGGCGGCCTCACCAGAATCAAACCCTTGAACGCGATACCCGGCGCCAGCCAGGCGCAGCACCATGGGGACGCCCATGTTGCCCAGTCCGACAAACCCGATGACGTCACCGGGGGCGAGGGGCAACCCTTGGGGCGTCATGCCTCCCGCCGGTCGGTCTCGGGGCTTTCGGACGCGGTAGACGTCTCGCCGGCGTCGGCAAACTGCTCCTCGCTGACCTCGTCCAGCCACTCGGTGTGGCCCATCGAGACGGCTACGTGGACCATGAAGGCAGTCGGTGTGGCACCGTGCCAGTGTTCCTCACCAGGCGGCGCCCAGACCGTATCTCCCTTTCGAACCTCCACAACAGGCCCCCCACGCTGTGCGACCCAACCCTCTCCGGAGGAGACGTGGATTACCTGCCCCCCCTCGTGCCGGTGCCAATGGGTGCGGCCGCCGGGTGAGAAGTACACAGTGTTCATTGTGACTCCGTCCGAGGTCGCCATCAGCGGATCGCCCCAGACCATCCCCGTGAAATGCTCTTCGCGTTGTTCGGCGCGCGCGCCGTCGGCACGGCCTGGAATATACTTCATATCTGATTCTCCGTTTTCTTTGCGTTAGTGCCACCCGGTTCAGTTAGCCAAGGCACATGGCGAGTTCTTCGTGGTTTAAATTGGGTTTGCAGTTCCCAGGCCCAAGGGTTCAAAGGCAACGGGAAATCCGTCAGGGAACTTTGATGCCTTGCAACTCTAATGCGGTCAGCGTCTCTTCCGCGATGCGGAAGGACTCCAGCGAAGCGGGCACACCAGCGTAGATCGCGGCCTGCATCAGGATTTCTTGGATTTCGGACTTAGTCACCCCATTGGTGACCGCTCCTCTGACGTGCACACCCAGCTCATGACCCCGATTGAGGACCGTAAGCATCGCCAGGTTGATCATGCTTCGATGCCTTAGTTCCAAGCCTTCACGGGTCCAAACGGCGCCCCAGCAGTACTCGGTCACCAATTCTTGAATGGGCCTGCTGAACTCAGTGACGTTGTCCAGGGACCGTTGGACATGCTCATCGCCGAGAACTCTCTTACGGATGGCCATTCCGGCCTCGAAACGGTCCTGCACGCAAAGCTGTCCGACTGTGTTTTCGGTCATGACTTCCTTCTCTATATGTTATGCGAGATCTTTGGATCCTCGCGGCCACGTGTGCGAATGCTCAAAGCTGTGGATCAGTCTGGAGACGAACCCCGCCTGCCAGGTCTCCGATAGCGTCGACGACCCGGTTGCTGATGACGTCTCCTAGACCCCGGTAGATTGCCAAGCCGAAGCTCGACAACGGCCCTGCCGAGTTGAGGCTGGGGGCGCCAATGTCTAAGAGGTGCTCGAGGTAAAGAACCAAGTCCTTCATCATCATTTGAGACGTCAGCCCACCCTCGAGATAATCGCCACGAACGATGCTTGGAAACCGGTTCTGCGTCGCCCAGTTCGCACCACTGGAGGCGTTGATGACCTCAAGCACTAGCTCGACGTTCAACCCCTCCTTCTTCGCCGCAACCATGACCTCGCTGCTCGCAGCGAGATTTACCGCGTTGAGAAAGTTGTTCAGGAGCTTTGTTGCGTGCCCGGCCCCGGGTCCGCCCATCCAGAAGACCTTGGAGGCCAACGGGTCCAGCGTGGGTCGAAGCTGAGTCAGCGCATCTTCTGAGCCTCCCACCATCAACGTCAGGTTTCCCTTCGCGGCAGCGGCAGCCCCACCAGAGATCCCCGCGTCAATGAGCTCAACGCCGATCTCGCCAAGCCGTGCATGAAGCATCCGGGTGGAGGCAGGCGCGGCCGTACTGAGGTCGACCACGATTTGACCGGCGCGTGCGCTGTCCAGGACACCACCCTCTCCAAGCACCACGGACTCGACGACGTGGCTGTCGGGCAGGGAGAGCAGGATGTGGTCCGACCCTGCGACCACCTCGCTAATGGTTGAAGTCGCGTGTGCACCCGCGTTGGCTGCCGCTTCAGCGGCCGGGTCGTAGCCCAGAACGTCGTGCCCGGCATCGACGAGGCGGCGCGCCATGCGGCCGCCCATGTTGCCCAGCCCGATGAAACCAATTCGTATCGTCATAGCGAATCCTCTCTGGGGAAAATGACCTGTGCCTCTGCGTCGATGGGCTTGGGATCCCAAGAACCCGCGCCGCCCCCGGGACGCACACTGCTTACCCACGCCGAGCCGCCGTCCACCGAGATCACTTCGCCGTTGACATACGAAGCGTCGTCGCTGAGCAGGAACGCCACAACCGCGGCCACCTCGTCCGGTCGACCGGTCCGTCGTTGCGGGACGGTCGTGCCGCGCCGGGTCATGTCGTTCCCACCACCGGTGAGACCGGCAGCGCTGGCAAACAATCCCGTCGGGACCAAACCAGGTGCGACGGCGTTGACGCGGACTCCCTGTGGGCCACCAAACATTGCGGCACCGCGCATCAGGCCGAGCACAGCGTGTTTCGAGGCCTGGTACGGGAGAAGGTCGTGGCTACCGCGGAGGCTGGCGATCGACGCCGTTAGCACGATCGATCCACCACTGCCCTGATCCGCATACTGCCGAAACGCAGATCGGATCCCCAAGAAGGTCCCACGCAGATTAACCCTCATAACTTTGTCAAAGTCATCGACCGAGATATCCGGGATACGGTCAAAGGTGCCCACGATGCCCGCATTGAGGTGGTGCAGGTCTATGCGACCAAATCGTTCGACTCCTTGAGCGATGCAGGCTTCAACGTCCGCCTCGACCGACACGTCGCCCTCGACGACCAACGCCGGCCCTGCCAACGACGCCGCGACCGCACCTGCCGCAGCTGCATCCAGGTCCATCAGAACGACCGCAGCGCCGTGCGCCGACAAGCGTTGTGCGGAGGCTGCGCCAATCCCACTCGCAGCACCGGTCACGACGGCCACCCTTCCTGCGAACCGCGCCGCATCATGGATCGGTCCGGTCATCATCCGACGCGCACCCCAAATCCTGGCTCTGCCGGATCGAGCGCCGCAAAACGGTCAAAGACGCCGGGATCGTGCCCAGCCACAAAGGCCGTGCCCGGCTGTCCAGCAATCTTCGAGACTGTGTCGAACGCCTCATACATTCGGGGGAGATCTGCCACCACGAGGAAGGGCCGATCGAGGTCCACCTCGTCGTAGTAGTGGACGGCATCCGATGCGAGCAGGACCGGACCGCCTTCACCGTCAACCACAACAATCAGCTGACCCGGGGTGTGGCCTCCGACTTCGATAGCGGTGATTCCCGGAGCGATGAGTTGTGTCCCAGCCATCCTCTTCAGGCGTCCGCTGGCCTCAATGCGTTGGAGTGCCTGGATATCCTGCCTCTCCGCTGAGTGCGCGAACTGGAACCGTCGCGCGATGGGCCCGGTCCAGAAGTCCAGCTCCCTGGCGGACATGACGACAGATGCTCTCTCAAAAAGGCCCACGTTGCCGGTGTGGTCGTAGTGACCGTGGGTAATCACGACCGTGTCCACGCTGGCGGGGTCGATCCCTAATCGCGCGAGTCCCTCTGGGACCGGGCAGGTCATGGACCTGCCCCGGGGTTCCCCCACCGCGGGGGTGAACCCGGTGTCAACAACTATGGTGCGGTTGGCATTTCGGATCACCCAGAAGAAGTAGTCCATGACGAGGGCGTGGTCTGCATCTCCATATGTGTGGAAGTTCAAGTACACCTCGGCGGCACGGGTAACTCGGGTTGCGTACCGAACCGCCATCACCTCATAGCTGGGTGTCATGAGCAGCCTCCTTCGAGGAATCCGGCACGTTCGCAGGCTCTTTGGCTGCCTGCGCGACCGAGCCTGGACGGCGGAAACGCGCGCTGACCGACTGCTTGTGCCGCCGCCAACCGCCGGGTTTAGCTAGGCGCAATAGACCCTGCGGTATGAGCAAAATGGCCAGCATGAGGATCACCCCGTACAGCAACGAGGCAACCCCGGGCAGAGAGCCGAACTGGACATTGACCTGCGCGATTGCCGGCTGTAGGACAAACTCGCCCGCCACGCCACCAGTGAGCGTTCCGGCGCCGCCCAAGATCCCCGCAACCACCGGATCCAAGCTGTTGTGGATGCCAAATGCTGTTTCGGCATCCATCAACTTGTAGGTGGCGAGGTAAGCGACGCCGGCAAGCGCGGCCATGGATGCGCTGATGGCCATCGCCGCGATCTTGAGTGCTAGAACGCGGACCCCCAGCGCTGCCGCAGAATCCTCGTCATCACGGATAGCGCGAAGCAGCAGCCCGAACCGCGAACGAGCGACGAACCAGAGCGTCGCGGAAGCGATCAGCATCACGACCACCGCAAGGTAGTAGTACGCGATCTGGTTATCGAACTGCAACATGAGGATGTCGGTTCCAGGCTTAAATGGGACGCTAAGTCCGTACTGTCCGCCCGTGTAATCAGCGAAATAGCGCACCAGTTCGAAGAGCGACACTGTCAATAGGAACGTGACGAGGGCGAAGTAGTGGCCTCTGATCCGCAAAGTCACGTAACCGATCACCGCAGCGAACAGCGCAGTGATGGCAATAGCGACAACTAACCCCACGAGCAGGGGGATGTGAAATCGCAACTCCAAAAGACCCGCCGAATAGGCTCCTACCCCAAAGAAAGCCAACTGGGCCAAGGACCACTGGCCAGCATACCCGGCCAGCAAGTTCCAACTCTGCGCTACCGCAGACAGTAGCAATGCAAGGGTGAGCACTCGAACCCAGAAGATGTTGTTCTGCAGAACCAGGCCAGCAGACAGTATGGACACAAGGGCTACCCCGGCCGTGATCCGACGCCATCTCATATGCGCCCCCTCCCAAGAACACCGCGGGGTCGAACAAGCAAGACAAGCAGGACCAGCAGGAAGAGAGCTGTGTTTGTGAGCGCCGAGCTCCAGTAGACGGTGACACTCGTCAGGACGAGGGCAACCACGAGAGACGCAATTGCACCGCCCACCAGATCCCCAAGGCCGCCCAAGATCACGATGGCAAACGCGATGATCGCAAACGACAGACCGCTGTCAGGTCCGAACGTGACGTAAGTCGAAATGACTCCTCCGGCGGCGCCGGCAAGGGCGGCCCCGACGGTGAACGCAAGTAGCGAAAGCCGTCGATCGTTAATCCCGCAGAGCCGCACAGCCACTCTGTCGTCGACCACTGCCTTGACGGCCTTGCCCGTTTTGGTGGAATTCAGCAGCGCCAGAGTCACTACCCCCAGAACGAGAGCAATACCGAACGCAATAATCTGCGACACACGGACGGGCAACCCGAGGATGTTGACGGTTCCGTAGTCGATCTTGACCGTGCGAAAATCCGATCCGGCTATCGCGAGAATGGCACTGACGACAACGCTGGAGAACCCGATCAGAGCGAACATCCTCACCAGTGGGCTTTCAACGGTGAAGCGTAAGTATCCGGCGTAGAGGATTGCTCCTAGCCCACCGACCAGGATCATATCCACGAAGATCAGCAACCACGGGCTGAGCCCCGTGGCCTGGTGGATGAAGAAGGTTGCGTAGGACCCAAGGATAATCAGCGCGCCGTGTGCGAAGTTCACGATGTCGAGAACGCCGAAGATGATGTTCAGACCCAAGGAAAGCACGAAATAGACCGCTGCCAGAAGGACCGAGGACACCAATACTTGCATAAACACGCTCATTGTCAGTTCGCTCCCTTCCCTGAAGGTGCGTTGCCGAGATAGATCTCGGCCAACGCGTCCGGTCGATCTCGAAATTCGGCGGCCGGGCCTTCATGCACAATCGTTCCCTCGTGGAGGACGATCAGCCGGTCGGCGATGTTCAGGACGCGTCCGACTTCCTGCTCGACGAGGATGATGCTTACTCCTTTTTCCAACAGTGCTGGCAGTGCCTTGTAGATCTCGTCAACGATGATCGGAGCGAGCCCAAGGGAAGGTTCGTCGATGAGCAGACATGAGGGCTTGCCCATGAGGGCCCGACCCACGGCGACCATCTGCTGCTCACCGCCGCTTAGAACGCGTGCTGTCCGACCGAGGATCTCGGCTAGGGCGGGGAACAGTTGGAGCACTTCATCCTGGCGCTCCCGTTGTTCGGAACGGGAGGCGTGGTAGGCGCCGAGCATGAGGTTGACCTGGACCGAGAGGGAGGGAAACAGCCGACGTCCCTCTTGCACCATGGCGATCCCTAGCCTGGCTCGGGCATCAGCAGGAAGTCCGCCGATGTCCGAGCCCTTCCAGATGACACGCCCTTCGCTTAAGGAAACAACTCCGGTCAGAGCACGAAGAAAGGTCGACTTGCCGGCGCCGTTCGGACCAACAACCCCGAGGAGTGTCCCCTCCTCCAGGTCCACGGACATGCCTTTGATCGCAACGAGGTCGCCGTACCCTGCTGAGATCTCCAGACTGCTGAGCAATGCCATCTTGGTAACCGCTTCTACTGATTGAAAGCAATGGGCTTCGTCGAGGCGATCTTCGTTGGGGCAACCGTGTGCGGCTTGCCGTCCTGCCATTGGACAATCACCGGCGTGGTGTCATTGAGCATTCCGGTCTTGTCGAAAGAAACCTTTCCACTGGCCAAGATGGTCGCCGGCCCGGAGGTGATGTCGATCGTTGACAGGGCATTCCTTACATCTTGCGGCTTGACCGACTTGGCCTTCTCCAAAGCGGCCGCAATGATGTACACGGCGGCGCAGTCCTCGCCCGCCTCTTGACCCGGGAAGGGGAACTGGGGGTTCTTCGCGGTGAACGCGTCCGCGAATTTCTTGGCTTCGTCGCCTGGCATGTCCCAGTTCCACCCGGCGCTTGAGAACGTGCCGTTGGCGGCGTCGCCGATCGTCTTGGCATAGTCGGTCGCGACGAATCCGGAACCTGCCCCCAGCAATGGCCCCGTGTACCCCTGCTGCTTGAAGGCCTTCTGCAACAGGGCCATGTCAGAGAGCGCACCTTGCAGGAAGATCATCTGCGGCTTAGTTGCGAGAATTTTGATTGCCAGGCTGGTGCCCTCGGTCAAACCGGGGGTGAAGGATTCCTTGACGGGAACCTTGACGCCAAGAGACTTCAGTCGGTCGGCGGCTGCGTTGGCGGACACCGTCGCTGCTGAGGTGTTGTCGGCGACGACCGCAGCTGTCGTGATCGTGTAGTTGGAGGCCTTTGCCAGTTCCAAGACTTGATCGACGGCGTCCGACCCCATTAACTTCGCCGATGCGGGGAGTTTGAAAATGTACTGGTAGTTGCGGGCGGTGATGGAGTCCGCGAAGGACTCGGTGACCATCGGCACCTTTGCCTGCTCGGCGACCGTGCTCGCAGCAAGGGTGTACGAACTGGCCCATGCACCGATAATGGCCGAGAGGTTGCCCTGTCCGACCATGCTCTGGAGCTGGTTGGCCACTTGGGCCGGAGCCGCCGCACCGGTGTCTTTGATCACGAGCTGGATCTTGGCCCCGCCTAGGGACTTGATGCCGCCGGCCTTGTTGATCTGGTCAGTGCAGAGTTCCGCGCCCAGCCGAGCTTGCTTTCCGTTGTCGGCGAAAGGCCCGGACAAGGGCTCAAGGAGGCCCACTCGAACAGTGTCAACATTGCTGCCTGCTACGCCAGCACCGCCACAGGCCGCCAAGAGAGCGGTAGCCAGGGCGCCGGCTATAATCGGAGTGAGATGCCGCTTCACTGGGGTTCTTGTCATGCTGATCACTTCCTTGTGATTAAGGGCTGATGAGGGTGAGGGGTTGGTGCGGGAATGGGTGGTGGTTGTTTGCGAATCGAGGGTTCAGGTGGCAGCCCCAAACCCCAGGTAGGCCTCCCGAACGAGGGGGCTCTCCAGCACGTCGCTAACGTTGCCTTGGGCGATGACTGATCCCTTCTCGAAGACCACCAAAGACGTGGCCAACTGACGTAGGGCACGCAGGACGTGTTCGACCAGGACGAGATGGATACCGTCCTCGCGCAGTCCACGCAGGATCGTGACCAACTCGTGGATCTCAGAGTCGCTGAGGCCTTCGAACACCTCGTCGAGCAGAATGAGCTTGGGGTTGATCGCCATCGCCCGGGCGACCTCGAGTTTCTTGCGCGAGGCCAGAGGCAGCGAACCGGCCAATTTCGCGGAGATCCTGTCCAGGCCTATGCGCTCAAGCAGTTCGTCCACGCTTCGCGCGTGATCTGCACCCTTGCCTCGTCGACTCGCGAGCCGGGCGACCATGACGTTCTCGCGAATGGTCATGGCGACGAATGGCCTTGGAATCTGGAAGGTCCGCGCCACCCCCCAGCGCGCGACCTTGGCCGTGTGGGCCTTGCCCGTCAGGGAACGCCCGAGCACTTGAACGCTTCCCGCGGTGGGCTTCAGGGCGCCCGCGATAACGCTGAGACAGGTCGATTTGCCTGCACCGTTGGGGCCAATGATCCCGGTGACGCCTGCATCAGCGTCGAGCGACAGGGAGACATTGTCAAGCGCCTTCACGCCACCGAAGGCGACCGTGACATTGTTGAGAACGAATAAGTCACCCACCGTGGATCTCCCTCTCCAGGGACGATTCCGCCAGCGGTCTCAGCCGGCTCGTACCCCAATGCCAGGGAGTCGGGTGGTGGGCGATCAAGTGGCCCTCGCCGTGGCTGAGATCTTGTCGAGGACTGGGACGAGATATGACCGGAAGACCACTGGATCTTCCGACATCGGAAAGTGGCCCGATCCTTTCATTGCTACCAGTTCTCCGCCGATCTTTTCAGCAGCCTCGCGGCTCATTTCCGTAGTCGCCGAATAGTCGTACTCGCCGCTGAATACCCACAGAGGACAAGTGGCTGGCATCAGTGAGGTGGCGTGCTTGGGAAGGTCGTTGGAATAGAAATAGGTATCTCCCTGGTACACGCCTGGTCCGGATTGTGCGTAACCCCAGAGGGTTTGGTTGCGCGGTCCGCTGGGGCTGCTCGGCGCGATCAGCCCGCCCACCCAGCTTGTTAGGAAATGGGAGTGGTCGACCTCGAGATGGTTGGTCCAAGGCACGAAGCGCCCGGGGTTGCCCAGGCCACCCTCCAACGCGCATACGCCGGCGAATCGGCCGCCATGACGACTCGCCATGTACAGCGCGATCGCGCCCCCCATGGAACACCCCATCAGGACGGGTCGATCCAGCCCGAGCTCGTCCATGACGGCCAGGATTGTTTCGGCGTAGGTCTCCGTCTCGAGCGCGTAGGTGGTGGTTGCCCAGTCGTCCGGCGGGTCTGAGCGGCCATGCCACGGTAGATCGAATGCCACGAACCGATAGCGAGAGGTGAGCTCCTCGTCCTCGAGGAGGTACCTGAACTGACGAGAGTCCGCCCCGGCCGTGTGCAGACACAGAACAGCTTGGCCCTCGCCCGCACTCTCGAAATAGATGCGACGCCCGACTCCGGAGACAGAAAGCTGGATGTATCCGCCGACGATCGGACTGCGCGAAGAACTCAGCGGCGGGTTGTCGTTGCGCGCAGGGCGATCTCCGCAGACTCGGCCACGCAGCGCCTCAAGGACCCGGTCGAGGACGGTTGAATACTCAGCCCAGGCGACCCGGTCACCGCTGACGCAGGTGCCGCCGAGGGTGGCATAGATGGACTGGGCGCTGGTGTAGCCGCGAGGGGGCGGATTCGAGCAGAAGGTGTCCCAGGATGAGCGGTTCAACGTGTAAGTGAAGTCCCACTCGGTCTGCTCTGGGTTGTCGGCACCGATGTTGAATGCACCGTCGACGATCGAGACGGTGAACGTATCTTCGGCGACAACAAAATGCATCGAGCACGTACCCAGCGCCGGCAGCCCAGACGTCGAAACGTCATTGGCCAGATGACCGACTGCCTTCTGAAGTGCACCCATGTTGACTCTCCCTCTGATCTCTAGCCCACGGTGAAGGGGTCGCGAACAGCGCCCTCGGTTTCGATCCACACGGCCTTGGGCTGTAGGAACTCGCGGAGCCCCTCCACTCCGTTCTCACGCCCGTGACCACTCTTCTTCACGCCACCGAAGGGCATGGATGGCCCCATCGTGCGGTAGGTGTTGACCCAGACAGTCCCCGCGCGGAGCTGACGCACGGCCGCGAAGGCTCGGCGAATGTCATTGGTCCATACGCCCGCGGCCAGTCCGTACGGCGAGGCGTTCGCCATCGCATACGCCTCCGCGTCGTCGGTGAACCGCTGACACGCCAAGACGGGTCCAAAGATCTCCTCGCACCAGACCGGGTGGGCGTCGTCCACGTCAGCCATCACCGTCGGCGTGAAGAACCATCCACCGAGCTCAGACGGATGGCCGCCATATCTGATATCGATGCGGCGCTCACGGGCGAGTTCGCAGTAGCGACCGACCTTGAGGAACTGTGCCTCGCTGGCCAGCGGGCCCATATCGGTCGACATCTCCAGGGGATTGCCCAGCCTGATCTCGGCGGCCCTCTTGCAGACCCGGTCCAACACCTCGTCGTAGATCGAGGAGTGAATGAGCGCACGCGAGCCGGCGATACACGTCTGCCCGCCCGCGGCGAAAATCCCGGCCAGCAGTCCATTGACGGCTGCGTCGACGTCCGCGTCGCCAAAAACTATGTTCGCCGACTTCCCACCTAGTTCGAGGGCAACATCTGCCAGATGAGATCCTGCACTCTGGGCCACCAATGCACCCACCCGATCGGATCCGGTGAAAGTCACCTTGTCGACTTGATCGGAGGCCACCAGCCACTGTCCGACTTCGGGTCGACTGCCTGCAACGGTGTTGAAGACACCATCGGGGACACCGGCTTCTTCCAGAAGGCGGGCGAATCGAAGGATGGATACTGGTGCGACCTCGGATGGCTTGGCCACAAATGTGCAGCCCACGGCGAGCGCCGGCGCAAGTTTGAACGCGAGTAGGAACAGCGGGGAGTTCCACGGAAGGATCGCGGCTACCACTCCGACGGGTTCCTCCACGACGTAGCCGAAGAAGTTGGGCTTCCCGGTGTTCACAACCCGGCCTTCCATGCCGGTAGCCAGTTGGCCGAAGTATCGGTACCAGGCGGGCAGAGCTTTGATCTGTCC
>ERZ1739049.21-NODE-21-length-19622-cov-19.034548_pt1 | contig 19622 bp, 15 predicted proteins | sample MGYA00581760_ERZ1739049 | MGnify/ENA primary metagenome ERZ1739049 (study PRJEB42929, sample SAMN08275522) | rhizosphere metagenome | isolation source: Rhizospheric soil replicate 2 | host: Colobanthus quitensis | place: Antarctica: Devils point, Livingston Island...
ACACCGGAGACGACGGCGAGGAGCCCGCCGGCGGTCAGGGCGTTGGCGTCTGCGGCTATTCCGGTCAAGTAGTCCGGGCCCTTCAGAACCCCTGTGATGAGTTGTTCGGCGATGATGAACGCGACGGTTTGGGTCAGGAACAGCAGACCAACGATGATTGAGGTCTTTCGGGTAGATGTCATGGTGCTCCTTCCACCGTGATGGCGACCTTGCCTCGGGCATGTCCCTCGCCCACATGACCGATCGCCTGGGGGGTTTCGCTCAGCGGATAGGTGCGGTCGATGACTGGTGTGATCTTGCCGGCTTCGACCAGCTCCTTGAGGGCGACCAAGTCATCGAGATTGAACGAGACGAGAAACGGCCGCAGCTTGTGGCTCACGAAGCGTGACACCACGTGTGCTTTGATGACGCGCCCTCCGCCTGCGAACCAGTGATTGTCGAAACTTCCGCCGTTCGGCACGAGCGTTCCAGTCGGGGTAAGCGCGCGTCGCAGGTCGGACAATGAGTGGTTCGCCACGTTGTCGAGGATGAAGTCGTAACGCTGCCCGCTTCGGGTGAAATCCTCTTGCGTGTAGTCGATGACGTGGTCGGCGCCGATCGATCGGACCAGGTCCACGTTGCGCGTGCTGCACACGCCAGTCACGTCCGCTCCGAGTGACTTCGCAATCCGGATGGCAAAGGTGCCGATGCCCCCCGAGGCACCGTTGACCAAGACCGTCTGCCCGGCCTGGACGTTGCCGTGATCGCGAAGCGCCTGGAGCGCGACGAGGCCGGCCATGGGAACGGCTGCGGCCTGCTCGAATGTCAGGTTGGCCGGCTTCAGTACCAGCGCCCCCTCGGAAACCGACGCGTACTCGGCGTACGCGCCAACGCACCAGCCGAAGACCTCGTCACCAGGGCGGAACCGGGTCACGCCGGTGCCGACCGCCTCAACCACCCCCGCCACGTCCGTGCCCCGAACAGCGTTCTTTGGCTTGCGCATCCCATACACCGGGCGGGCGATGTATGGCAGGCCGCTCATGACCGCCCAGTCGGCCGGGTTGACGCCGGCCGCCCGAACGCGAACCAGCACCTCGTCGTCCCCGATCTCGGGCTTGTCGATGTCCCTGAGCTCCAGGACCTCGGCTGAGCCGTAGGTGTCTTGAACGATTGCCTTCATGCGATCTCTCCTTCCTGAGGGGCCGGTTCGACCGGCATCGGTTACGCACTTACGATGTACATTTACGGTGTAAGGTACCCTCATCCGGTAAGCCCGTCAACCCCCGTGGCTGACGTTGTACGTTCCGCGCGCCAGGAGGATCCCGATGCCGACAGAGACCGATTCGAAGACCGAGCGGCGAGCTCCTTTGAGCAGGGAGCGGGTGCTGCGAGCTGCCGTCGCCCTTGCCGACCACAGCGGCATCGAGTCGCTGACCATGCGCAGGCTCGGCCAGGAGCTCGGGGTCGAGGCGATGTCGCTGTACAACCACGTGGCCAACAAGGACGACATCCTTGATGGCATCGTCGACCTGGTCCTGAGCGACATCGACGTACCTCCCAGCGGGACCGACTGGAAGCCGGCCATGCGCCATCGGGCGATCTCGGCGCACGAGGTCCTGTTGGCCCACCCCTGGGCGGCGATGCTCGTCATGTCGCGCTACAACATCGGCCCGGGCATGACGCGCTACCTGGACGCGACACTGGGACGGCTGCGAGAGGGCGGCTTCTCGATCGAGGGTGCCCTCGATGCCTGGAACACCCTGGACAGCCACCTCTACGGGTTCACCCTCCAGGAGCTCAACCTGCCCTTCGACGTGTCGGAGACCCAGCGGGTCTCAGCCTCCGTCCTCCCACAGATCCCCGCCGACGAGTTTCCCCACGTAGCCGAGGTCATCACCCATGTCATGCAGTCGGGACGCGCCGAGAACTTCCAGTTCGGGCTAGACCTGGTCCTCGACGGCCTCGAGGCAATCCTCAACCGGGCTGCGGGTCCTCGAACCTGAGGGGGAACGACACCAGTTCGTCAGTGTCGATGACGTCCACATCCGGATCCCGAACGTATGCCCGAGCATCGCATCCACCAGACTTGACCCCTATCGTGACCGACCGGCATACGGGTTGATCCCGAAGCCTGCCGAGCGACCAGGCCACCCCACGACAGAGGACTCGATGAGCTCGATATTTGATACCGTGCTCGCCCCACTGGAGTGGGTGGTCGCGTGGCTGATGGTCAGCTTCCACACTGCCTTCTCGTTCATCGGCCTCCCCGACGACTCCGGAATCACGTGGGCGCTGTCGATCGTGGGCCTGGTCATCGTCATCCGGATCGTCCTGATCCCGTTGTTCGTCAAGCAGATTCACGCTTCCCGGCGGATGCAGCTGATCCAGCCCGAGATGCAGAAGATCCAGAAGAAGTACAAGGGCAAGACCGATCCTGAGTCCCGGCAGGCGATGACCCAGGAGACGATGGGTCTGTACAAGCGCACGGGTACCAACCCGTTCTCGTCGTGCCTGCCGCTCCTGCTGCAGTCCCCGATCTTCTTCGCGCTCTTCCGCGTGCTCAGCAACCTCGCTGGCATTGCTGCCGGCAAGAAGCCGCCGATCGGCCCACTGACGCCGGAGGTGGCCGGTCAGGCGAACGCGTCCACGATCTTCGGTGCGCCCCTGTCTGCCACCTTCCAGCACACGCTCACCATCGTGAACAACGCTGCGGTCTCAGCACCTTCGGCCATCAACGTGAAGATCGTCTGTGTGGTGATGATCGTGCTCATGTCGGCCTCGCAGTTCACCAGCATGCGTCAGCTGATGATGAAGAACATGCCGGCGAGCGCGTTGGACAACCCGTTCGCCAAGCAGCAGAAGATCCTGATGTATCTGATGCCTTTGATGTTCGTCTTCTCGGGCGTCACCTTCGCGATCGGTGTCCTGCTCTACTGGCTGACGACCAACCTCTGGTCGATGGGCCAGCAGTTTTACACCATTCGCCGTATGCCGGCCCCGGGCTCGCTCGCCGAGAAGGCGCTGGAAGAGCGCCGGATGAAGAGTGGCAAGGAGCACAAGAAGTTCACCATCCCGGGGCTGAGTCAAGACACTGAGTCCGAGGACGTCCAGGACGGCCCGATCGCCGAGACCAAGCCCAAGTCGGGCCAGCGTCCACAGCCCAAACGCAAGAACCGGGGCAAGCCAGCGGCGCAGGGGGACGCCAAGCCAGGCACGACACCGCCGGGCGCCAAACCGCCGGGCGCCAAACCACCCGGCGCCAAACCACCCGGCGCCAAACCACCGGGCGCTATTGCGAACGGTCCCGGCGGCGACGTCGGGTAGCTTGCTGTACCGGTCCAGCTCGAGCGGGTGGCTCAACGACGCTGACACCGCGCTCATCGACCGCGCCGCTTCACAAAAGGATCCCCGACGGACGCGCCTCGGCGTCTGGCAGGCTGAGTGGATGAGTACCGAGCTACCACAAATCATCGTCGCTGATGCCGCCGCGTGGCGGACGTGGCTGGCAGGTCATCACGTCGATGTGGCCGGCGTGTGGCTAGTTCTTGCCAAGAAGGCCACGACCAACCCGACCAGCCTCACCTACGATCAAGCGCTTGACGAAGCGCTCTGTTACGGCTGGATCGATGGTCAGGTCCGGCGCCGCGACGAGAGCACTTATCTGCAACGCTTCACTCCGCGGCGGGCTCGTAGTGCGTGGTCGAGGCGCAACGTGGGCCTCGTGGAACGACTGACGGCCGAGCGCCGAATGCAGGCGGCGGGAGTTGCCGAGGTGACGCGGGCCAAGGCAGACGGCCGCTGGGCAGCCTCCTATGCCGGACAAGCCAGCATCGAAGTGCCGCCCGACCTGGCCGCGGCTCTGGCTGATGAGCCCACGGCGAAGGCCATGTTTGACATCCTCACCAGTCAGAATCGCTATGCCGTTGTGTACCGAGTCGATGCCGCAAAGCGCACCGACACGCGGGCGCGACGCATCAAGGAGTATGTCGCCATGCTCGCCCGAGGCGAGACGATCTACCCGCAGAAGCACACGTCGGCCGGCTGAGCCGGTAACCGCGTCAAGGCAGAGCCTGCGATTCTCCGTGCCGAGCGGACAGGCGCCTACGCGGCGCCGCCCTTGCGCAAGACGGTGGCTAGAACCCCCTGACGGCGGGGATGACCTGTTCGGCCATCAGCTCCAGCGGACGAAGGGCGCAGGCACCGACAACGCTGCCGTGCGCGACCTGGACGCCCAGCTCCGCGAGCCGGCGCAGGTGTTCGATCGTCTCCTCCACCCGCTCGCCGCGATCACCGAGGTCGAATCGGGTTTGCACGGTCTTCTCGATCTCGGCATAGTCGCGTCCTTCCGCTGTGCAGTGTTCGCGCAGGACCTCAAGCTTGTGTGCCAGCTCGGGTGAGTCGAAAATATTGCACGCGTCCGCGTACCTGGCCACCAGGCGCAGGGTCTTCTTCTCCCCGGCGCCACCGATAAGGATCGGCGGATGAGGGCGGCTCAACGACTGAGGCGAGTTCAACGTGCGGCTCAAGTGGTAGTGCTTACCTTCGAACGGGCCGTCGTTACCGCTCCACATCTGCAGGCAGATTTGGAGCGCCTCCTCCAGCCGCTCGAATCGCTCAGCGGTGGAAGGGAAGAACAAGCCCAGGCCGCGCGCTTCCTCCTCGTTCCACGCTGCACCGATGCCCAGCATCGCGCGACCACCGGAAAGCACATCCAACGTGGTGACCGCCTTGGCGAGCAGCCCGGGATCCCGGTAGACCACCGCTGTCACCACCGTGAGCAGCTTGACCCGCTCCGTCTTACCCGCCAGATAGCCCAGCGTGGTGTAGGCCTCCAGCATCTCGTGCTCCGGCGGCCCGAGGTGACCGATCTGCCAGACGTGATCCATCACGCTGATCCGGTCGAAACCTCCCTGCTCGGCCAACCGGCCCATCTCCACCAAACGCTCACGCAGGACTGCCGGACCACCGTCCATCGTGAAATCCGGGATATGTAAGCCCACCCTCATCCGCGCACACTCCTCACCGTCGGCCTTCCCGTCAATCCAGCCTCGGGAAATCCACGCTGTCAAGTTACCGGCTACTGCGCGGTGGGCCCGGCGACGTCGGCGGCGCGGAATTCCTTGGCGACGAGAAACACCACAGGAACAATCGCCAGCGGTATGACGAATGCCCAGCGCAGGTGATGCGTGGATGCTGCCGCACCGATGAGTGCACCGCCAAGAATCGCGCCGAGATAGTTGGCAATATTGAGACGAGCAATCGCCACGTCGACTGCGCCCGGCCCCACCGCGCCGGCTATTGCGGCAAACGAGAGAGGGACAAGGATAGCCAGGCCGAGGCCGACCACGAAGAAGCTCACAATGGCAAGTGGGGGCGCCGGCGCGGCAACAACACCAACGAGTCCGGCAATGCCAATCGCCGTACCGAGTCGGACGACGAAGACATCACCACGGCGACGCACGAGAAAATCGCCGCCGAACCGGGACACGATTGCCCCCGCCTCGTATGCCGCAAACGCCAGCGGCGCGACGGACTTTGTCGCGTCGAGGGCGTCATGGAGATAGACGCTGCTCCAGGTCAGGATGCCCGTGTCGGCGGCATAGAACACCAAGATTACCAATCCGAACAGCAGAATCGGCCGCCACGGAACGTCCAGGTCTTCTCCCGACAGGCCGACCTCAACCTCGCGCACTTCGACAAAGAAGTGACTTGCCAGCAGCGCGATCGCGAGCGTAAAGGCGGCGATAACCGCGAGGGAGACCCCAAGCGGAATGTCGAGCTTGGTCACACCCGAGGCGTACAAAGCGCCAGCGATCCCGGCGACGCTCCAAACGCCGTGGAAGTTCGCCATGACACTTCGACCGTATGCGGCCTGGACGCGAACTCCCTGCATGTTCATGCTGGCATCAACACCGCCGATGCCAAGCCCGTACAGCACAAAGGCCGCGGTAAGCAGAGGCTTGTTGGGTGCCAGGCCGACGAGCAGCGCGCCCAGCGCAATCGTCATCAGCCCGGTTCGAAGTGCGACCGAGCTGGTACGACGCTCGGCAATCGTGCCCGCGAACACGCTGCCAAAACCTGAAACGACCGCGACAACGACAAGCAGGATGGTGACGTCGCCATCGCCAAGACCGATCTTGTCCTTCAGCGTCGGCACCTGCGTCACGATCGCGGCAAAGACGAGGCCTTGCAGGAAGAACCCTGCGGCGACGGCGAGTCGAGTGCGCCTCAGTGCCGGCGTGGGGGCGGCCATGTCAGGCAACGAACCTGAAGAAGACCGCAGCGGCGATCACGATGAGCCACAAGATCACCATGAAAGTCCGTTCAGGCGCCGGTACATCTGACGCTGCGCCTTTGCCAGTCGAACGAACTCCGAGTAAGCCTTGGCGAATGTCGGCGCCGTGTCCGCCGTCGGTTCGAAGACACGTGCTGTCGGCGCCCGAGCGGCGATCTCGTCGAGTGTCAGATGTCCGAGATGCAGCGCGGCGAACCATGCCGCGCCACGCAGGTTGGCGTTGACGGGATCGGCGACCTGCTGGATCGGACGGCCGATGACGTCGGCGTGGATCTGACACCACAGGTCCGATGTCGCGCCACCGCCGAGCAGCCGCAGGCCGTCTAGTGGCCGTCCTGCGAACTTCTCAGTGGCCTCCAACAGCCATCGCGCGTTATAGGCCACGCCCTCGAGCACGGCCCGGATCAGATCCGCGCGGGTGGAGGCGATCGAGACGTTGAGGAAGCTGGCTCGGAGATTCTCGTCCGATACCGGCGACCGCTCACCGTTGAGCCACGGGCAGAAGATGACCCCGCCACTGCCCGGCGCAGCAGTGGCGGCTTCAGCCGTGAGCGCGTCGTAGCCACCACCGGTGAGCACGGCATCGCGCAGCCACCGCAGTGCGGCCCCGCCGGTCTCGTGGTTGTTGGCGATGAGGTACGAGCCTGCTCGCGGCCCAGGGATCGAGGCCATCTGATGGGTGACGTCGCTCTTCTTGAACGGCACCGGCGCGGAGACCCAGGCGGTCGTCGAGATCGAGATGTGTCCGGCGAAGTCCGCGACCGCTCCGGCGCCGATAGCCGCGGTGTGGAGATCGGGCACGCCGCACACCACTGGCGTGGAAACCGGCAGGCGCAGCTCGGCGGCAACGTCGGGCAGCAGCGTGCCGAGTACCGAACCGGTCGCGATCAGGTCGGGCAGCTTGGCCCGGTCTCGGCGGGCGAGCGCGACCAACCTGGCGTCGTACGCGACCTCTGCGCCGGGACGGTTGTCGGTGAGCCACGACGCGATCATCGAGGCGGGCGTTGCGGCGATCCGTCCGGTCAGGCGGAGACCGACGAAGTCGACCGGTTCGATGAGCGCCGCGGCGCGCCGATAGGAGTCGTGCCGTTCGTGCTGCAGAAACTGCGCATGCCCGGTCGGGTCGGCGCCATTCGGATTCGGAGCGCCGCCTGTGAGTCGCAGCCATTGCGCGATCTTGGCCGGCGCGTAGCCCGACACACTGACCCTGCCGCCGGTGATCTTCTTCGACCAGGGCGCGCCGCGGTGATCCGACCAGAGCACGCAGGGCGCGAGCGCGATGCCGTCGCTGCCAACTGCGACGGTAGAACCCCACTGCCCGGTGATCCCGATTCCGGCACATTCGACGGGCTCGTCCAGCCCTGCCACGACTTCGCGAACTGCTCTGACCGTGCCGACCCACCATTGCTCGGTGTCCTGCTCGGAACCCCCGTCATCGGTGAGGTCGGTGTCGACGGAGGAGAACGCAGCAGCCAGGACACGCCCGTCCACGCCGACGGCGCCAACCTTTGTCCCGCCCGTGCCGAGGTCGATCGCGAGGTACCAGCGCTGGTTCATGTGTGCCCATCATGGCGCACATGTGCGAGGCTCGCAGGCATGAGCAGCTATCCATATGCCGATCGATATCCGGTGCTGCGCGGACTGCCGAACGAAGGCCGCGACCGCGCGGCAATCCTCGCCGAGTTACGAGAGATGGCCACACAGGAGGACTCGTTCTGGCAGACGGGCAAGGCCAGTGGTTCGTTCTACTGCGGCGATATGGACCACTACGCGTTCATGTCTGAGGCGTTCGGCCTGTACGGGCACATGAACGCGCTGCAGCGCGATGTGTGCCCGAGCGCGACTCGCTTCGAGGGCGAGATCATCGCGATGGGTCTCGATCTCTTCAACGCCGGGACGATCACCGATGGGGATCCGGTCGGGATGATCACGAGCGGTGGGAGCGCCAGCATCCTGCACGCAGTGCTGTCCTACCGCGAACACGCGAGGGCCACGCGGGGGGTCACCTCGCCCAACTTCGTCAAGCCGGAGACGGGTCACGTCGCGTTCGACAAAGCCTGCCACCTGCTCGGTATCGAACTACGCGTCGCGCCGATCGTACAGGCGACGGCGCAGGTCGACCTCGAAGCAACAGCCGCGTTGGTCGATGACCAGACGATCGCGATCCTCGGCTCGGCCTCGAACTACGGCTACGGCACGATCGACGACATCGCCTCGCTCGGACAGCTGGCGCTGTCGCGGGGGGTGGGCCTTCACGTCGATGGCTGCCTCGGCGGGTTCATCCTTCCGTTCGGTGAGCAGCTCGGCTTCCCGATCCCGGCGTTCGACTTCCGGGTCCCTGGCGTCACGACGATCTCCGCCGACACCCACAAGTACGGCTACGGGCTGAAGGGCACATCGCTGCTGCTGTTCAGGGACCGGGCGCTGCGCAACAGCCAGTACTTCTTCCAGACGGCGTGGACGGGCGGCAAGTACTGCTCGCCGGGTATCGACGGGTCACGTTCCAGCGGTCTGCTCGCGGCGACATGGGCGGGGATGGTGGCCACCGGCCGCGACGGGTACCTGCGCTACGCGCGGAAGATCTTCGACACGTCATACGCGATGCAGGATGCGGTGCGCAGCCATCCGGACCTGCGCCTGATCGGCGAGCCGAGCTTTCTGTTCGCGTTCACGTCCGACGACCTCGACATCTATCACGTCAACGACGCGTTGCGGGCGAACGGTTGGCGGATGAACGGCCTGCAGTACCCGAACGCCATCCATATGGCGGTCACCCGGCCACAGACCCAGTCGGGAGTGGTCGAGGCGTGGGCCACCGACCTCGACGCCGCCGTCCAGTACGCGCGGACGAATCGTGACGCCCCTGCTCAGAGCGGTGCGATCTACGGCAGTGTGCCCGGTGGCTGGAGCGAGGAGGCCGACGAGTTCATCCGGGCCGTGATGAGCGACATGATGGATCAGCAGCAGGGCTTGCCCCCGGCCTAGATACCGGCATCAGATGAGCGCGACGGCTGACATCGAGCAAACCCACGATCACGTCCGTCGCCTTTCTCGCAAGGGGGCAGTGGTCCGATCTGCGGGTTCGGTGCACCGCCCAACGACGGAAGTGTGATGTCTGCGGGCCGTGGATCGCGGCGCGCAAGATGAACGCCGGCGATCATGCAGCGGACCGACCCGCCCGCGAGCTCGATCGTTGGGACGTCGGTAGCCAGCAGGGTCGCCGAGGCTTCGATGATGCTCAGCTGGCTCGGGCTGAGGGCTTTCATCGCGCGGGAGGAGATCGCGAGCAGACGTCCGCTGCTGCCGGTGAGCTCGATTGCGTTTCCGGCGAACTCTCGGACCTGCGCGGGGGTGAGGTCGATGATGGTGCGTCCCGTCTCCTCGACCCGCCGTCGCACGTGTGCGCGACGCGAGTGGTCGGTGATTGCAGACAGGCCGATCATCGCGAACTCGGTGCCGATGCACATCAGGACGTTGGTGTGGTAGATCGGTCTGCCGAATGAGTCGACCGCGTCAAACAGCAGTGGCTCGTAGTTGAAGTGGGCGCAGAACCGTTCCAGTGCCACCTCGTTGGTGCGCTTGGATCGTGCCGCGTAGACGACCCGGTCGATGTGGTCTACCACCATGGCGCCGGTTCCCTCGAGATAGATACCGTCGCGCTCGAGCCCGGAGTAGTCGATGACCTCTTGCACCCGGTACTCAGCCTTGAGCATCTCCACCACGTCGGCCCGGCGTTCGCGTTGTCGGCTGGGCGAGTACATGGGGTAGACCGCGACCCGGCCACCGGAATGGGTCGAGAACCAGTTGTTCGGGAACACCGAGTCCGGAGTCGATTCGGTCGCGTCCTCGAAAAGATGAACCCGCACACCGGCCTGCGTCAGTCCTTCCGCCAGGCAAGTGGCCTCGGCGTAGGCAGCGGCCGCGATCTGGCTGGACGTGCTCCGCTCGTCATATCCCTGAAACCCGTTGTCGTCCCGGGTGTGCGGGTTGGGCTGGAAGCGGTGTGGCCTGATGAGTACGACCGCTCGTGGTGCTTGCACCGACAACCCGCTCATCCGTGTGACTCCCTGAAGACTCGGTATGCGGCGGAGGGTGACGTCACCATGGTTGTGTTTCCCGCACGTCAAGCACAACGGCAAACTGTTGTAGAGATCGCGGGTATTCCGGACAGATTGCGTAGCGTAACCATGCATTATGTAGGTATGCATGTCGTTGACACCCTCGACCAGCGCCTGATCGCCCTACTGCGTGCCGACGGACGGGCATCGATGTCGAAGGTGGCGGCGTACTTGAATGTGTCCCGCGGTACCGCCCAGAACCGGCTGGATCGACTCATCGAAGCCGGCGCGATCCTGGGCTTCACGGTGCGCGTCAGGCAGGACCTCGACGATCGCCTGGTCCGGGCGATAATGACCATCCAGCTGGCTGGTAAGACGACGACGGCGATCGTGGCGCGACTGCGCGGCGTTCCCGAGATCCGCGCCTTGCACACCACCAATGGCACGTGGGACCTCATCGCGGAGATCGGGGTCGACACCCTCCCCGACCTCGATCGCGTCCTGGGAACGATCCGGGCCGTCGACGGCATCCGCAGCAGCGAGACCAGCATCCTGCTCAGCTCGATGTAGCCGATGCTGGCACCGACCGGGCGATAGCTGACCCCCTACGGCTTCGGCTTCGTGGACGCGGTGGCCCGCGCGAGGCGAACCGCGTCGGAGAGGGTCTGGATGTCGTAAGCGCCGTGGTGGCGTCGACCGTTGAGGAAGAAGGTCGGGGTGCCCGAGACGCCGCTGAGATCGGCGCTGTCGACGTCCTGGGCAACCCGGGGCGCGCCGGCGTGGTTTCGGAGGTCGGTGACGAACCGTGCGACGTCGAGTCCGAGCTGTTCGGCGTAGCCCACCAGATCTGGAGCCAGCATTGCACCCTGATGATCGAGCAGCAGGTCGTGCATCGCCCAGAAAGCGCCCTGGCGGGCTGCGGCCTCGGCGGCCTCGGACGCGAGCTGGGCGTGAGGGTGCACGTCATGCAGCGGAAGGTGCCGCCAGACATACCGGATGTCACCGAAGTCGGCGAGCAGCTCACGGACGATCGACTCGGCCTGGCCGCAGAACGGGCATTCGAAGTCCGCGTACTCGACCAAGGTGACGGGCGCCTCGCTCGGACCGCGGATGTGGTCACGGTCCGGGTGTACCGGGTCCGCGAGGTCGACGATGGACTCCGATGTGCCGAGCAGCGCCCGGGCCCGCCGCGCCGGCGGAAAAGCGGCGGTGATCCGGAAGAGGACCCAGGTCAGCCCGGCTGCGCCCAGGGCCGCGGTGAGGATGCCGAGCTTGGCTTCGTCGAGGTCACGCCCGCTGAACGCCAGGGTGGCGATGAGCAGGCTGACGGTGAAGCCGATGCCGGCGATGGTGCCACCGCCGGCGACCCCTGCCCAGCCCACCGGCGGCCGCAGCCTTCCGGCGGTCAGCCGGGTAACGAGCCAGGATCCGGCCAGGATGCCGACCGGCTTGCCGAGAACGTATGCGGCAATGATGCCCAGGGTGATCGGCGACCGGTAGGCCCGCGAGAGAAAGTCGACCTGGATCGGGATGCCTGCGTTCGCCAGCGCGAACAGCGGCACGATGACGTAGCTGGTCCAGGGGTGGAAGGCGTCCTGGAGACGTTCGTTCGGTGAGATGGCCCGCTGCAGCCCCGCCCGTGCGGAGCGTGCGAGCTCCGGCGTGGGTTGCTCGCGGAAGTCACGGAATCGCTCACTGGCACGCTCGAGGTCCTCGCGGCCGGCTGGGCTGGCATAGGTCAGCAGGCCCATGGCCAGGCCGACGACGATCGGATCGACCCCAGAGCGGTGCATGGCGACCCAGGTGGCGATGCCGACGAGGAGGTAGACGACGCCGCGGCTGACCCGCAACCGCTTGAGCAGCAGGATCCCCGCGAACAGTGTGCAGGCCACCAGAAGGGGTATGACGTTGAGCTGGGTCGTGTAGACCGTTGCGATCACGATCAGCGCGACGACGTCATCGATGACCACCACGGTGAGCAGGAACGCACGCAGTCGCTCGGGGAAGCGCGGGCCGATGAGGGCGAGCATCCCGAGCGCGAAGGCGGTGTCGGTCGACATGGCCACGCCCCAGCCGCCGGCGGACGTCTCGCCGGCGTTGACGATCACATACAGCAGGACGGCCGCGGCCATACCGACGAGCCCTGCCGTGAGCGGCAAGATCACCCGGCGGCGGTCACGTAGCTCGCCCATGTCGAGCTCGCGGCGGGCCTCGAGTCCAACCACGAAGAAGAAGAAGGTCATCAGGCCGCTGTTGACCCAACCGACCAGGTCCATCGCCACACCCGAATCGCCGGCCCGGATCGAGAGCTCGGTGCTCCACACGGCCTGGTAGGAGGCCCCGGCGACGTTCGCCCAGATCAGGGCCGCCACAGTGGCCGCGAGCAGCACAGCCGCGCTGCCGCTCTCCGTGCGCAAGAACCGGCTCAGCGGCGTCTCGCGACGCCAGGTCCAGTCGGTGTTCCCCCACGAATGTGGCGGTTGAACCTGTGCCATGCCCGTGCTCCTCCAGCTCAGGGGCGGGTGCCGGAACAGCTTCCGGGTCCGCATCGTCTCGGCCGGAAGGCGTGCCTTTTCACTGATCACGTGCCTTTTCACTGATCACGTGTCTGTTCACTCATCAGCGGCCAACCAGCCGCCCGCGACCAAGTTATTGCATCGATCCAGTCGCTCGTGCCCATGCCCCCGTTCGGAACGTGCAGCCCGACCCCGGCCTACTCGCCATTCCCCTCGCTGTGGTTGCTGTTGCTGGCGGGCCCGGAGCCGACAAGGAGCCGGCGCAGGGCGTCGTCCTTCGTGGGACGGTCCAGCTCCGGCGCGGCCGGCTCGCCGTTCGTCTGCTGGCCGTCGCCCAGGAACGGTTTGATCAGGTCCATCGGCAACGGGAACACGATGGTGGACTTCTCGCCGCCGAGCTCGAGCAGGGTCTGCAGGTAGCGCAGCTGGATTGCTGCGGGGTTACGGCTGAGGATCTCGGCCGCCTCGTAGACTTTCTGGGCGGCCTGGAACTCGCCCTCGGCGTTGATGATCTTCGCCCGCCGCTCCCGCTCCGCCTCGGCCTGACGAGCCATCGCCCGCTGCATCGCCTCGGGGATCTCAACGTCCTTGATCTCGACTGTGGTGACCTTGATGCCCCATGGCTCGGTCTGCTCGTCGATGATGCGGGCGAGGCTGTCGTTGAGCTGGTCGCGTTCGGCGAGGAGGTCGTCGAGCTCGGCGTGGCCGAGGACAGACCGCAGGGTCGTCTGGGCGATCTGCGAGGTGGCCACGGAGTATTCCTCGACCTCGGTGATGGCCCGGGCTGGGTCGGTGACCTTGAAGTAGGCGACGGCGTTGACCCGTGCCGGAACGTTGTCGCGGGTGATGACCTCCTGCGGCGGGATGGTCAGCGTGACCGTTCGCAGGTCGACGCGCTCCATCCGGTCGACGAAGGGGATCAGGAAAACCAGACCCGGCCCCGCGAGGGGTTTCAGCCGACCCAGCCGGAAGAGCACGCCCCGCTGGTACTCCCGCAGCACCTTGGTGTTGGCGACACTGAGCCCCAGGATGGCGACCAGGACGACTATTGCGACATACATCATTTGCCCTCCCGAGCATCGGATCCCCAGCGGGTGCGCGAGTCCTGCGTCACCCGTAGCCCGGTCGCCGGGGTCGGCGCCGGGAAGTTGGCCGGAGCGGCCCGGAAGTGGGCGCTGTAACGGATCCCAAGCAGGATCGTGAACAGCATCGGCACGCCGAGCACCAGCGTTGATGGTTCAAGGTGCCGGACCGCGGCGACCACAAGCAAGACCGCGGCACAACCGACGAGCACCATCGACATGCCGCGGTGGAACCGGCCGGCCTCCGAGTGCGGCCACGGCGCGACCGCGCGGGTAACCTCCCGCCCGTTGGTCGAGCTGGTGCAGCCGGGCTTGACGTGGCAGGCGTTGCACACCGACGGCTTGGCTCGGTAGCGCACCAGGTGGTGCTCCTTGTCGTACTCCATCGGCCAGAGCATCGCGTCCTCCGAACAGGTCCACGCGTCGTGCTGCGGGAGGTAACGAAACCCCGCGGTGCGGAAGCGCTCGGAACGACGCTGGGTGTGCTGCGCCATCCAGTCCAGGACGAAGGCCACGACAAGCAGGACGACGGCGTAACCACCGACCAGCACCACCTCGGGGTGCAGCTTCACCGCTACCGGTCCCCCGCATCAGCCGGCACGCGCTCGGTGATCTCGGTGAACAGCACCTCGTCCAGCTCATCGAGACTTGCCCGCTTCACCCGGTAACGGACCCCGAGCCAGCAGATGTAGAGGAACGGCAGGACACCGCCGACGATGAGCAGCACATCACCGGGGAGGCGCATCCACTCGAAGATGCTGTTGGTCGGGTTGGTGATGAACTCCAGCTGCCGGGCGGCGAAGTAGCCGTTGTTGACCGATGCGTAGAGCTGCAGGATGCCGAGCGGGAGCAGCGTCGCGAACGACATCCAGGCGAGGCCGAGGTTGGCCGACCAGAACGAGATCTTGGCCAGCCGGTCCGACCAGCGCTCGGTGGGGATGAGGTAGCGCAGGCAGAAGAGCGCCAGCCCCATCGCGAGCATTCCGTAGACACCCATCATCGCCGCGTGCGCATGGTTGGCCGTCAGCGCTGTGCCGATCTCGTAGTAGGAGACGATCGGCAGGTTGACCAGGAAGCCGAAGATGCCGGCACCGAGGAAGTTCCAGAAGCCGACGGCGACCAGGAACATCACCGCCCAGCGGTGCGGGAACGGCGTTGCGGACTTGGACTCCTGACGGGCGCCAAGCTGCAGGAACGACCACGCCTCGACGGTGAGGAACGTCAGGGGGATCACTTCCATGGCCGAGAAGAACGCGCCCAGGGCCATGGTCTCGGCGGCGCTGCCGGAGAAGTAGAGGTGGTGCATGGTTCCGATGACCCCGCCGGCTGAGTACAGCAGGATGTCAAGGAAGATCACGGTCAGCGCGACGCGCTCACGCACCACACCGAGCATCACGAAGATGTAGGCCACCAGCACGGTGGTGAAGATCTCCAGGAAGTCCTCGACCCACAGGTGCACGACCATGAACCGCCAGAAGTCGGCGACGGTGAAGCTCTGGTCCGAGCTGGTCAGCAACCCCACCGCGTAGAAGGCCGGGATGGCGAGCGCGGTGAAGAAGAAGATCCACGGCATGTTGCCGCGCGACTCCACCCGAAGCCGGCTCCGCAGCCCGCGGAACAGGATGATGACCCAGATGAACAGGCCGACGGTGAGCAGGATCTGCCAGAACCGGCCGAGGTCGATGTACTCCCAGCCCTGCATGCCGAAGGCGCCAAAGGTCCTGGACAGAAGTCCATGGATATCGAGGTACTCCCCAGCCATGCTGCCGAACACGACGACGGCGAGTGCACCGAGCAGGCCGTAGGCGAGCCAGTGCTGCCGGCGCGGCTCCCGTCCCGCGATCATGGGCGTCAAGAAGATGCCGGCTGCGAGAAATGATGTTGCGGTCCAGAAGATCGACAGCTGCACGTGCCAGGTGCGCACGAGGTTGTAGGGAAGCCAGTGGGCGAGGTCGAATCCGAAGAAACTGGTGATGTCGGCGCGGTAATGCTCGCTGGCGGCGCCGACCATGACCTGGATGAAGAAGAGCAGACCCACGACGAGGAAGAAGTAGGCGCAGGCACGCTGCGCCGGCGTGAGGACGACATCGCCGGGCGGGCGGAACGAGATGGTGTCGGCCTGCCGGCCCTTCCAGCCGAACCGGTCGCCCCAGCGACCGAACGCCCCGAACAGGGCACCGATACCGGCCAGCAGGGCGATCAGCGAGAGGACGCTCCACACCAGAACGTTGGCGGGGGGCTCGTTGCCGACCAAAGGCTCGGGCGGCCATGAGTTGGTGTAGCTGTAGTTCTTGTCCGGCCGCAGCGTCGAGCCTGCCCATGCGCTCCATGAGAAGAAAGCGGTGAGCTGGCGGATCTGCGTCGGGTCCGTGATGGCGTCCGGTCGCAGGCCCTTCTTGTCGGACGTGGCACCGAAGTAGTCGCCGTAGTAGCCGACCAGCTCATGGAAGGCCACCCCCTGCGCGGCCGAGTAGGTAAGGGTCCGCGACCCAGCGTCGTACCGGTTGGTCTTGAAGTCCTCGATCACCCGCTTCTCCGCGGTGCTCGAGGCCGTCCCGCCATACTCGCGGGTAACGATCTCGGCGCTGCGGTGCAGGTAGTCGGCCATGAAGTCCGGGCCGAGGTATGCGCCGTGCCCGAAGATCGAGCCGTACTCCATCAGGCCGTTGTGCAGAAAGAGCTTCTGACCCGCGGTGACGTCGTCACCGGTGAACAGCACCTGGCCGTTGCTCACCACCCGGTCGGCGATCGGCGGTCCGCTTTCGTAGGTGCGGAAGGCCAGGAAGCCGAGTACGGTGAAGCCGAACAGGATCACGAGGGCAGCGGCCTGCACCCAGGTCCGCGACACCATCATCGGGCGCCTGCCGTCCGTAGAACCCTTGCTGGTGCTCACTTGTGACACGTCTTACCTCCTGGGTGCGGCAGGCTCGTGGCAGATGGTTCTCCTGCCTCGCGCACAACCGTCTGGATGGGCTTCGATGTTTTTACCACAACAATGGCGTGAAAATTACATCAGGCCATTTCGCCCGTGAGATCGAGCTCATGGCCAGGAACGGGTTGGTACATGCAGCTCGGGTCCTCGGCAAGTGGGTCCCCGGTCGTGGCGTAGGCGTGCGAACGCGAGCCTCCGCAGACGGCCCGAAACTCACACTGCCCGCATCTGCCGCCAAAGCCATCCGGGTTGCGCAGCTCCTGCAGCAGCCCCGAGCCGCGGTAGATCTCGGGGAACGACTGGTCCCGCACTGAGCCAACAGCGGTGGGCAGGAACCCGCTGGGGTACACCACGCCGACGTGGTCCACGAAAGCGAAGCCCCGACCGGAGTTGACGTCGATCGGTGGTCGTGGACGCCGACGCCTCGGCTCGCGCCGGGCGAGCAGATCTGTGGTGTCGCTGCGCAGCTGGGAACGGAGTGGGCCCACGGGGAACATGTCGTCGATTGCGTTGGCACCAAAGGCTTTCACCCCAGCACGCTGTATGGCGATCCGCCGGTAGTGGGGTGCCTCGGTGGTCTTGATGGCAACCAGATCCGAGACGTCATGCAGCCAGTGCAGGACCTCTTCCTCCTCGGCAGCGGTGAGTGGTTGAAGGTCCTTGCCGCGACCGGTCGGTATCAGGAAGAACACACTCCACAGGGCCGCACCCAGGTCCAGCACGGACCGAAGCATCTGTGGCAGCTCGAGGACGTTGCCCTTGGTGACCGTGGTGTTGATCTGCAGGCGGAAGCCGATATCGCGGATGGTGCGGGCCGCGTCCAACGTGGCATCAAAGACCCCATCGACACCCCGGAAGGCGTCATGGCTCCGTGCTGTCGCCCCATCAAGAGATAACGAGACCGCCTTGGCTCCGGCCTCGAAGAGCTCTGCCAGGACCGGGCGGGTGAGGCGCTCAGTGACCGACGGCGACAGGGCCATGCTCAGCCCGCTCCGCGTGCCGTGAGCGACCAGTTCGGGCAGGTCAGGTCGCTCGAACGGGTCGCCGCCCGTCAGGACGACGAGGGGGCGCGGTGACCCGAACGACGCGAGGTCATCGAGCAGCCGCCTGCCCTCGTCCGTGGTCAGCTCGAAGGGGTTGCGGGTGCGGATCGCGTCGGCCCGGCAGTGGGTGCACACGAGCTGGCAGGCGCGAGTGACCTCCCAGATCACGATGAATGGCCGCTCGGAAGCATCGTGGTGCATCAACCGCACGGCGCGCTTGGGAGCAACGGTCATGACGCGGCCCTCCGCTCGCTGCTCATGCGGTGCTAGTTGTCGGCTGCCGGTCGCGACGGCAGACTCGTCGAACACGCCATATCTGCGCGATCAGGGTGAGCCAGATGGCTGCCACGATGGTGAAGAGCCCAACGATGAGGACATTGCCCACGCCGGCGAGGGCTTTGGGTGGCGCCGGGCGGTAGGCGGACCTGGCGACCGTCACGTTGACCGTGGTGCTGGACGTGACTGGGTTCGCCTCCGCCGTTGGGGCGTAGGTGGCGATGAACTCCTGCGGCCCGTTGCTGGTGGGTCGGTACAGATGATCAGCATCACCTCCAAGAGTCAGCCGGGCGATGCCAGTCTTGTCAGTGGTGATCGTTCCCAGTGGGACAAGCCGAGCCGGGGTCCCGAACTCGGTGGTGGAGAACAGGAACGCGACCGGCGCATCGGCCAGTGGATGACCGCCGGGGCCGGTGAGGGTCGCGGTGAGCTCAATCAGCCCCCCCGCCTCGAGGCCGGTGATCGTGATCCTGGGCGCACTCTGGGTGGCACTTGTCGACGCACTCGACGACGCACTGATCGGCGTACTCACCAACGCACTCGTCGATGTTCTCGTCGCCGTCGCGGCCTGCGCGGGGTTGGCCATGCCGACGCCGAACATGCCCAGGATGGCGACGAGCAACAGGACCCCGGTCGTGCCGGCAACGCGGTGGGAGGAACCCGTCGCGCCGACGAGGTCGCCGTCGTGACCCGCAGGCTCGGGGGGCGTGGCGTGTGGGCGCTCGGTCAAGTGCTTCTCCATCTTCTGGATCTCGTTGGCCTCGTCGATCTCGTCGATCTCGTCGATGGACAGCAGTGGCACGACGCGGAACAGCAGCATGAGCAGCAGCGGAACCGCAGCGGTCGCGGCGAGGGTGATCGCGACCGGGACCCAGGTGAAGTGGTATCTGCCGAACGCGCCGGTCATGGTGTCGTAGGTGGCCGGGCCGACGACCATGAGAATCCGCTTGACCCACATCATGGGAACGACGAGGGTGGCGGCGATGACCATGCCCCTCAAGTTCCTGGTCCAGGGCAGTGCGATGAGCAGCAGCGGCAGCACGCCCCCGAAGACGGCGAACATCCAGAACCAGGGAGCAAGGCGACCGACGAGCAGCTCGCTGAACACCGCGGCCGTGCCACGATCGGCGACATAGGAGCCCGGTAGCAGGTCGGCGAACGTCAGATAGATGTAGGTGGCCGACAACGTGGCCATGATGAAGCCCAAGCGCACGAAGTGCCGCTCGGTGATGAACGCCTCGAGGTGGTAGCCGCGGCGGAAGCCGGCAACGACAAGGATGACCAGGGCGACCCCGGAGTAGAGCGCAGCGACGACGAACTGTGGCGCCCAGATGCTCTCGTGCCACCACGGTCGGCTGGTGCTGGCAAAGGCCCATGCGAGGACCGAGTGCACCGATACGGCCAGCGGGATGATCATGATGGAGACCAGGCCGAGGGCGCC
>ERZ1739049.22-NODE-22-length-19567-cov-14.545152_pt1 | contig 19567 bp, 20 predicted proteins | sample MGYA00581760_ERZ1739049 | MGnify/ENA primary metagenome ERZ1739049 (study PRJEB42929, sample SAMN08275522) | rhizosphere metagenome | isolation source: Rhizospheric soil replicate 2 | host: Colobanthus quitensis | place: Antarctica: Devils point, Livingston Island...
CGGAACGAAGCCGACGGCCCACGGCTTCGACGCGACGGCCGCGGCCAGTGCGAGGCCCGCCAGCACGGGTCGGTCAGCAGAGACGGCCCGCAAGGCCACCATGGCGAACGTCATCGCGAGGACGTCATCGAGGTGCCCCCATCGGAGCGAGAGCACGGTCCAGGCGGGTATGAGGACTATGGCCGCGAGGATCATCCGGCGCTGTCTTCGGACGGGGGCGACCAACGGAGTGAGCGCGGCGATGAGCAGCGGTCCGGCAGCGGTCATCGCGATGAGGGCGACGCCCTTGCCAACATTTGCCGGCAGCGGGCTCAGCAGGGCGGCCACTACGAGCGAGAGCGGGCCGGTCTGCAGCCACGGAGCGTCGGCGTAGATGTTGAGCCCGGAGCCGTGCAGAAGCAGCCTGGCGCCGTCATCGGAGAAGTGCCACGACACGCCGGAGTCCGGCCACATGTGCCACGCCCATCCCAGGGTCCAGACTGCGACGAACGTCCAGGAGGCCACGACCGGCAGTGATTTGCGGTGTACCGCCATGTCTCTCACCCTGGCGACGAGATCTCACCGGCGGCCCGCTCGAAGATGGTCTCCTCGCCGTCCTCCTCGTCCCACTGGCTGCCGACCTCGATGAACCCGAGTGCGGTCACCAGGTTGCGGGACGGGAGATTCTCCGGGCTCACTGACGCACGGAACCGGTGAACCGCGGGGTCGCGCCGCGCCCAGTCGAACATCGCGATCACGGCCTCCCGCGCATACCCCTGGCGGCGGTGGGCGGGAAACACCTCGTAGCCGATCTCGAGCATGCCATCGTCGTCAGCCGGGCCATGGAACCCCAGCCGGCCAACCACGACCTCGGGGTCAGCGCGCAGCACCATTGCCCGCAGGAGCAGTGGCAACGTCTCAGGCTGAGCCCGGGCAATCGGAATTCGGAACTGCAGGACTGACTTCATGACGTAAGGCCAGTCGGCCGGGATCCGGTATCCGACCAAACGCCGGGCGGACTCCAGATCGCCGTGCAAGAGCGTTTCCATGAGCTCCAGGCTCATCGGCACCAGATCCAGGCGGTCCGAGCACACGTCAGGGTTCGTCACGGTGTTCCTCACAGCGGGTCAGCCTATGGGCACAGAACTGCCGATTCGGACGCTGGCCAACACCTCGGGGCGCATCAGTCGACCACGCACGCCGTCCTCGTAGCGGAATCGCACCAGCTCGGCGGTATCCATCACGACGCGTCCCAGATCGAGCCGACGGTGCTGTGCCACCCACTCGATCAGCTCGGACGGCGCCGCGATGTCTGCAGCGAAATGGAGGAGGTTGGCGTACCAGATGTCCCTGGTGAACTCGGCTTCACGCCACGCGTCGTCACCGAGCTCATCCTTCAGCAGATCCATGAACCTGTCGGCGTTGTCGTCGACCGGATGTGCGCAGACCATGACCGATCCCGGCGCGAGCGTGATTCCGACCAGCTCCAGCTCGATCGCCCCGACCTGCAGGGCGGCTCGGCTCATGGCCCGGGCATACCTCTGGACGGCCTCGTCCTGCTCCCCCACTTCCTCGCGATATCGCTCCAGCACCCGCACCGTGAAATGCACCGAGCCGACTGTCCCAGTTCGGAAGTGTCTGGCGCCGGCGAGCTGCTCGACCGCAGCCATGATCTCTTCCAGCCTTTCGGCCGAAGCCTGATCCGGACGAAGCATTATACTCACTGGCCACCGTCCGCCATCGGCTGGCGGGCTTTCACGCTCGTGAAGGCCCTGCTGGATCAGCGGCGCCGCTTCGGCGAAGAGCCGGTCGAAGGTCCTCACACGCCCCACATCTCCCCCAGCGCCGAGACGACCTTCCAGTCCCGGGTGGTCGCCACCACTCCCCCGCGCTCCAGCCGTGCGTTGGACAGCTTCGCCTCGTGTGACGGGTGCGCAAGCCACAGGTAGACCTCACGGCCCTTCACGTGCGCCCGCTCCCCCGCGACGTCCCAGCCGTCCATGGTCGCCAGGAACTCGTCATCAGGATCCTCCTTGAGGAAGGTGACATAACGTCGTACCTCCCCCGCCAGCGGAGACGCCAGACCTATCCCGTATGACGCCAGCTCACCCAGCTGCGCCGGTGTCCGAACGATGGTCCGCACAGTGAACCCGCAAAGCTCCTGAAGCGCGGTCTCGACTGCGATCTCGACCTTGGCCGCCGATCGCAGGCTCGACGTGAAGCGCAGGTTGCCGCTCTGGATGTAGCTCTCAACCTCACCAAAACCCCTGTCGGACAATCCTGCTCGCAGATCGGCCATCTTGGCGAACCGTCCACCGACGTTGATCGCCCGCAGGAACGCGACATAGGTCGCCATCAGAGGTCGAACGTCCCGCGTCCGACCTCACGGACGACGCCGCTCACGAATATGGTGCCTTCATCGTTCACCACCAGATCAAGGACCGACGGACGCTGAATCGCACTGCCCTGGTGGATCCTGCGTCGGATCCCCCGTTCCCCGTTCGCGAGGAACCAGCCGCCGAGGTTGGCACAAGCTGATCCTGTGGCCGGGTCCTCGATGGCTGCGTTGTTCTGGGTGAAGAAGAGTCGAGCCTCGATGGTGTCGGCCCCCGTCGGCGCCCACAGGTAGACAAGTGACTCGCCACCCGGTCTTGTCGCGAACTCGCCCAACAGCTTGGGATCGGCCGACGCGGACCTGACATCTTCAACCGTCTTCAGCGGCAGGATCAGCTGGATGGTGCCGGTGTCGACCCACAACGGTTCTGCTGCAACGCGATCCGCCGTGAGCCCGATCATCGCCGTCAGATCTGAGCGTGACACCTCGACTGCCGATGACGTCGGCGGGTTTGCCCGCAAGGTCCAGACGTTGCCGGCAGACTGCACCGGGATGTCTCCGGCCGGCATACGCAGGACGACCTCGTCTCCGGCCCCGGACATCTCACTCACGACGTACGCCGTGCCTAGGGTGGGGTGCCCTGCAAACAGCAACTCGTAGTTGGGCGTGAAGATGCGGACGTTCGCTGTGACATCCGCATCCCTGGAGGTGATGAAGGTTGTCTCGGAGAGGTTCAGCTGACGGGCCAGGTCCTGCATCGCCTCGTCGGACAGGCCCGTGGCGTCCTCGAAGACACACAACGGGTTGCCCGAGAACGGGTTGTCGCCATCGGTGAAGACGTTAAGGATGCGGTATCTCAAATGCACTGGCACCGCTCAGGACTCGATACGAGCTGCGATGGGAGTGCCGAGCTCAACGGTTCGGCTGACGGTGCAGAGTCGGTCGTGCGACCGCCGCACGATGTCGGGTAGGAGAGCCCGAGCTGCGTCCCCACCATCGCCCTCGGGGAACTTCAGCCGGAAGGTCACCGACAGCTCCTCCATCCGGTTGCCGCCCGAGCCTCCTTCGTTCTTCTCGCCGTCGACCTGCACCACGAACGACTCCGGCTCCGCGCGACGGGTCGTGAGAATATCGACGTCGACCGCGGTGCATCCACCGATGGCGGTGAGGAAGAGCTCGACCGGTGTGAAGTCGTCGACCTCCCCGGTTCCGAAGTCGAGAACGCCGCCCCGACCGTTGGCCGCGGAATAGCGGCCGGCCGAGGTGCGGGTGATGGTGACCGTTCGATGTGAGTCAACAGACATGCCCTTACCCTGCCAGAGTGACAGCCACCAACCCCGCGCAGCACCAAGGTCAAGGCTCGCTGGTGCTGTTGCGTCATGGCGAGACCGAGTGGTCCAGATCCGGTCGTCACACCGGCCGCACCGACATCGCGTTGACACCCCGCGGCGAGCGCCTTGGCGCGAATACTGCGGAACTGCTCAAAGACTTCGAGTTCTCCCTCATCCTCAGCTCGCCTCTGCAGCGTGCCCGTCGAACCGCACACCTGGCTGGACTGGTCGATGCCCAGCTCGACGACAACCTCATGGAGTGGGACTACGGCGGCTACGAAGGACTGACGGCCGCCGAGATTCGCGAGCGGGTCGGTCACCCCTGGACCATCTTCACCGACGGCGTGGTGCCCGGAGCGACTCCTGGCGAAAGCATCGACCAAGTGGCCGCGCGGTGTCTCAAGGTCATAGACCGGGCCGTGCCACACCTGGCTACGGGTGACGTGGCTCTGGTAGGCCACGGTCATTGCTTACGGATCCTCGCGACGGTATTCCTGGGCCAGGAACCGAGCTTCGGCTCACAGCTCATGCTGGACGCGGGGTCGGTCAGCGTTCTGCGCCGAGAGCTCGAGATCCCCGTCATCGAGTTCTGGAACAGGACTCAGCGGTAGTCAAGCGAATGCTCTGCGAGGGCACGCCCGGCCAAATGCGCCGTCGTGTCGGATGTCGGTCCTAGCCTGCAGACATGCGGCTGATCCACACCTCCGACTGGCACCTGGGGCGGTCCTTCCACCGGGTCGGGCTGCTCAGCGCCCAGGCCCGCTACCTGGACCATCTTGTCGAGGTCGTCAGGTCCGAGGGTGTCGACGTGGTGCTCGTCTCCGGCGACGTCTACGACCGGGCACTCCCCTCGCCCGACACTGTGGAGCTGCTCTCGGACGCTGTCACCCGGCTCATCGACGCTGGCGCAGCCGTTGTCCTGTCCAGCGGCAACCACGACTCGGCGATCCGACTCGGCTTCGCGTCAGAGCTCCTGGCCCGGGCCGGACTCCACATCCGGACCAGCCTGGAGTCGGTGGGGACGCCGGTCCTGGTCAAGGACACCGCCATCTATCCCGTGCCCTACCTCGAGCCTTCGCTGGCTGCCGACCGGATCGGCGCAGATGAGCGCACGCACGCGGGCGTGCTGAAGGCGGCGATGCACCGGGTCCACGCCGATGCCAAGACTCGAAGTGGCGCGAGCGTGGTGATGTCTCACGCGTTCGTCACCGGCGGGGCGACGAGCGAGTCCGAGCGCGATATCAGTGTGGGTGGGGTGAGCGCTGTGCACCCGGATGTGTTCGCCGGGGCGGACTACGTCGCGCTGGGGCACCTGCACGGCCCGCAGCGCATCTCCGAGACCGTTCGCTACTCCGGATCACCGATCGCCCTCTCATTCAGCGAGGCCGGCCAGTCCAAGGGCTCTGTCCTCGTCGATGTCTCGGTCGCAGCACTGAGCACCGAGTCCATCCCGGCTCCGGTCACCAAGTCATTGGCTATCCTGCGCGGCAACCTCGAGGAGCTGATGCGCGACCCGCGCCACCGCGACGCCGAGTCGGCCTGGTGCCAGGTCACGCTGACCGACGCGGTACGACCGATGGGCGCGATGGAGCAGCTGCGACGACGGTTCCCCGACACGTTGGTGCTGGCGTTCGAACCCGTTGGCGCGCAGGTGATTCCACTCACAAGCGCAGCGTCCGTGCGTTCGCGCGGCGACCTTGACCTTTGCTGTGACTTCCTTGACCACGTTCGCGCCGGCAACGCCGCCTCCGAGCAGGAGCGCGAGCTCCTCGCCACCGCGGTCGACGCCTCCCGGATCGCTCGGGGTGAGCGGCAGGACGAGGGGCGCGTCGCTGGTCCGTTCGACTCCAGGCTCGGGACTGGAGCCGCATGAGGTTGCATCATCTGGCGGTCACCGGATTCGGTCCATTCGCCGGTTCAGAGCGGGTTGACCTCGATGCGCTCTCCTCGTCCGGTCTCTTCCTGATCGACGGCCCGACAGGCGCCGGCAAGACGAGCATCCTCGATGCCATCTGCTTCGCCCTGTATGCCGCCGTCCCCGGCGCCCGCGCCGGAGCTCGCGCCGGCCTACGCAGCGACCATGCGGGCGAGGGCGTCATCCCTCAGGTGACCCTGGACTTCACCGCGGCCGGACGCCGCCTGCGCGTGTGCCGATCGCCGGAGTTCACGCGGGCCAAGAGGCGCGGCACCGGTGACACGACAGTGCCGGCGAAGGTCGCAATGGAAGAGCTGGTGGGATCCGACTGGGTGGACCGCGGCACCCGCGCTGACGAGGTCGCCCTGTTGCTCAAGGACATCCTGGGTATGGGTCTGGAGCAGTTCATCAAGGTCGTGCTGCTCCCCCAGGGTGACTTCGCGGCGTTTCTGCGAGGCAGCCCGGAAGAGCGCCGTTCCCTGCTGGAGAAGCTGTTCGACACGCAGAGGTTCACCGATGTCGAGACCTGGCTGGTCGAGCGCCGTCGTGAGACCGCAGCAGCCGTTGGCGCGGCCCGCGGCCAGCTCGCGACCAACCTCTTGCGGGTGGACGATGTGCTGACCCATCTGGACCCGGGCGACGACATCGTCTCCCCCACCTGGTCGGATGTCCCCCACCCTGAGCTCAGGACCGAGCTCGCCGGCCTGGTGACAGCCGTCGAGTCCCGCGCCAACGCCGCCTTGGCTGCTGTGGAGATCGCCCGGACGGAGTCGGCAGTCCATCACGGGGCTGCACTGACCCGCCACCAGGAGACGGCCTCTGTCGCCCGAGCCCGACTGCGTGTGCTGGACGAGCAGAGCGGCGTCTATGAGGATGCGTCGGGTGCCGTGGCCCTGGCCGAGCGCGCTGGCGCAGTCTTCGGCTACATCGTGGCCTTGCAGAGCGCCGACCGGCTTCGGGAGGCCGCTGCGGCAGCGGTCGAAGACCTGCGCGCACCGCTGGCACTCGTCCTGGACCACGAGGCTGACGCCGCAGTGATGGCTTCACTGATTGACCAGGTTGCCATCCACGGTGACGCCCTGCAGCAGGTCACGGTCCAAGCCTCCAGGGCCAAGGCGCTGGCCGAGGAGTCCGCGCGGCACAGTCGGTCGGCATTTCTCCACGACCAGGCCTCTGTGGGGTTCGCCCAACAGGGCACGGAGTCCGAAGCGCACCTGGCATCCGCCGGTCTGGCTCGCGAGGCTGGTGTCGCCGCACTCGCCGAGATCCCGGGGCTGGAGGCGCATTACAAGAGGTTGTGCAGGGTCCAGCAGCTTCTCGCCGATCAGGAGCGGTCGGCCCAGGATCTGAAGACTCTTCAAGGTCAGGCTGACTCTGCGCACAGAGTGTCACTGGACGCCCGTGAGCGGCTGGTTGACCTGCGTGAGAGGAGGTTGGCAGGGATGGCGGCCGAGCTCGCGAGCGACCTGAAGGCTGACTCACCATGCCCGGTCTGCGGGTCCTGTGCCCACCCGATGCCGGCCACGACGTCCGACGTGGTCAGTCCTCAGGACCTTCGACTGGCCGAGGCGCGACAGACAGGTGCAGCCGAGGCCCTGAGTCTGGTCAGGTCCGAGGTCGCCGCCGAGACGGCCCGCCGTGAGGCCAGAGCCTTGGAGCTCACCGCCGATCAGCCTGGGCTGTTGGCAGAGGATCTTCCCGGCGCCGTCGTTGTGGCCACTGTCGCCATCGCCGAATCTCGGGCCGCGGGGGCCGCTCTGCCTGAGGCTCAGGGGCAGGTCGTGACGCTGACCGAGGATATGGAGCGCTTGCGGGGGCTCGTCGAGCACGCGGTGGAAGCCAAGGCGTCGTCCCTGGCCCTTGCGAGCTCGACCCTTGCCCAGTCCCAGACCGCCGATGCCGAGGTCGAGAGTCTTCTCGCCGGCCATCGTCAGTCCTGCCCATGTCGCGCTGGGGACCATGACGACACCGAGGTGGCCGATGTGGTCTCCGATCATCGTGAGACATTGGCCCGCCTTCGCTTGCTGGCCACCGCGTTGCAGGAGCTCGCCACCCTTGACAGCAGCGCTCGTGAGGCATCCTTCAGATTGTCGACCGCATTGCAGGACAAGGGCTTCGAGTCCATGAAACAGGCCCAGGTCGCGTTGCTCCCGGCTTCGAGAGTCGCCGAGCTCACGGCTCTCCTTCGAGCTGCGGAGCAGCAGCGGGCACAGGCAACCGCGCTGTTGGCCCAGCCTGATGTGGTTGCCGCGCTCGAGCTGCCGATCCCTGACATGGACGCTTTGGCGCTGGCACACGCCCTGGCTGCGACGTCGCTCACCGACGCCGGTCGACTCCACACGGTCTCGGAGCAGTCCCAGCGAGACCTGCGAGTCCTCTCCGGCGCTGTCCACCATGCGCTGGCCGATCTTGGCCCCGCCGAGCAGGAGGCCCGAGCGGTCCAGGAGCTGGCCGACTGCGCGGCAGGCAACAGCGCCGACAACGCACTTCGGATGCGCCTGTCCTCATACGTCCTGGCGGCTCGCCTGGCAGAGATCGCCACCCTGGCCAACGAACGCCTCCGGACGATGACCGATGGCCGCTACACCTTGGAGTACACCGACGCCCGAGCAGCCAGGGGGGCTCGGAGCGGCCTTGGGCTGCTGGTGCGGGACGCCTGGACCGGGCAACCGCGCGAGACGTCCTCGCTGTCGGGAGGCGAGGCGTTCATGGCCTCTTTGGCGTTGGCACTGGGGCTGGGTGACGCCGTTCGCGCCGAGGCCGGGGGCTTCGACCTGCAGACACTTTTCGTCGACGAGGGTTTCGGCACGCTCGACGAAGAGAGCCTCGAGCAGGTGCTGGCCGTCCTCGACACCCTTCGTGAGGGGGGCAGGGCAGTCGGCATCGTCAGTCACGTCACCGAGCTCCGAGCGCGCATCCCCCAGCAGCTGCACGTGATCAAGACGCAGGCTGGCTCCCGGATCAGCGTCGGCGATGGCGTGACCCCGGTCGCCTGATCAGCTCTCCTCGAACGCCTCAGGCGGCGGGCAGGAACAGACCAGGTTGCGGTCACCGAACGACTCGTCGAGGCGACGCACCGGCGGCCAGTACTTCGAGAGCTTGTCCACACCTGTGGGGAAGGCGGCCAGCTTGCGATCGTAGGGATGGTCCCATTCTTCGACCAGGCAGGCGGCCGTATGCGGAGCATGATGCAGCACGCTGTCCGTTGCTGAGACCTCTCCGCGGGCAACCTGATCTATCTCGCCGCGGATGGCGATCATGGCGTCGCAGAAGCGGTCGATCTCGACGAGGTCCTCGCTCTCGGTCGGCTCAACCATGAGCGTCCCGGCGACCGGGAACGACATCGTCGGTGAGTGGAACCCATAGTCGATGAGGCGCTTGGCGACGTCGTTTACGGTCACTCCGGTGTCATGAGTGAGCCCGCGCAGGTCAAGGATGCACTCGTGCGCCACGATCCCTTCGCGCCCGGAGTAGAGCACCGGGTAGTGCTCACGCAGCCTGGAGGCGATGTAGTTGGCCGACAAGATGGCGACCTGCGTGGCACGGGTCAGTCCGGCGCCGCCCATGAGCCGAACATAGGCCCATGAGATCGGAAGGACGCCCGCCGAGCCATACGGAGCACCCGAGACCGGGCCCACACCGGTGGCGGGGCCGGCGTCGGCAGCCAGCGGGTGGTTGGGAAGATACGGCGCGAGGTGGCTGCGCACAGCCACTGGACCGACCCCGGGGCCGCCGCCACCGTGCGGGATGGCGAACGTCTTGTGCAGGTTCAGATGTGACACGTCACCACCGAACTTGCCCGGCAGGGCGAGGCCGATCAGCGCGTTGAGGTTGGCTCCGTCGATGTAGACCTGGCCACCGGCGTCATGCACGAGCTCGCACAGCTCGGTGATCGTGTCCTCGAACACCCCATGTGTCGAGGGGTAGGTCACCATGATCGCGGCGAGGTGCTCTCGGTGCGTCGCAACCTTGGACCGTAGGTCGTCCATCTCGATCTCGCCCGTTGGCGCGGTCTTGACCACCACGACCTTCAGGCCGGCCATGGCCGCGCTCGCCGCGTTCGTGCCGTGCGCCGAAGCCGGGATCAGGCAGATGTTGCGCGACGACTCGTCGCGAGCCTCGTGATAGGCGCGGATCGCCAGCAGACCGGTCAGCTCCCCCTGCGAGCCGGCGTTGGGCTGCAGTGTCACCGCGTCGTAGCCCGTGATCTCGCACAGCCAGTCCTGGAGGTCCTTGATCACTGACCGGATTCCCTGGGTCTGGGTCGTCGGGGCGAAAGGATGCAGCCCTGCGAACTCCGGCCACGAGGCGGCCTCCATCTCGGTGGCGGCGTTCAGCTTCATTGTGCAGGAGCCGAGCGGGATCATGCCACGGTCGAGGGCGTAGTCACGGTCCGCGAGCCTGCGCAGGTAGCGCATCATCGCCGTCTCGCTGTGGTGGCTGTGGAAGACCGGATGGGTCAGGTAGCGGGACTCACGGATCAGGGCCGAGGGCCAGCTGAAGGTCTCGACATCAGCGATGGCTGGCAACCCTGGCACACCGAACGCCGCCCACACCGCAGACAGGTCGTCCAACGCCGTGGTCTCGTCAGTGCTCACCGACACCCGATCGTCATCGACCTGCCACAGGTTCACCCCGCGAGCAGCGGCCTCGGCAACGACCTCGGCGGCACGGCCCTCGACGCGAGCCGTGAGGGTGTCGAAGAAGTGCTCGGTCTCGACCTCGACGCCGCCCGCCCGGAGGCCCAGGGCCAACGCTGTCGCGTGACTGTGCACTCTTCGGGCGATCCGCGACAGGCCCGCAGGACCGTGGTACACGGCATACATCGAGGCCATGACGGCCAGAAGCACCTGGGCGGTGCAGATGTTGGAGGTGGCCTTCTCGCGGCGGATGTGCTGCTCGCGGGTCTGCAGGGCCAGGCGGTATGCCGGATGGCCGTCAGCGTCGATGCTGACCCCGACGAGGCGCCCCGGCATCGTGCGTTCGAGGCCGGTCCGCACCGACATGAACCCCGCGTGTGGGCCACCAAAGCCCATCGGCACACCGAAACGCTGGCTACTACCGACCGCGACGTCAGCGCCCCACTCCCCCGGAGGCGTGACCAGGCTCAGGGCAAGCAGGTCGGCTGCGGCGGTCACCAGGGCGCCGAGCTCGTGCGCGGCGGCGGTCAGAGCCGACCAGTCACGCAGCCCACCATCGGCACCGGGATACTGCACGACGACGCCGAAGACGGCCTTGCCACCAGCCGCCGCGGTCAGTGCCTCAGCCGTGGCGACGCTGCTCAGGTCGGCGACGACGATGCCAAGACCCTGAGGCTTGGCGCGGGTCTGGATGACGCCGATCGTCTGGGGAAACGCATGCTGGTCAACGACCAGCACAGCATCAGCGGACGCTTTGCTCGCACGGCGCATCAGCATCATTGCCTCCGCGGCCGCAGTGCTCTCATCCAGCAGCGAGGCGCTGGCGGTCTGTAGACCCGTGAGGTCGATGATGACTGTCTGGAAGTTGATCAACGCCTCGAGCCGGCCCTGGGAGATCTCCGGCTGGTACGGCGTGTAGGCGGTGTACCAGGCCGGGCTCTCGAACACGTTGCGCTTGATCACGGGCGGAGTGACGGTGCCGTAGTAACCCAGGCCGATCATCTGGGTCAGCACCGTGTTGCGCGAGGCGAGGGCGCGAAGCTCCTCGATGACGGCTTCCTCGGTGGGTGCCGCGTCGAGGCGCAGGGCGCGCTCGCTGCGGATGACTTCCGGCATGGCGGTGTCGAGCATCGCCTCAAGGCTGGGCTGGCCGACAACCTTGAGCATTGCCGCGACGTCGTCGTGGTCGGGGCCGATGTGCCGAGAGATGAACTCCGGCTCGATGGCCGGGGTGGAATCAATGGCTGGGGTCGAATCGATGGTCACCGAAGGCTCCTCACGCGGGCGGCACGCATGTGCCGAGCGGTCACGGCCTCCCCACCTGTCGCCTCAAGTTGGCTTCAAGCTGCCTGCCCGTGCGGTCCTGGCGCCTGAGAGGTTCCGGGGAGGTTTGCCCCTTCGGCGCCCCGCCACTATGTGCCCCCAACGGGGGGATCTCGCATGGCACGGGGACTCTCCCGCACGGGGTAAACGGCGAAGCCACCTTAACACCGGTGGGTGCCGTAGCGAGTCAGCTGATCTTGCGAGCTTGCCGTCGGGAGGTGAGCTCGTCACCCGGATGAGCCGCTGGTGCGTCGTCCTCGGGGTGCTCGCCGGACAACGACTCGCAGGGCAGCGAGGCGAGCTCGCCCTCGACCTCGCGCCAGACTCGACCCAGGGCAATACCGAAGACGCCTTGACCGCCCTGGAGCAGGTCGATGACCTCGTCGGCCGAGGTGCACTCATAGACGCTGGCACCATCGCTCATCAGGGTGATCCGGGCAAGGTCCTCGACGCCGCGTTCACGAAGGTGGCTGATCGCGACCCGGATCTGTTGCAGTGAGACCCCGGTGTCCAGCAGTCGCTTGACCACCTTGAGGACGAGGATGTCCCGGAAGCCGTAGAGGCGCTGCGTGCCTGAGCCGGTTGCGCCGCGAACGGAGGGCTCAACCAAACCGGTGCGGGCCCAGTAGTCCAGCTGGCGGTAGGTGATACCCGCGGCGCGGCAGGCGGTGGGGCCGCGGTAACCGGTGTCTTCTCGCAGCACGGGAAGGTCATCGGTGAACAACAGCCCCTGCGCGGCGAAGGGCACAGACCCAGTGCCATGTCGCGCTTCTCCGGTGGAGTACACGCTTACCTCCTCGTAACTACAGCCTCGTTGTTTACCTGACGGTACGGCGGACGGCATGGAGGCGTCAATCACCTGTGCAGGTCAGCCTTCGGCGTGTCGCGGTTCAGGTCAGGAACCCTAAACATTCACTAAAGGGTTAGCCTACTGACGGCGGCCAGGTCTCGGATTGACCGGTCTCGCCAGGGTTGTCGAAGTCCTCTGCCGACACCTGGTCGAGGAACTCCCGGAATCGCTCGACCTCGTCGTCCTCCTCGTGCGCGATCGCGACGCCGGCTTCGTCCAGGAGACTGTCCTCCACCAGGATCGTGGTCCCCGTGCGAAGCGCCAGGGCGATGGCATCAGAGGACCGGGCGCTGACCTCGACGGCCCCGTCGAAAACCAGTGTGGCGTGGAAGATGCTGTCCTTGAGCGCGACGATCCGGACCTCGACCAGCTCGTGTCCGAGCGCCTCGATGACGTTCTTGAGCAGGTCGTGGGTCAACGGGCGGGGCGGCACGACTCCCTGTTGGGCATAGGCGATCGCCGTGGCCTCAGCCGCGCCGATCCAGATGGGCAAGTAGCGTTCGCCACCTCGCTCGCGCAGTAGGACGATGGGCTGGTTGGTCGGCATTTCGACGCGCACGCCCAAGACATCGAGTTCTCTCACCCCGTCAACGCTACTCGCTTATTCAGCGGCTAGCCCGGCCTTGACCAATGCCGTGTGCAAGGCAATGCACTCCGCCAGGATCTGTGCAGTCGGATCGTGAGCGACTGTGCCGCCGGTCCCCCTGCTTCGACCGCGGATGGGCGAAAGCACCTGCTGGACCAACCCGATCTCGCGGTCAGCCGCGGTCCGGAACGCACGAAGGTGCCGTGGCTCGATGCCGTATGCCGCCAGCGCGCTGGAAGCGCGGGCCACCGCGAGCGCCGGCTCTCCAAAGTGCCCGCTGGAGTCGGGGCGCAACAAGCCGAACGTGGACAGGGCCTCGAAAGTGGGTTTGTCCATGCCGGTCGCATGGCGCAGCTCGACATCGGTCATCCGAAGGCTGCTTCGGCGGCGCAGCGCCGAGGCCCCGGGCAGATCGGGATCGGTCGCCGGAGCAGGGACCTGCGGTCGGGACGGCGCCACGTCGCCCGGCCCCGGCTCCAACCCGCGGTCGAGCTTGTCAAGGGCGTCAGCGATGACCCTGAGCGGCCAGAAACGATCACGCTGGGCGGTCAGGATGTAACGAAGTCGTTCGAGGTCGTCGGGCGAGAACGTGCGATAGCCGGACCTGGTGCGTTGAGGAGTGATCAGCCCCTCGGCCTCCAGGAAGCGGATCTTTGAGATGGTGACGTCGGGGAACTCCGGTGTGAGCGCCGCCAGGACCGCCCCGATGCTCGTCCGCTGGGGTGAGGCCGGCGGGCTCGCGCGCTTGGGCGAAACCGGCGGGCTCACGCGCCGTGTTCGATGACGCTGGTCACTTGGCGACACCGGCATAGAACACCAGACGGAACTTGCCGATCTGAACCTCGTCGCCCGTCTTGAGGGTGATCTCGTCGATCCGCTCCCGGTTGACGTAGGTGCCGTTCAACGAACCGACGTCACGAACCAGGAAGTCATCACCCTCGCGACGGAAGGTCGCGTGCTTGCGCGACACGGTGACGTCGTCCAGGAAGATGTCACTGTCGGGGTGTCGGCCGGCGCTGACCTCGTCCGAGTCGAGCAGGAACCGCGCACCGGTGTTGGGGCCCCGAAGGACCACCAGCAGCGCTGTGCCGGGGACCAGCGCGTCAACCGTGGCCTGGTCCTGGGCCGACAGGTTGAGATCAGCGTCGGTCGCAGCCTCGACCGGGGCTCCCACGCCGGGAAGGCGCATGGTTGTGCCATCGCCCCCACGTCCAAGGCCTTGCTCGCGCTCGTTGTCCGTCATGACCTGCGCACCCACTTCCGTTGTCGCGTCGAGCCTTGGAGAGACATCAACCCTAGATCAGTGATCGAGGATCATGGGAGGACTTGGGAGAAACGCCGGCGACAGGATGCCGGCGCACGCATCCCTGGGCGCCCTCGGGGGTCGAGGGTCAGCTCAGCAGTGCGCGGTACGCCTCGAGATCCAGCAAAGAATCCGCTGAGCCCCCGTCCGTGAGCTTCACGTCATACATCCATCCCTCACCGTAGGGGTCCGAGTTGACCAGCTCGGGCGCGGATTCCAGTGCCTGGTTGACGGCGACGACCTCGCCCGAAAGTGGTGCATAGAGGTCGCTGACCGACTTGGTCGACTCGACCTCGCCACAGGAGTCGCCAGCGCTCAGGGAGTCGCCCACGGACGGCAGACTGACGTAGACGACGTCGCCGAGCGCGTCCTGCGCAAAGGCGGTGATTCCGACCCGGATGACGCCCTCAGAGCCGGCGCGCACCCACTCGTGCTCTGCGGTGTAACGAAGATCCTGTGGGTACTCCAGCTCGCGCATGCCACTCCTTGGTTGACTACGGCGTCGCGGCGGAAGCCGGTGACGGTACGGGGCGAGCGTATCGAGGCTCGCGCAGCGTGTGCAACGCACCCACCGTCAGGTCGGTGGCCTGGTTGATGGTGACGCTCGCACCGAGCTGTCGCACGTTCTCCGACAGACCACCAGGGATCTCCATGGCCGAGGACAGGGTCTGGGCATCGCCGATCGCCTCAATGACGTACGGCCCGGTGACATTCGTGCCGTCGATGTCGACCCCTGACGCTGCCTGACCAAAATGCGAGCTGGCGACCACCCGCACATCACCGACCTGTATCGCCTCGGCGCCGGCATCGCGTAGCTCCTCGACCGCGTCCAGTAGTACAGGTGGGGTCACCTTGGACCCCGGGTCGAAGATGGTCATCCGTATGCCGGGACCGCGCGCGCTGGTCGTCCCCGCGAGGACCCTCAGGGCGTCGAGACGTTCCTGCGCCGCCTTGAGGGCAGCGGCACCACTGGTGCTGCCGCTGATCAGCTCGTCGCGGGTGGCCTGGAGATCGCGAGCGTTCTGGTCCAGACGTGCCGACAGCCCGGTCGCGTTGTCAAGGATGGTGACCAGCTCGCCCTGACGCAACGACCCCAGACCGACAACCTGGTTCTGCCGGACCTGGGTTGCCACCGCGAAGCCGAGAATGATCGCCAACAATGCCGCGAAGGCGTTGGCCTTGGTGGCCCGAGGACGCGCCATCAACCCCAGCCGATGCCAGGCGGAGCTGTCCTTGGCGGCGGCTGGCGGCTCCAGCGGTGGGTCGGACGGGCTCATGCGCGGAACAGGTGTCGGCGGATGGAGGCCACATTGGAGAAGATCCTGATCCCGAGAACGACGACCACCCCGGTCGACAGCTGTGAGCCCACACCCAGCTGGTCCCCGAGGAAGACGATGAAGGCAGCCACGACCACGTTCGACAGGAACGAGACCACGAACACCTTGTCGTTGAAGATGCCGTCGAGGACGGCGCGCACCCCACCGAAGACAGCGTCGAGGGCGGCTATCACAGCGATCGGCAGGTACGGCTGCAGGGCGAGGGGCACCGCGGGGTGCAGGAAGAGACCGACGGCGAGACCGACGAGCAGTCCAAGAGCAGGAATCACGGTGAGGTCTCCGTCGTTTGCGGGGTCGGTGACGTAGCGGTCGCAGCGGTCGGGACCCGTGTCTGTTTCGTGACTGCCGACCGCACGGGTCGGGCGTGCTCAAGGGAGAGTGCCGGTTCGCCCGGGACCACGACCAGGTCACGCTCTGTGATGTCGCCCCGGATCTTGTCGTTGACCTTGAGCGACTGCAGGTAGCTCCCGCCGTCGCTGTCCGCAAAATCGACGATCAGGCTGCCGGGTTCGCCGATCGCGGTGATGACGTACGGCCTGGTCAGGGGCCGGGGGCCGACCAGGATCGCCTCGCCGGCAAAGCGGATTGCCGACCGAGAGGTGAGCCTGTGACCGTTGACCGAGATCGCCTCGGCACCGGACTGCCACAGACCATTGACGATGTTCTGCAGGTCCGTTGCCATCACCTTCCCCAGGTCAGGCCCGGTCGCCGCCCGTGGGTCCACGACGGGGTTCTTGGGGTCGACCTCGGTCTTCGCATCGTCAAGGGTCAGCACCAGTCCGGGGCCTGTGACGGGCACCGTCCCTGCGGCCAGCTCCAGCCGCGACAGCTCGGCGGCCAGCCCGGTCTGGTTCTGCTGGCTCAAAGCCGCGGTCTGGGCGATGTCGATCTCGCGGCTCACCCCGGCGATGAGGCGGGATTGCGCCTCATCGTGCGCCCGGCTTGCCTCGATCCGGCCGACAAGGAAGGCCTTGACCTTGCTGGCGCTGGTTTCCGGGGCGCGCAGCGCCAGCGCGGATGTCGCAAGCAGCGACCCGATCAGCACCGCCATCACGACCAGCAAGGGACTCCGGTGTCCGGTCGCAGGAGAAAGCCCGGACCGCAGCCGGCTGTCGGCCGCAGCCGCGTAACCCGGGTCCAGCGGACTCTGCATCACCTCGTTGATCAACGTCATGGACTGGTCGGGCCGACCCACAGGTCCTGAGGTCATCTGGCTCCCCTGCTGGCTGCTCTGGCGGCCCGCACGACGTCACGGGTCTGCACGGCATACATGATTCCGGCCACCCAGTAGAGGGCGGCGCCCCACCAGGCGAAGGCCCAGCCCAAGGGCAGCGCGACCGTGGCCAAGAGGCCGCTGCCCCGCCCCATGAGGATGACTGGAAACGCCCAGAGCAGGGCGAAGGTGGCCGCCTTGCCGATGAAATGCACTGGTAGCGCACGGTATCCGTAGTGACGCACGACCAACAGCAGCACCGTCCCGAAGAGGTCACGACTGACCAGGATGGCCACCAGCCACCACGGGATGATCTCGCGCCAGGCAAGGCCGAGCAGCGTGGACAGGATGTACAACCGGTCCGCGAGAGGGTCGAGGAGCTGGCCAACGCTGGAGACCAGGTTGTACGACCGGGCGATCTTGCCATCGAGGTAGTCGGTCAGGCCCGAGATCGTCAGGACCAGCACGGCCCAGCCGTCGTCATGGCTGAGGATCAGCCACAGGAAGATGGGCACGCCGACCAGTCGCAGCATCGACAGAACGTTCGGCAGGGTCCACACGCGGTCAGTGACCGGAGGACTCCCCTGGGTGCGTCCGTCGACCTGTTCCCTCACGCCAGAGAGCCTAGGCGCTGTATGCCGTCCCGCCTCTCAGGAACCCCCTCGCCACGCTGTTACCTGACCTTCTCCCACCCGCGGCGCGGCGCGCGGCTGCCGAGCTGGTCGTCACGACTGCGGTAGACGATGTAGGGGCGAGTGAGGTACCCCAGTGGTGCGCTGAAGACGTGCACCAGCCGGGTGAACGGCCAGAGAGCGAACAACGAGAACGCGGCCAGGGCGTGCAGCTTGAAGCCGATCGGTGCAGCCACCATCAGCTCTGGGTGGATAGAGAACCGGAAGATGCCACGGAACCAGACCGACACGCCCGCGCGGTAGTCGTAGTGCCCGAAGATGTTGGCGACCACCGTGTTGACCAGACCCAGCACGATGACCGTCGCCAGGAAGACGTACATCGTCTTGTCCATCCGCGTGGTCGCCGAGAACACGGGCCCGACCGTGCGACGCCGGTAGATCAGGATCGTCATCCCGACGACGGTGCAGATCCCGGCCACGGCTCCGACGCTGACCGCCATGAAGTGGTAGAGGCCTTCGGAGATGCCGAAGAACTCGGTCCACGCGCTCGGCACGCCCAGGCCCATGATGTGACCACCGAGGACGAACAGGATGCCGAAGTGGAACAGAGGGCTGCCGAGGCGCAACATTCGGCTCTCGTAGAGCTGTGAGGACCGGGTGGTCCAGCCGAACTTGTCGTATCGGTAGCGCCACAAGTGCCCGACCACGAACACGGTGAGGCAGATGTAGGGGAAGACGACCCACAAGAAGGTGTCCAGGCCGCTCGTGGCTGTCGTCAGGCTCGGGACCGTCAGGCTCGGGACCGTCATGCGCGGGCTCCCCTGTTGGCGGGTGCACTGTTGTGCATGTTCGCTGGCGCAAACTTGGGCAGGGGCAGCGAGACGGGGCCGCTCGAACCGCCACCGGGCTGTGGCACGTAGTTGGGAATCATCGCTTCGGGTGGGGCGAATGGGGCGAGGCCGACCTCTTCGGCCGGCGGACCCTGCGCCGCGAGTCTCATCACCGCCTCGCGGTCGTCACCGGCCAGTGGTGGAAGGGTGGCGCTGATCGCCTGAAGCACGTGCGCCCAGGGCGAGTGGGCATCCTCCAGAGCCAGGCGCAGGAGCTCCAGACCGGCGCGATGCTCCAGGAGAAGCACCCGCGCCACCTCCGAATCGGCAGTCGCACCGAACTCGAGCAGCACGCCGAGGTGATCGGGCAACTCTTCGTCGGACAATTTCATGCCCGCCTCGCGGTATGCCGTCTTGAAGCGGAGCATGGCGATCCCCCTGTTGCGGGTGTCGCCGTACTGGAAGTACGTCAGGTAGAGGCAACAACGCTTCTGGTGGTCGAACGTGGCCACGAAGTCGGCAGCCAGCTCTGGCAGGGGGGTGCCCTCAAGATGCGTCAGGAAAGCCGTCATCGGCTCAGCGACCGCGGACGGGAGCAGCGCCGCCGCGTCCCGCATCATCGGGACGCGGGTCACGAGCTCCTCGTCGGGGTAGCCCAGCAACAGCGAGGTGCTCTGCCAGGCCAGCACCAGCTGCTGATCGGTCAACCCCGACCGTGACTTCGATGAACGTGCCCTGACCCTCACGAGCGTCCCTCCGGTGTCTCGTCGTCGCCCTTGGGGAACAGTCCCTCAGGTGTACCGCGGCCGTCCCAGTTGAGCAGGTTGGTGCGTCCATGTCTGTAATCGCGGTGTTCGTCCACGGTGTCGCTGGTCTGCCGCTCCTTGAGGATCTGGAAGTTCTCCAGGGCGATCGGGATCGGCCCGCCTGAGCCCTCGCCAAACGGCCCGGAGCCGCCCATGCCCGGTCCACCCTCGAAGTCGAGGCTGCACTCGGTCGCGAGCTCCTCCAAAGCATGTGCCTGTTCGGCATGCGCAGGCGGGATGACGTACCGCTCGTCGTACTTGGCGATCGCCAGCAACCGGAACATGTCCTGGATCTGGACACCCGTCATACCGACCGCTGTGGCGAGGGTCTCGTCGGCCGGCCGGCCCAGGTTGATCTCGCGCATGTAGGAACGCATCGCCGCCAGGCGCCTCAGGACCGCATCCACAGGGACCGTGTCCCCGGCCGTGAACAGCTCGGCGAGGTACTCGATCGGGATCCGCAGGGCCTCGATCGCGGCGAACAGGT
>ERZ1739049.23-NODE-23-length-19055-cov-34.966421_pt1 | contig 19055 bp, 27 predicted proteins | sample MGYA00581760_ERZ1739049 | MGnify/ENA primary metagenome ERZ1739049 (study PRJEB42929, sample SAMN08275522) | rhizosphere metagenome | isolation source: Rhizospheric soil replicate 2 | host: Colobanthus quitensis | place: Antarctica: Devils point, Livingston Island...
ACGCCCGCGTGTCCATCAACGCCTTCCCCTACAGCCAGCAGGGGAACAAGGGCGTGAGCTTCGGTCTGAACCACGTCCAGAAGATGGCGGACGGCGACTTCCTGGGCGGGCGCAGCAACGCCGAAGACGACTTCGACTCCGTGGGCGACGATGCGGACCTGCTGTGAAAACCGTCGTCCCGGCCATACTTCTGCGGGATGCGCTGCTGGCCTGCTCGCTGACGATGTGCGACGACACCATGCCCATCCTGAACGGGGTGCAGGTGGTTCGGGCGGGTGACTGGCTGACTCTTACCAGCACCGACCGCTACCAGCTGACTCAGGCCACCATCAAGGTGCCGATCCCCGAGGAGGCGTCCCCGGACGACTGGGAGGTGGGTGTGGCCCGCCCGGACGTGAAACGGCTGCTCGCGGTTCTGCCCAAACGGACGGAGCGCAGCGCGTGGGAGGCGGACCTGGTGTTCGAGGGTGGCCTGCTCATCCTTCACACGCCGGACTCGCAGGTGATGGTCACCCCGGTGAAGGGTGAGTACCCGAAGGTGTCGGCCATCATCGACCGCCACGTCGTCGCCCCCGCCGAGAAGGTCGCGTTCAACCCGGCTTGCATGGTGAACCTGTGCAAGATGCCCGGGCGGGACCGGAACCAGCCTGTCATCCTACGTATGGGAGGGCTGGGCAAGCCCATGCTGTCCCGGTGGGGCTCCCTGGATGACGGGGTGCAGTACCTGTTCATGCTGATGCCCATAACCATCGACGAACCGGCCGAGGTCGAAGACCTCATCTAAGACCGCCGCGGGGCGGGTGCCTTGAACACCCGCCCCGCGGCCCCAACACGAGAGACGAGCACCGATGAGGGTTTATTGCGACACAGAGACTTACTCCGCTGTGCCCATCACGTCTGGCGTCTACAGCTACGCCGGAGACCCGTCTTTCCGCCTCCTGATGTGCGCTTGGTCCGTCGACGGTGGTCCGGTCACGGTGGACACAGACCTGGACGACGTACTCCGTCACCTGAACGAGTACCTGGACGCGGGTGCCACTCTGGTAGCCCACAACGCCAACTTCGATCGCGTGGTGTTGTCCGCTGCGCTGGGTCTGCCGGTCGGGTCATACCTGCCCCCTGACCAGTGGGAGTGCACCGTGTCAATCGCCGCCGAGCTGGGCCTGCCCCAGCACCTGAAGGATCTGGCGCTCGCCCTGGGCGGGGAGCAGAAGGACGAGGCCGGTAAACGGCTCATCCGCTTGTTCTGTATCCCCAACAAGGCGGGGGGCCGCAACCTCCCGCAGGACCACCCGAACGAATGGGCGGAGATGATCTCCTACTGCGCTCAAGATGTTCGCACGCTGATCGACGTCGACCGACAGATGGGCGGGTTCCCTACGCCGACCGAGCGCCGCACATACCACGTCGACCAGCGGGTGAACGACCGCGGCCTGGCCATCGACCGGGAGCTGGCGGAGGCGGCGGTGACCGCGACCGAGGACAACCGGATGGTGCAGGAGCTCGAGTTCGCCACCCTGACCGGCGTCGCCAACCCCGGCAGCAACCCGCAGGTGCTCAAGTGGCTGCGGGAGTCCGGCCTGCCGATGACCGACATGCAGGCAGCGACCGTGCAGGACGCCCTAGCAGGCAACCTAACGGACGTTCAGCGCAGGGCCTTAGAACTACGCCAGGACCTGGCGCTGGTGGCCGCCAAGAAGTATCCCGCCGCGCTGGCGTCCGTCTCAGGCGACGGCCGGCTGCGCGGAGGGTTCCGTTTCTTCGGTGCTCATACGGGCAGGTGGTCTGGGCGAGGGGTCCAGCCCCACAACCTGCCCCGAGCGGGGTTCAAGGATCCTGTCCTCGAGGAGGCAGCGATCGTCGACCTGAAGCTCGGGCTCGGCGCCGACTCCCAGACCCTGAAGATGCTCGTGCGGGCGCTGCTGGTCGGCCCGTTCACAGTGGTGGACTACGCCCAGATCGAGGCCCGGGTCCTGGCCTGGATGGCGAACGAGCGGTGGGCGCTCAAGGCGTTCAACGACGGGCGCGACATCTACGTCGAGACGGCCGGCCGGATGTCCACACCAGGGAACGCGCTGACGCGGGCGCAGGGCAAGGTCGCCGTCCTGGCGCTGGGATACAACGGGGGAGTCAACAGCCTGCGAGCGATGGGCGCGGAGGGCAGCGACAACACCCTCCAGCTGCTCGTCGACCAGTGGCGGTGGGCGAACCCGGCGATCGCGGCGGCGTGGAACACGATGGGCCAGGCGTTCAGGTCGGGTGGCCCGGTCGGGACGCACCTGTCCGTCGAGAAGCAAGGGCGGGACCGGCTGGTAAGGCTGCCGTCCGGGCGGGCGATCACCTACCGGGACGTCCGGTGGACGTTCGACGAGAGCGGCCGGCAGCAGGCCACCTTCGCTGATGCTCGAGGCCGGGCGAAGACCTACGGCGGGCGCCTGATCGAGAACTGCCTGGCCGGAGACTCTCTCGTTCTCACCCAAGGTGGCTGGACGCCCATCACAGAGGTGGGTGGCCGTCAAGTCTGGGACGGGCTTGAATGGGTGAAGCACGAAGGCGCCCGCTATAATGGGACGCGCCAGACCATAGTGGTCGACGGCGTGAGAATGACAGGAGATCACCGTGTCCTTACCACTGACGGCTGGACCAACGCATCATCGTGCGGAGGACATCACCGGGCGCAGGTTCGGCTCCCAGACGGTGCTCCAGTACGCGGGGTCATCGGGGCAGAAGTCCCTCTGGGTGATCCGCTGCGACTGCGGGGTAGAGCAGATCCGCAACGGGTCGGACATCAAGCGTCGACAGTCCTGCGGGTGCCAGACGCGGAGCCTTATAGGGGCATCCACCCGCACCCACGGGATGTCCCGGCACCCGGCCTACTGGGTGTGGCGCTCGATGGTGGATCGCTGCAAGCTCCCCACTCATCAGGCGTGGCACAACTACGGAGGGCGAGGGATCTCTGTCTGCGAGCGGTGGTGCGACTTTACGATGTTCTGGGAGGACATGGGGCCGACGTACCAGCAGGGGCTGACGCTGGATCGGAGAGACAACGAGGGCAACTACTCCCCCAAGAACTGCCACTGGGTTACCCACAGGGCGAACGACAGGAACAAGCGGAACACGCGCAGGTTTCAGACGTCTTGGGGAATGCTGACTGTCGCGGAGATCAGCGAGAAGACCGGGATCGGTGTCAGCACCCTCTGGATGCGGACCCGGAGCGGGGTGAGCGGATCAGAGTTGACCGAGCCACCGGACGTCAGGAACCGGTTTACGACCTCTTCAACTGTGGGCCACGCAACAGGTTTGTCGTCCTCGGAGCCGACGGGCCGCTGATCGTCCACAACTGCACCCAAGCGATAGCCCGAGACATCCTGGCCGAGGCTCTGGTCCGGCTCGAGGATGGCGGGTTCGAGGTGGTCGGCCACGTCCACGATGAGTGCTTAGTGGAGGGTGGATCGGTCGATGAGGTCGTGCGGATCATGACTGACCCGCCGGGCTGGGCCGCCGGCCTGCCCATCGACGCCAGTGGGTTCGTTTGCGCGAGGTACAGGAAATGACCCTCACCATCGTGCCCCTGACCTTTCGGGCGGCTGCTGCGTTCGTCGCCCAGTACCACCGTCACAACAAGCCGCCTCGTGGCTGCAAGTTCTGTCTTGGGGTATGCACGGACGATGGCGCTCTGGTCGGCGTTGCGATGGTTGGTCGTCCGGTAGCTCGCAGCTTCGACGACGGCCTGACAGCCGAAGTGAACCGAACATGTACCGACGGAACCCCCAACGCCAACAGTGCTCTCTATGGAGCGAGCTGGCGGGTGGCCGCGGCAATGGGTTACCGCCGTATGGTCACATACACCCAGGCGGATGAGAGTGGCGGCAGCTTGACCGCCGCGGGGTGGGTGAAGGTCCGCGACATCCCCCCTCGAAAGGGTTGGGCGGAATCGAGTGTGGCTCTCAAGGCGATGCGCGACCCAGTAGGCAATGGAGGTGTTGGGCGTGCTCTTTGGGAGAAGGCGAGCGTTTCTCTATGAGATAGGGTAGGGTGTACCTAGCACCAACAAACCGAACACCGACAGAAGGAGCTAGCCATGAAGAACCCAACCCCCGTCACCGCGTCTGAGATGCTCCAGGAGGAACCCGACGCCCAACCGATCGAGGGCCAGCGCGTGCGGCTGCTCTCAACCCCGACCGGCTGGACCCGGCTCCGGGCCGGTGACGAGGGCACGGTTCGCTTCGTCGACTCCGCGGGCGTGGTCTGCGTGGACTGGGACAACGGCTCGAAGATGAGCCTGCTCCCCGGCCAAGACCGCTGGGAGACACTGTGAACCACTGCCGCTGCGGGGGAGCCGGCCACCACGGCTGGACCCTCGACCACGAGACCCGTCTGTGGGTGTGCGGCGGTTGCCACCTGCCCTCCCGTGCCACCCTCGAGATGAAGGACCTGATATGACCACCGCCGACCTGATCAAGATGCTCCAGGACGCGCTCGACGACGCCGCGATGCAGAAGCGGGCCGGGTGGACCGAGGACGAGGTCTCTCGATGCCTCACCATCGCGGTCCGGCACATCAGCTCACTGACGAGGGTGCCAGTATGAACGGCCCAGCCCCCGGGCTAGTCGACGACTGGTTCACCTGGCCCTTCGTCGCGGTCGTCTTCATCGCCTTCGTCCTCGTCTGGATGGGGGTGTCTCTGGCCCGTGTTGTCCGTGAGGACAGGCGCGAAACCGAGCTCCGCCACCCGAGTACCGCCCGCTGCGGGATGCGCTCAGACCACGGAGCGCCTTGCACCCGGCCCGGCGTCGAGTGGGTCGTGGACAACGACGGCCAGGCCGCTCACGTCTGCGTCGGGCACCTCGACGAGGGCAGCGTCCTCGGGTGGTGGGCACCGTGACCTCCATCGAGCTCCTGATCGTGACTGCCCTGCTGACCGTGGTCGTCGGAGTCCCGGCGATCATCGCCCTGCTCCTGCGACGTCGCTGAAGACATAGAGAAGCGCCCCCCTCCCGGCTCATACCGGAGAGGGGGGCGCTTCGTTGTCGTGCGGGTCAGGCTCGGCGGATCTTCTCCACCAGCAGGTCGGCCAAGTCCAGGACCAGCCCGACGGCGATCAGCGCGAGCCCGACGAGGAACGCGAGCAGCGGGCTGGCGAGCAGCGGGTCCATGGTCAGACGGCGACGACGTCGACGGTGGTGCCGTCTTGAATAGTCGCGGCCGGGCCGGCGACGATGACCCCGGCGGGGTTGACCTGTGCGGCGACGTTGACCATAGGTGCGACAAGCTCACGGACAGCCTTGGCCTTCCAGAGCGGGACGATGATGCCGACCAGGGTGACGACGCCGGTTGCGATGCTCGCGGTCGCGCCCACCAGACCTGGGACGTCGGCTGCGGCCAGGACGCCGACGATGACCAGGATGGTGGCCACGGCGCCGACGATGCCGACGACGGCTGCGACGACCTTCGCGCCGTCGGTGACGGGCTCAGTGCTGATGGGGTCCATGGTCAGTGTCCGTTCAGGTAGGTCTGGAGGTGCCGGTAGGTGTCCGGCCCTGGGGCACCGTCGACGCGGGCGCCGGTGACGGTTTGGATCCGGCGCCACGTCAGGCGGCCGGGGTTGCCGTCGACGGTCAGGCCGCCGACCTTGGCTTGGATCGCACGCCATGACAGGGGACCGAGGATGGAGTCTGCCTTCGCGCCAGCCCACTGCTGGAGGCGCATCCTCGACTGCGGCCCAAACACCCCGTCGACGGCCAGGACGATCTTGGCCGCCTTCGCCGGCGTGGTGGGGTGGGTGAAGACTGCCGGGATGGGTGAGAGGTTGCCGCGGATCTGTCGGGCGCGGGTAATAATATTAGCGCGCTGTGCCGCTCGGGGTCCGGGGCCGGGGCAGGTGTGCCCGCCGTAGGCTGCGCCGCCCATGACGTGTGTTCCGGAGCCCGGCGCCCCGGGGGTGTCGGTGATGAGGTCGGGTGCGCCGATGGCGTTGTGCCAGCGGGCGAGGGTGTCGATCTGCGCTGGGGTCAGTGGCTCGCCTGGGAAGCCTTCGGTCTCGAATGCCAGGTAGAGCGGATTGCCGTCCCTCTGAGCCCACGGCTTGCAGGTGAGCTCGGCGTACTGCTCACTGTGGCCGTCCTTGGCAACCCATCCGTTCGAGAACTTCCGGTCGGGGCTGTGGGCGTTCTGGAAGGTTCCCCACGGTGAGCCGAGGCCGACCTGAACGTGAACGATGTAGCCGATCGGCGGGTGGGCGAACGTGCCCGCTTCGGCGCGGTAAGAGACCGGGCGCCACGCGGCGCCGGGTAGGTACTGACCAGTCATGGCTTGCCTCTTTCGTTTGGGAAGTCAGGAAGTTTTTGCTACGGGCGCCAAGCGGTGACCGTGCAGTCGAACGCGCCGGGGGTGGCAGGGTTCTCCACGCAGCTCATCGCGGTCGGGGTCTGCCCTGCCGGACCTGCGGGACCGGTCGCACCGATCGCGCCCGGTAAGCCGTTGGCGCCGGCGGGACCAGTTGGGCCGAGAGCACCAACAGCACCAGCGTTCCCGTCTGCCCCGTTGCTACCCGCGGCACCGACCGGGCCTGTGATGCCTTGGTCGCCGGTCTTACCGAAGATGCCTTGCAGACCGGCAGCGCCGGTGAGCCCTTGGAACCCCTGCACGCCTTGCTCACCCTTGGGTCCAAGAGGGCCTTGCGGGCCGGTGTCTCCGGGCGGGCCTGCCAGACCAGGTGAACCGGCCGGGCCTTCCTTGACGATCTGCTGAGCTGACGAGCACAGTCCGCCGAGGTCATCTGCCTGGGTCTTGATGGCGCACGCGGCGGCGACCTGCTGTGCCAGCGTGAATTTCTGGGACGATTCAGAGATGGCCCGGTTCTGCGATGCGGTGTTCGCCGAGTACATCGCCCACGCGATGGCCACGACCAAGGCCAACCCGAGCAGGGCTGTGGCCAACCGCCACTTGTCGTTGCGGTCGGCCCTGTCAAGGTCCGCGTCATGAGTTACTGGTGGTGTTTCGTTCATGCTCATGCCCAATCACTCTTCTCCGCCTCGATGAGGTCCTGTCGTTTCGCTGGTATGTCGATACCGTGAGAGCTCAGCGCCTGCTCGAGGTCGTAGCAGTACCGGGACGTGGCAAGGTCTTTCTTGCGGCGGCCACGGAGCTCGACGCGTTGGGCACGTGAGCGGGCTTGGGCGAGGGTGCCCATGGCGGTGACGAATGCTGCGGCGGCGATGAGCAGCGCGGACAGTGCAGAGGCGTCCACGCTCACTCCCCGGCTTCGTTGGCCGGTTTGGTGGCCCAGGACAAGGTGAGGATGTAGGCGAGGGTGGTGACCATCCCTGCGAGGGTGGGGCCGACGAGGGAGACGGGCGGATCTGTGGACAGCCCCCAGATCAGGGACAAAAACGACCAGACAGCCCAGACGCCCACGGATGTGCCGAGGGCGGTGGTTTCCCTGCGGTGGGTGAGTAGTGCGACGACGATCACTAGTGCTACGGCGGCGTGGAGGTAGATCCACATCTGGCTGGACATGATCTCGCGGAGCAGCTCGTACCGGGAGGGGATGGCGTAGGTGAGTCGGCCGAAGATGCCGAGGAGGGCGAGGGCTGCGTGGGCTGCGGCGATGGTCAAGGACAGGTAGGTGCGGAAGGGTTGCGCGTGGGCTGGGGTCACAGGCTGGCCCCCTCTTCGTTGGGTCGTGCTCGGTCCCTGTCGTCGCCTGATCGCGGCGGCAGGGTCGGGAAAGGGTTGCGGGTGTGGTGCAGGTCACAGCGGCAGGGCGGGCAATGAGTACGGATACTCATGCGGGTGTCGCAGGTCGGCGCTATGTTGAGCGGGCACGCAAAGCGCGGGCACGTGGGAGGGAAAGCAATGAAGGCCATCGACCGGGCACTGATCGTGACGAGCGGGTTGTCCGTGCTCGCTGTCGGCGGGCTTATCGCGTTGGTGGGTATGACTCCTGCTGACCCTGTCCAGCCCGCGAACGTGAACATCCGTCAGGCGGCCGTCGAGTCAACGCCGACCGTCGCGCCCACGACAGTGGCGCCCGTCGTCGCGCCCACGACAGTGGCGCCCGTTGTGGCGCCTACGACTGAGGCGCCTGCTCCGGTACAATCGACTCAGGCACCCGTACCGGTTGCCACGACCTCGGAGGCGCCAGTGCCTGCACAGACCACACCATCAGCAGGGTCAGGCTCGACGCTTCCCCCGCCGATTCCTGTCGACATGACCAACGTTGGCCCTCAGAGCGACGGGCACGGGGGGACGATCCCGAACCCGCTGGCCACCAGCACCGCTACCGTGACCCCTCCTTCGCCTGCCGGATAAAAGGGTCAACGGAACCAGAGGATCGAGCCATTCATTTCGGCTGTATTGATGGGACTCGCTGCCCAGTTCGCGACTTGCGTATTGCCACGGACTTCCAACAGGAACGTCCCGCCAGGCGTGAGCCCGGTCAAGATGGTGGAGAACGGGCTCACATTGAAACCCGCGTCGCCAGAGTTCACCGTGAACTGAAAACTAAACCCGCCGGAGCCGGCGATCTTGGTCACGCACGAAAGCCGGTCGAGGCCCGCTGTGGAGTTGATGCCATACAGCCGTGAAGTTACGGCGACAACTGCTTTAGTGAAGCCCGCCGGAACCGTGATCGTCTGTGAAGCGTAGGTGCCACCGGCTGCGGTGATGGCGAAGTTCTGTGTATAAAAGAAGATTTGTTGCGCCGCGATCGGGTTCGCCAAAGCGGCGTTGTCGATGATCCCGGCAGGCAGGGACAGTGTGCCGGTGATCGCCGCGTTGCCGCCGATGGTGGTGTTGCCCGAGAACGCGGCCGTGCCGGTGACGTCGAGGTTGCCGTCCACAGTCAGTGCCTTGGAGATCGTCATGCCCGCCTGCGTCAGCCGGATACCCGCAGTGGACAGTAGGTTGCTTGTCAGCTCGCGCATCCGGTCGGCCTGATCCTTGACGATGTCCACCAAGCGGGTCAGACCGTTGTCCGCCCGATAAGGGAACTCCTGCGCAACAGGTTCACGAGACCATGGATCAACCATCTAGCGAACCTCCTGAACAGGGGCCATAGTGAGTTTCACGTCCATGCCGAGGCCACCAGAGACGGACAAGATCCGCGCCCGGTGGAACCCCGCGGGAAGCAGCAGGGACAGGTACGGGTGATCTTCCGGAACCCAGATCTTCGCGAAGTCGCCAGGGCGGTAAGACCCCAGCTTGGGCGCCATGTCAGCGCGGACAGCGGTCGACCAGGTCTGCCACATCCTGGACGTCGCAGCCAGATTCCCGGCCGCCCACGCCCCCACAGTGGCCAGGTCCGTGACGCTCGAACGGGACTCGACAGCCTCCATCAGCGGGAACCCCGCATCGACCAACGCCGGGTCGTAAGCGGCGTCCATGAGCAGCGCCTCATCCATGCCGGAACCGGTCACCCACGCCCGCTGAGCGAGCCTGGTGGCGTCCCGTGAGACAGACAGCCCGGACACCCCGCCGCGGGGCACACGGGCGTCCCACACGTGGTCGTCACCCGCCTGGTAGAGCAGCGGCTGGGCCTGCGTGCCGGTGCGCATGAGCCACTCGACACCAAGCCGGTCGGCGGTCAGTCGCGGCTCGAACGTGATGTCCGGGCCCCCGATGACACCGGAGAGCTGGTCGAGGCGAGACAGGACGGTGGCCAGCTCGGAGCCTTTGTAGGTGCGGGTGTGGTCTGCGTCGTTGGCTGCTGTCTCGTCGGCCTGGAATACGATCGGCAGGTTGCCGCCGGTCGCGCTCTGTGCGAGCTGCACGAGGCGTTTGGCGATCGTGCCGAGGGACAGCGCCGAGTAGGTGACGGCCCATGCGGGTGCGGTCCGCGGGTCGGTCAGGAGCGCCAGGACAAACCTGTGGTCGAAGATGGACCGGAACCCGAGTGCGCCGACCTTGAGCAGCCCGGTGCCGTAGTCATAGTCGTGAGTCCAGATCGGCCCGGCTTCCAGCACCACGTCGTCTTCGAGGGCTGCGAGGAGGCAGCGGGCGGGTTCGACCGCTGAGAGGAACTCGGGGCGCATCCCCTGGCCGGGAGACCAGACGGGGGTGGCTTCGATGGGGTAGGGGTTGACGAAGTAGGTGCGCTCGAGCGTCTTGAAGTCGGACGCGCCCAGGGGGATGGTCGCGGTGATGGCACCGGTGCCGCGGTGAACCATTGACCAGGTTGCGTCGGAGACGGGTATTTGGGTGATGCGGCGGCCGGTGCGGACCTCACCAACCAGGATGGATCGTGTCATCGCAGGTCCGCCAACACGACACCCGTGCGGGCGTCCACGGACATCCAGGACAGGGCCATCAGGTGATGTCGAACGCGCCAGAGGCTTCCAACACGTTCCCCACAGCGGTCATCCCTGACGTGTGGTCCATCTGCGCCCCTGTAGCCGTCAAAAGGCACCTCACGGTGGCTGTCCCGTCCGTGACGAACAGCTTGAATGTGCCTGTGTAGATAAACCCGGCGCCCGTGATCTGCGTCGTCACAGCCCCCGTCAGAGGCATGGACAGCGCGTAGATCCCCGACCCGACCGCGATCCCCGTCCCGGATGTGGTGATCGCCACCCTCCACCGGCACTGCTTCCCGACCAGGACGTAGGACCCGACGATGGTGCCTGTGGTGCCGATGTTCGGGTTCGTCGTCGCGGCCGTGAATGTGGGGGTGTACGCGGTCGGCGCGCCGGTCCAGATGGCAAGGGCGCTGTTGTAGACCTCAGCGCAGTGCAGGTCCAGGCGGTACACCCGAAGACCGTCGTAGGCGGTCAGCGCGTTACGCTCGGCCTGTGACTTCACTGGGATCGGGGCACCCGCCGCGACCGCTGCAAGCGCCATCTGGGTGATCGAGTTGCCCGTGGATGCGGTAGTCGTCGCCGCGGACGTCATCAGGTTCCGGGCCAGCTCAAGCGCGCCCGTCGGGATCACAGGCGGCAACGCCACGGACGCCGCACCCCCCGAAGACACACCGAACGACGGCTCACTGATCGTGTCCGCGTTCTCACCCGCCGCAGGGTGCTTGACCCACGCGATGTCGATGCGCTGCAGACCAGCGCCCGGAGCGGCAGGGACGGTGGACCCGACGCCGGTCGCACCGATCGACACCGCGCCGTCGTTGCCGAACAGGTGCACCCCATCACTGGCACCGCGGGTCGCGACGAAGCCAGCCTTGCCCACGCTGTATGCCCACCCCGCAGTCCCAGTCACCAGCGGAGAATCAGCACCCGGCAGCACCCCGGCGCCAGTGAACAGCCACGCGAGACCCTTACGGACCTCGATCGGCGCTGTGCCACGGGTCGCATCCTTACGCGCTCCAATCGATCTGAACAGACCCATGAGGTCACCAGCTTCCTGGCCGGACGACGGCCGTCAGACGAGCATTCGTGGTCGAGCCCAACGGGATGAACGCGAGCTCCACCGAGGAGTGTGGGCCTATGAGTGGCCAGTCGCGGATGATCAACTGCCCGCCCCGCTCACCAGACCCATCGATCAGAACGTTCCCGGTGCCGCCGTCCATGACCAGCGTCGAACCCGTGGCCACCGGGCCGACGAACCGAAGCCGCTTGTCGGTGTCGATCTGGGCGATGTCGAAACCGAGCGAGTCGACCAGGCCGGCGACCTGGAACAAGACGGACGCCTCAGCGCTACCTGTGTTCGTGACCATGATGCGGCCCGTATCTGATGCGGCGCCGTACTCCAGGTAGCCGGTGTCTGTGGTGCCGTCCGTGTAGAGGTCGTACTCGAGACCGCCGCGCAGGGTCGGGAACGTGGTCGGGACGCTGACCGGGTCGCCGTACCGCAGCGGGTCGGCGCACACCCACTCTGCGGCCCACCCGAAGAAGCCAGCACCCCAGTTGACAGGGGTTGGCTTGAACCGCAGCAGGCGCGCGTCCGCGGTGAGGGTCCGCCCAGCGTGCGTGATCCGCAGCGGCAGTGGGGTCCGGGCCGAGAAGTTGAACGACGCCTGCAGCTCGGCCAGCATCGCGTCCCGCTCGGCCGCTGTCTGGCATAACCCGGAGGCCATGACGTGCCGCTCGTCAGAGAACACCTCCGCATCGAAGCGGCCGTGCGCCTGCGGGCGCGCATTGGAGTCCTGCCGAGCGTCAGGAAGTGAATCCCATCCATCAAGCTCTGAGAACGTGAACCGACCCAGGTCGCGGTGCCCGTACAAGGTGACGTCCCGCCAAATGATGACTGTCGACGAGAGATCCATCAGAACCTCCCGGCGAGGGCGTAGGTGATCTCGCGACCGATGTCCTGCGGGGTGCCCTGCACAACGGTCGCGTCGACGGTCACCATCGGCCCCCCATACGGCGCCTGGCCGACCGCTGCGGCGCGCGCCGCTGGGGTCGCGGAGTCCAAGGACCCGAACGCGGGCACCCGCGGAATCCTGATCTTATTCTCTGGGATGATCTGGGAACCGCGTGGCAGGTTCAGGAGCTCCCGTCCGCGCTCCCCGACCCACGTCAGGCCACCGCGCCAGTAGTCCGTGCCCGCGGCGTTGTTACCAGCGTTGGCTATCCGCTTGTTGATCGTGTTCATCATGGACGCGACCTGCTGCCCAATCACGTAGTTCGCCGTGACGGTCACGGTCTTGTGTGGGGGGATGTCCTTGATGCCATCAGCGAGCGCTCGGGCCTTATCAGCGGCGCCACTCATCTTGTCCGCGGCGGTCTTTGCCCAGTCGAAGCCGGGGATGTTGGAGAGCACGCCGAGCATGTTGGCGATGCCACCCGTGATCGAGGCGAACCCACCCAGAACGAAGCGGATGATCGGGGCGAGGATGCTGTTCCACAGCCACTGCCACGCCGCGCCCAGGGCGTCGGTCATGACCTTCCAGACGGTCTGGAACCAGGTGGTCTTGGTCGCGACCAACACGATAACTGCGATGAGCGCCGCAATACCCGCGATGACCCAGGCGACCGGGCCGAGCCCGACGACCCAGGCGGCGGCCATGACGATAGCCGATGCGGTCGCGGTGGCAGCAGTGGTGACCCACCCACCAGCTACGACCAGCAGTGAGCCGACAGACTTCGCCGCGCCGATGATGGCCTCGCGCGCATACATGGCCCAGATCAGAGCAGTCGTTGCCCCGGACGCGACGGCAGCGGCAGCGGAGACGGCCCACCCGACGACGATCTGCGCCGTGGACTTTGACTGAATTGTTGCCGCCGTCGTCGAGGCTGTCGCCGTGGCGAGCCACGCCAAAACCGATTTCACGGAATTGATCACTGCAACCACGCCCTGCGCGACCCATGCCGCAGTGACGACCGCAAGCACCCCGCTGACGACAACACCGAGTGCGATGGCGGCATTTTGATGTTGGACGAAGAAGATCGCAACGCCCGCGATGGCGACACCTATGGCGACAAACGCGGGTATCACAGTGCTGGTGATGAAGTTGGCCAAAGGCACGAGCGCGTTATTCCAGATGTTCGTGAGGATGTCGCGGAATGCCCCGCCCGCGCCAGTGCCATCCTGAAACTCGGTCACGAAGTTCCTGACGGATGGAATGGCTGTGTTCGCAATCCAATCCCATATCACCCGTGCCGCGAGCCCGATGCGCTCCATCACCCCTGCAAACCCTGACGAGGTGATGTCAGACCCGCCAGCCTGGAACGCCGCCACAAGGGCAGTAAGGCCACCAGACACTTCCACACCGAAGGCGGTTACGCTCGGGCCGATCCTGTCAAGCCACCCGGTGATCCCGCCAAACACCAGCTTGGCAACCGGGAACACCCCAGAAAGTAGTGACACGCCAAACCGGGAGAGGGCCGCACCCATGTTCTTGAAGGCCCCAACCGTCGTATCACCGCTTTTGAGAGCCGCACCACCAAGACCAGTCTCCATAGCGGTCTGGAAGGTCTTGAAGTCAATCTTGCCTTTACTCGCCAGGTCCGTAACCTGGGCCGACGTCTTATGCATCGTCTTGCCGAGCAGCTGGATGATGGGGATACCAGCGTCGTTCAGCTGGGCGATGACGTCGCCCTGGATCTTGTTTGAGGCAGCGACCTTGTTGAAAATCGCGCCCATCTCACCCATCGACTGCCCGCTGATCGTTGCCGCATCACCGACCAACCCAAGGGTCCTTGTCAGATCCTTGCCCGGCTGGACCCCGGCAGCCACAGTGCCGGCGGCGATCGTCGCGGCCTCATCGAGACCGAACGCGGTTCCCTTCACCGACGAGAGGGCGTTGCCCATGATGGTCTTGACTTCTGCCGCAGAGTGGCCCAGGCCGGTAAGCTTCGCCGTCGCGTTCTCGATATCCGTCAGCCGGCCCCAGCCTTTGAACAGCGCCGTAGCCAGGACGGCGCCGGCAGTAACACCAACATACTTGACGCCTTTCATGAGCGCGCCGCCGACCATACCGACGAAAGACTTGGCCTTAGTCAGCATCGCGCTGCCGTAGGAATGGCCAACTTCGGTACCCGCGGCGGCGGCCTCGGAGGCGCCCTCCTTGCCGAGACGAGCAAGGTCAGCTTTGGCCCCGGCGATGCCCAGATCCCAGTCGTGTGCGTTGATCGAGAGGGTGCCGGTCAGCTCGCCAATGTCGAGAGCCATGGGTCCTCCTCAGTCGTCCTGTTGGAAATGCCGGCCGAGCCTGCTGCCAGGGGTCACGCGCACCGACCCATCAGCCAGGGTCGTGTAGATCGGGGTGCAGTCGAACAGGGCCAGGATCCGGACCCGCAGCCACCGCCAGCTACGGGCGGCCATCATCTCGTCATCACCCATGTCGACGCCACGGTCTTGAAGGTCAGCCTCGATCAGGGACCACTGGCCTAGCAAGGCGCCCCAAGTCAGACCGCCTTGACTGCCCGAGCCTTCCGGGGGGTCTTCCCAGCGGTGGAGGCCCGTGACGGGGTCGGCTTCGCCCTGCGCGCCGCCCGGTTCGGCGGCGTCGCTCCCCCCGGCGCTTTCAGTCCATCCGCTGCTATCTCAGCGCCCATCGCGAAGTGGATGAACAGGTATTGGTTGAGCTTCTGGATTCTCACCCACGACACCCCGTCGGCGAGCATCTCGTCCAGAGTGGCGCCTAGGACGTCGCGCATCAGGTCGCGCTCCTGGTCGTCGTCGAGCTCCAGCTTCTCCGCGGCCCTCTCGATGTCTTTACCCTGGTTAGCGCGGACAGCGAGGTCCGCCAGAGCAGTGAGCAGCAGCCCGGTCTTCGCATCCGGAGAGGCAAACCTGTATGTCCGCCCCGCGGGGTGCTTGGTGGATGGGATGCCGGGTATCTCGAGAGCGTCATCCTCCAGGTAGGCGCCGAGGTCAAGGCGAGCCATCAGGGTGCGGGGTGGACGATGGCGGTGCGCTTGCCCTGGCCGAGCAGCTTGATTGACACGGCGTCCAGGTCGTCCAGCGAACCACCCTCAGGGGACCACTCAACGCCGGCGTTCCCGGAGTACGCCTCGACCGTTGGGCCGCCGGCCTCCATCTCATACCAACGCACCGGGATGGAGTTGGCGACGCCGACGCTCTCGGCGCGCAGGCGCAGGACCTCCTGGCCGGGGTCGTAAGCAGTCGACAATGCAGCCGTGACCTTCCTGACCACCTTCATCTCCACGCCCCACTCACGGGCGGTGGCCGTTGACGACTTGTCGCCGCCACCGTCGAAGTCGGAGTCGTCCTTCCACGTCGGGTTCAGCGACGGCTTGAAGCTGGTCACCCCCATGATGGGAACCCAGACCGGGATGGTGTGCGGGACGGCGGACGTGTCGACGTCGCAGTACCACTTGCGGAGGGTGGTGGACGAACCGAGGGCGTTGCGTGTTGGCAGGGCCATGATCTTCTCCTATGTGCGGTTGGTGCTTGGGCGGTGAACAGTGGCGTAATAGTTGCTGGACCGGCTCCAGCGACCGTTGGCATCCTGGCCCAAGCTGGTCCCGGAGCGCCGGAAACAGGATACGACGTGGACCCCGCCGGGCAGGGTGGTGGCGGGCATCCCGTGCAGGAACGCGAACACCGCCCCATCAAGGTCCTTGACCGGGCGGGGGTCTGCGCCGGCCTTGCGGGTGCGGACCTGGAGGCCCAGCACGGAGTCAGACAAGGTCGGGTCGTCGGAGACCACGTAGTCGGTGAGCGTGATGGCGTCGTTGGGGGACAGAGGGACAGCGTCGACAGCAATCGCGACGTCAGTGGCGGCGTAGGACCCGGTCAGCTTCCACACGCCTAGCCCCGCGGTGGCCAGGAGGGAGGCGAAACCGACCACGAAATCGGACTCGAAGCCCATGTCAGGTCGCCTTCTTTATCTCGGCTGCGATGATCTGGCCGGCGGTCTTCGATTCGGAGTTGAAGGCGCTCTCCAGGAACTTCGCGCTGCGGCCCTGATCATGGTGCCAGCTCATCTCCTCGTGCTGGCGGGCGGCATACGGCGTGTCGTAGCTCACGGCTGCCTTCAGCGCCCCCTCGTCCGCTGATGTCGATCCCGAACGCTCAAGGGTTCCCTCCTCGATCGGGACCTGAGTGTTGCTCACCTGGAGGATGTGCTCGGCGGCCAGGAATAGCCCCTTGTTAGCCGCGGCCTTCACGGCATCGTCCATGCCAGCGTTGAGCTTGAGGGTCCACGTCCCGCTCATGTCAGCGCCAGCACGATGTGGTCGGGCAGGTCCAGGGCAGCGGAGTCGAAGATGCTGGTGCTGATGACCAGCGCCGCCCTCCCCGAAGGCAGGTTCACCCGGGACTGGTCCGGCAGGCTTGTTCCCTTCGGGGCGTAGATGGTCGTCTCGGAGATGACCTCCTCGCCGCTGGCCGACCGAACCAGCCGGCGCTTGTCGTCGACGAAGCACAGCAGCGGCACGGGCGCGGCGTAGGTGTCACCCATCCCGCCGGAGCCGGTCAGGGCCTCGACGGTCACGGTGTGGACCCAGAAGTCGGCCAGGTCGTCGGTCATGACACCCCGCTACTGATCAGTCCGGCGGCAGCCAGGATCAGCAGCGACTCCTGACAGAGCGAGGTTGCGGCGTCCGCCCTGGCTTCGGCTGTCTTGGCATAGACGGCGTACTGGATGGACCCGGACCCGATGGACTTCTGCGCGATGGCCTTCCCGCTGTCAGCGGCACCCTTGGCGGGGTCTATGCCCAGTGCCGACCACGCGGCTACCTGCGCGCACGTTGCGTCCGCCAGGGCCTCCGTAGGGGCCGTTGTGTAGACAGCGGTCAGAGTGGCCCGGCGCACCAGGATCGACGCCGAGCGCAGCAGCGACTCAGCGTTGACCGGAGAGGTGTCACTCATCCAGGCGTCGAGCTGGGTGAGTGTGGCGTAGGGCAGCACGGGTTCAGGCCTGCGCCAGCCGGGTGCGCTTCTCGTCGGCGGTCCCGGCCTTGGACAGGTCGGCCTCGTCGAGAGCCTCGTCCAGCGCTACGCCTTTGGGGACGTCTTCGTCAGCGACCCAGCCCAGAGACTCGTAGTAGTCGACGGCGACGTCAGGGATGGTGATGACGTCGCCAGTGCTGTGGTTGTGGTAAACGGGCATTGCCAAACCTCCAGTGTGAGGGCCTGCCCCGGCCCCCCGTGGAAGGGGACAGGGCCAGGGCAGGGGTCCTACAGCAGGCGCGACTCGTCGAGGCGAGCACGCTTCTCGTCGGCGGTGCCGTCCTTCGACAGGCCAGCCTCGTCGAGGGCTTTCTCCAGCGCAGCACCCGTGAGCTTCTCGGGCTTGTCTTGCCCCTTCGGCTTGTCGTGGTACTGGCGCAGCAACATCCCCATGACTCAGGTCGCAGACGTGGTGATGACGACGACGCCCATGTCGTTCAGGCGCTTCACGGCGTAGTGCAGGTTCGTCGTGATGACGTTGGTGCGGGCCAGGATGTCACGGTCCTGCTCGACGATCGGGTGGCGCTTCCACAGCACGCCGATCGCGTTCTTCTTCAGGATGATGGCCTTGCGAGCGGCGAGGCGGTTCGTGGTGAACACGTCCATCCCGCCGATCTGGCCGAGGAACCCGCGGCGGACCAGGTCGTTGCCGCTGGCCATGTTGGCCGCGGTGATGAACTGCGTGTCCTTGTAGAGGTCCGCGATCATGTCGCTGCGGACGAACAGGCCGTAGATGTCGGCCAGGTCGAAGTCGTCTCCGAACATGGCCTGCGCGTCGACGATCATCGGCCACGACAGCTTCATGTTGCCGGCTGCCGGGGTGAGCAGGTACGGCGTGCTGTCACCGACGACTGATCCATCAGGGCGGGTCCGGCCGCCGGTGACGACGTCCTGCGCGACTGCGATCAGGTCGGAGTCGACCTTGCGGGCAGCCAGGATGCCGAACTGGCGGGTGGCCTCACCCTGGGGGTCGCCCAGTCCGACGAGCAGCGCCTTGTCCGTGATCTCGACGCCCTTACCGGCCTCTTTGATCACGGCCTTGGTGGACGTCTGACCGAGGACCTCGGGCACGATCGGGACGCCCTCAGTGAGGTCGTCGAGCTCGCCCAGCAGGTCCCACTTCGGGAAGTCAACCGTGTCGCCGGGGGAACCGACGAGCTTGTCGTCGCTGAGGGCTGCGTTGGCGACGACGACCTTGCCGACGAACTCGGTCTGGGCGAGGTCCTCCCAGACCTCGGGGGCGTAAAGCTTGGTGGAGAGAGTGACTGCCATGACGGTGTGCTCCTGTCTGGCCTAGCGACCAGTGAGTTGGCGATACAGAACGGGGTTTGACGCGAGCAGGTCGTTGCGCTCAGATGGGCTCATCTTCGCGAACGATGCTGGGGTTACTGCGCCTTCGCCGGTCCCGCCGGAGTGGTCGACGCCATTGCGAGCAGCCGCCAGGGCCGCCTTCAGTTCGGGGTGATCTGCCACAGCAGCTTTGATGGCGTCCGTGACCTTCTTGTCGAAGTCTTTACCCGCTGGGTCCAGGTCCGCAACCTTCGTCAGGAAGGAACGGCTGTCCAGCAGGGAGACAGGGTTGGCGCCGGCAGGGCCGGCAGCCTTGAAGATGGCAAGCTCGACGAGCGCGTTGCGCTCTCCGGTCTTGGCGGTGGAGATCTCGGTGGCCAGCTGCTCGGCGGTCGGGGCGGCGTCGCCCTTGACCAGGCCGAGCGCCTTGCCGATGGTCTGGGCCATCTCGGCTCGGG
>ERZ1739049.25-NODE-25-length-18294-cov-9.052141_pt1 | contig 18294 bp, 25 predicted proteins | sample MGYA00581760_ERZ1739049 | MGnify/ENA primary metagenome ERZ1739049 (study PRJEB42929, sample SAMN08275522) | rhizosphere metagenome | isolation source: Rhizospheric soil replicate 2 | host: Colobanthus quitensis | place: Antarctica: Devils point, Livingston Island...
TCCACCGGGTCGAACTGCACAGCGGTATAAAAATACGTAAAACCGATGATGAAACTCGCCTCGATGATCAGGAATATCGTACCCGTTGGTCTCAGCCAGCCATTAGCTATGTGCTGCATGAATTCACCCGGAAAAAACTGGGCGACCGTCGGCGGCACCATCAACACCGATGACGCAAAAATTACAGGTATGACTCCCGCCATGTTAATCGACAGCGGCAGATAGGTGCTGCCACCTGTCGTCATGCGCCGTCCTATCTGGCGTTTGGCGTACTGGATGGGTATTCGCCGCTGCCCCTCCTGCACCAGAACGATACCCGCGATGACAACGATGCCGATCGCCAGGAAAAAGATGATGGAAAACAGGCTCATCTCCCTCATCTTGCCGATTCCGGGAATCAGGCCGGAAACGATACTGGCAAAGATGAGAAGCGAGATCCCATTGCCGATTCCCCTCTGTGTGATTAGCTCACCTATGAACATCAGCAACGTAGTGCCCGCGGTGAGCGTAATGACGATCTCGTAGAAATTAAGCAGACCGAAATCTACTGGAAGAGCGTCACTCTGCTTGAAGAGCATTGTGTAACCGACAGACTGGGCCAGCGCAAGCACCACGGTGAGATAGCGAGTGTATTGCGTGATCTTCTGCTGCCCCGCCTCGCCCTCGCGGGCCAGTTCCTTGAGTGATGGGAACGCCATGGTCAGCAGCTGCAGGATAATCGACGCGGTGATATAAGGCATGATGCCCAGAGCGAATACGGCAAACTTGGAGAGTGCGCCGCCGGAGAACATATTAAGAAATCCAAGTACGCCTCTTGAGCCCTGATCGATTATTCCCTGGATCTTGGCAATATCGACGCCCGGCACCGGTACATGTGCACCGAAGCGATAGACGATGATCATGACACCGGTAAAGATGAGCTTGACTCGCAGCTCGGGTATCCGCCAGGCGTTTGCCATAGACGCGAACAACTAAATAACCTCCGCCTTGCCGCCCGCGGCCTCGATCTTCTCACGGGCCGACTTACTGAAACCGTTCGCCTGCACAGTCAGGGCCACTCCCAGATCACCCTGACCAAGAATCTTTATAGGGGTCCTGGTGTTCTTGATGATGCCAGCCTTTACCAGCGACTCGACCGTGACCGTGGCGCCCGCTTCGAATTTTGCCGCCAGGCGTGAAACGTTCACGCCGAGCATATAGGTGCGGAAGGGACCCATCGGCATACTCATCTTCTTGTTGGAGCCGCGCAGTTTACCCACTCTCATGTAGAGAGGCATCTGGCCGCCTTCATATCCCGGGCGCACACCGCCGCCGGAGCGGCTGTTGAAACCTTTATGGCCGCGGCCGGATGTCTTGCCGTGACCACTGCCGTGACCGCGTCCGACCCGCTTGCGGGAATGTTTTGATCCCGGAGTCGGACGCAAATTGCCCAGACTTATATATTCGGATTCTTTCTTCTCTTCCTGGCTCACTTCTTGCTCCCTTTGACTTCCTCGACTTCCACCATGTAACGCACCTTGTGGACCATGCCCCGGATGACGGGGGTGTCGTCATGAATCACGGTGTGATTGATGCGCTTGAGGCCGAGGGCGCGTATAGTGCGGCGATGATCCTCACGCCGGCCGATAATGCTTTTTTTCTGTGTCACCTTGATCTGACTCATGCCTTGGCTGCCTGCTCTTCCTTCTCCTCAGACTTTTTAGGTTTCACTTCAGCCTTCTTTTCCGTGCCAAGTATCTGGGATACCGTTTTGCCCCTGAGAGCCGCCACTTCGACGGGATCTTTGAGGGACTTCAGGCCCTCGACGCTGGCGCGCACCATGTTGATGGGATTCGTCGTACCCAGGCACTTGGCCAGGACGTCGCGAATACCGGCCAGCTCCAGAACGGCACGCACCCCCCCGCCAGCGATTATGCCGGTACCGGGAGAAGCCGGTTTGATCATTACGCGTCCGGCACCATACTTGCCGATCACTTTGTGAGTGACGGTATTCTTGTACTTGGGAACGCGGAACATGTTCTTCTTGGCGTCCTCGACTGCCTTCTGGATCGCCAGGGGTACTTCCTTGGCCTTGCCATAACCTACGCCTACCCGGTTTACGGAGTCGCCCACCACAACCAGCGCGGTGAAGGAAAAACGCCGTCCACCCTTGACTACCTTGGCGACGCGGTTGATGTGCACGACTTTTTCCTGCAACTCCGGCGCCTTGGGCGCCAATTCAATTTTTTCATATGCGTCGGCCATCTAGAAATCAATTCCTCCCTTGCGTACTCCCTCGGCCAGTGCTTTCACGCGACCGTGGTACAGAAAAGCGCCCCGGTCGAAAACAACTTTGGCGATATTCTTCTCTTTGGACCTCGTCGCCAGCAGCTCGCCGACCTTCTCGGCCAGCTGGCTCTTGTTGAGGCCTGATTCCTTCACTTCCGGGGAAGAGGCTGATGCCAGCGTCCTGCCCTCGAGATCGTCTATGACCTGGGCGTATATGCCCCGGTTGCTGCGAAAAACGGTGAGCCTCGGCCGCTCGATGGTGCCGGTAACTATCCGCCGTACACGCCTGTGGCGCCGGGCGCGCATTTCCTGCCGCTTGATAAGTTCTGTATTTGTCTTGGCCATAACTTAAGCTCTCTTGCCAACCTTTCTGCGGATAGTCTCTTCAACGTACTTGATGCCCTTGCCCTTGTAAGGTTCCGGGGGCCTGATCGAACGGATTGTCGCCGCCAGCTGTCCCACGACCTGCTTGTCGATTCCCCTGACAATGATCTGGGTCGGCTTGGGTGTTTCAAACTCTGTGTCGGGCTTCGGCTCAATGATCACGGGATGGGAGAGCCCGACGAGAATCTCCAGGTTCTTCCCCTTCAGCTGGGCACGATAACCTACACCGTTTATCTCCAGCTCGCGGCTGAAACCCTTTGTGACGCCTTCTACCATATTGGCGATCAGCGTGCGCGTAAGTCCGTGCAGTGAACGATGCGGACCCCGGTCCGACGGCCGTTTCACGACAATGGTGCTGTCTTCCCTGAGGATCTCCATCTCAGGCGAATAACTGCCTGCGAGTGAGCCCTTCGGTCCCTTGACCGCCACGTCGCTGCCGTCGATTGTGATCTCGACGCCGGACGGTATCTCTATAGGTGCTCTTCCGATTCGTGACACTTATTTATTCTCCAGATTATTTGCGCTTACCAGATGAAACATATTACCTCGCCGCCGATACCCTGCTTGGCGGCTTCCCTCCCGGTCATGACTCCCTTTGATGTAGAGAGGATTGCCGTACCCAGACCGCCCAGCACTTTCGGCATGCGATCCTTGCGGGCATAAACGCGACGCCCCGGCTTGCTGATCCTTTTGATGCCGGAGATCACATGTTGCCTTTCCTTACCATACTTTAAATCGACGACTATGTTGTCGTAGCTTCCACCGCGAAGAAGGGAGTAATCCTCGATATAGCCCTCGTTCTTGAGCAGCTTCGCTATCTCTACTTTTTGCTTCGATGCCGGCATTTCAACGCTGTCTTTCAGGCCTGAGTTGGCGTTCCTGATACGCGTCAGCATGTCGGCGATGGGGTCGTTAACGGTCATCGTACGATAGCCTCCCTACCAGCTCGACTTGGTCATGCCAGGTATTACGCCGCGATGCGCCAGCTCGCGCAGGCAGATGCGGCATAGTCCGAATTTGCGAAAGTAGCCACGTGGCCTGCCACAACGGCGGCAGCGGTTGTAAGCCCTCGCCGGGTACTTGGGTGTGCGGCTGGCTTTGACCTGTAATGATTTCTTGGCCATTAAATCTCCTTAACGCTCCTTGAAAGGCATGCCCATTTTTTTCAGCAGGGCGTGTCCTTCTTCGTCGTTGCGGGCGGTGGTCGTGATAGTCACGTCCATCCCCCTTGTCTGGGTCACCGAGTCGTAATCGATCTCGGGGAAGATTATCTGTTCCTTGATCCCCAGGGACATATTTCCCCGGCCATCGAAGGACTTGGGCTTGATGCCGCGAAAATCGCGGATCCGTGGCAGGGCTACCGATACAAGCCGATCCAGAAACTCGTACATACGCGCCCCGCGCAGCGTCACGGTGCAGCCGATCGGCATGCCCTCGCGCAGCTTAAAGTTGGCGATGGATTTGCGGGCACGCGTAAGCTTGGGTTTCTGCCCGGTGATGATAGTCATCTCCGCGACGGCGTCGTCGAGCAGTTTGGCGTCCGTCTTGGCCTCACCCACACCCATGTTCACCGAGATTTTGCTGACCCGGGGAACCTCCATCGGATTCTTTAAGCCAAGCTCCTCCTGGAGCGCCGGCAATATTTCCTTTTCGTATTGTTCTTTGAGTCTAGCCATAATTTATTGTGTCAGATTCCTGTCCGGTTGATATATCAGTCGAATTCGCTGCCGCACTGCTTGCAGACGCGCAGTCGTCCCGAGTCTGTCCGTTTAACTCCCAGGCGCACGCCGTCACTGCATCTGGAGCAGTAAAACATCACATTGGAGACATGGATCGGCGCCTCTTTCTCGATCATGCCCTGTGGATTCTGCGGCGTCGCCCGGCGATGGCGCTTTATCATGTTGAGACGCTCCACGACCAGACGTTCCTTTTCCGGCTCCACGCGCAGGACCTTTCCGGTCTTGCCACGCGCCTTGCCGGCGATGACCTTGACCGTGTCTCCCTTTTTGATTTTCAAGGTTTTAGCCAATTTCAATTTCTCCTAGAGGACCTCGGGCGCCAGCGAGACGATCTTCATGAAGCTTTTGTCCCTCAGCTCGCGTGCCACTGGTCCGAAAATGCGCGTTCCGCGCGGGTTCTTGGCCGCGTCGATAAGCACCGCGGCGTTCTCGTCGAAAGCTATATAGGTACCGTCCTTGCGGCCAAGTTCCTTCTTGCAACGAACGACCACCGCGGTCACGACCTCGCCTTTCTTGACAGCGCCACCCGGGCTGGCAACTTTGACCGTGCCAACAATAGTGTCGCCTACACGAGCGTAGCGCCTGTGTGATCCGCCCTTGATCCTGATGCAGAGCAGCTCACGCGCACCCGTGTTGTCAGCTATCTTGAGTCTTGTTTCTACCTGTATCACTTTATATTTTTCCCGTTTCTGATTTCTGGTTTCTGGTCAAGCTTGCTAATTATTTTGCTTTTTCCAGTATTTCCGCCAGGCGCCAGCGCTTGTTCTTCGATAACGGCCTGGTCTCTATGATGCGGACCGTGTCACCGATGCCCGCCTCGTTGTTCTCATCGTGCACTGCCATCTTGCGCGAGCGCCGCATGGTCTTGCCGTACAGCCTGTGCGCTTTTTTGGTGTCGATGCGCACGGTGATGGTCTTGTCCATCTTGTCGCTGGTGACAACACCGCTGCGTTCCTTGCGATTGCCGCTGGTCAAAATCTTTTCCTCGCTCACTTTAGCGCTCACTTCGCCTCCTGGGCTTCAGCCACGGACTCTTTACCACGCTCGTTTTGTATGGTCATGATCCTGGCGATATCCTGACGGATCAACCTCAGTTTCCTGGGGTTGTCCAGCTGACCGGTCGCGTGCTGAAACCGCAGATTGAAGAGCTGCTTGCGCGTCTCGCGCATCTGCTCGACAAGTTCTTCGTCGGTTAGGTCACGGAGTTCGTTAGCCTTCAAGAAAATCACCCTCGCGCAGTACGAATTTACATTTGATCGGCAACTTGTGCGAAGCCAGCCGCATAGCCTCTTTGGCAACCGGAGGCGAAACACCGGAAAGCTCGAACATGACCCTGCCCGGCTTTACCACGGCCACCCAGCCCTCAGGGGAGCCCTTGCCGCCGCCCATTCTGGTCTCGGCGGGCTTTTCAGTTACCGGCTTGTGCGGGAAGATATTGATCCATACCTTGCCGCCACGCTTGATGTGACGGGTTATCGCCACACGCGCTGACTCTATCTGGCGGTTAGTGATCCAGCCGGGCTCCATTGCCTTGAGACCGTACTGGCCATGTTCCACCCTGAAGCCACCCTTGGCCATACCCCGCATGCGGCCGCGGTGCTGCTTTCTGTGTTTTGTTTTCTTTGGTAACAGCATATTTATTCCTTAACTAAAAACTTGCCGCTTACTTGCGCCTCTGGGCATCTACTTCGCCCAGACGTCGCGATGCTTTTTCCTTTGTCGCCGCGTCAAAGCCAGCGGGCATGATCTCGCCCTTGTTGATCCAGACCTTGACACCGATGCGTCCGAACGTCGTGCGCGCCTCGGTGAAACCATAGTCGATGTCAGCCCTGAGCGTGTGCAGCGGCACCCGACCATCGCTGTAGCCTTCGGTGCGCGCCATCTCGGCGCCGCCCAGCCTGCCAGAACAGGACACTTTTATGCCTTCCGCGCCGGATCTGCTGGCGGAAGTGATCGCCCGCTTCATCGCCCGACGAAAAGCTACCCTGCCTTCAAGCTGCTCGGCGATTGACTGAGCCACAAGGTTGGCATCCAGCTCGGGACGCTTGACCTCGATGATGTTCGCGTGCACGGCTTTCCCGGTCATGTCGTGGATCTCCCGGCGAAGGGCGTCCACCTCGGCGCCGCTCTTGCCGATGACGATACCCGGCCTGGCGGTGTGAATATCAATCGTGATCTTCTGCGCGTCTTTCTTGATGTGGATGTCCGATAACGCCGCGTGCCGTAATTTCTGGCGTATGTGCTTGCGGATTTCCAGGTCCTCAATTAAAAAATTTGCAAATTCTTTTTCGCTATACCAGTGGGATTTCCAATCATGGATGATCCCCAGCCGCATTCCTCCCGGATGAACTTTCTGACCCATGCTATCCCTCCTTTCTCTGGGTGACTACGACCGTGATGTGGCTGGTGCGTTTGCGTATGCGAGCAGCCCTTCCCATTGCCCGCGGCCGAAAACGTTTCAGGGTCGGCCCCTCATTGACATAAATGCTGCTGACGTAAAGATCATCGCCGCTCATATCGAAGTTGTTCTCCGCGTTGGCGACGGCTGATGAAATAACCTTTTCCACGACAACGGAACCGCCGCGCGGCGTGAAGGCAAGCACCGATCTGGCATCGGCGACACTTTTGCCGCGCACCATGTCGGTCACCAGCCTAAGCTTGCGGGGAGACATGCGCACGAACCTGGCCGTGGCGCTCGCCATCGTGGCCTGCTCCTCCAGCTCTTTACCGGTGTCTTTTTTCTTTTCAGCAGCTTTAGCCATTTAAATATCTGGTTCCTTTTTGTTTTTTTAAAACTTGTCTCTCGTCATTCTGATACAAAACCGAAGAGCCTTGATGAGATCCTTCGCCTGTTACTTCAGCGACGTGCTCCTGTCGGTATGGTGGCTATGCCCGCGGAATGTCCGCGTCGGCGCGAACTCGCCAAGCTTGTGGCCCACCATGCTCTCGGTCACGAATATTGGCACATGCTTGCGTCCATCGTAAACGGCGATTGTGTGCGCCACCATCTCCGGAAAAATCGTCGAAGCCCGAGACCAGGTCTTGAGCATCTTCTTCTTGCCTGATTCATTCATCTGCTCGATCTTGCCAAGCAGTTTCTCATCTACGTAAGGTCCCTTTTTAATGGATCTGCTCATGCCAGCTCCTCCTATTTTCCCCTCTTACGTCCGCGTACTATGTAGCGGTCGCTGTCCTTGCCCTTTTTGCGGGTACGATATCCGAGTGTCGGAACACCCCAGGGTGTGACCGGATGACGACCGGCGGTTGCCTTGCCTTCGCCGCCACCATGCGGATGGTCTACCGGGTTCATAGCGGTACCGCGAACCTTGGGCCGCTTGCCCATCCAGCGGCTGCGTCCCGCCTTGCCGCCGGACAGATTCTCATGGGTAGGATTGCCGACCTCACCGATCGTTGCCCGACAAGTAACATCAACCAGCCGTACTTCGGCAGAGGGAAGGCGAACATGCGCCATCTTGCTCTCCTTGGCCATCAGCTGAGCCGACGTGCCGGCGCCACGCGCCATCTGCGCGCCACGTCCCGGCTTGAGCTCGATACAGTGGATCATCGTACCGACCGGAATATTTGCAAGCGGCAGTGAGTTGCCCGCCTTGATATCAGCATCTGGCCCGGACTGCAGCATGGTGCCCACGGTAAGGCCAAGCGGAGCCGGTATATACCGCTTTTCGCCGTCCACGTAGTGAAGTAGCGCGATACGGGCGGACCGGTTGGGGTCATACTCGATGGCCGCAACCCTGGCCGGTACCCCATCCTTGAGCCTCTTGAAATCTATCTGACGATAACGCCGTTTGTGACCGCCACCGATGCGCCGCATTGTGATGCGACCGTAATTGTTGCGGCCGGCATTCTTCGAGATGCCTTTGGTCAGGCTCTTCTCCGGCTTCGACTTCGTGATCTCCTCGAAGGTCGAACCGGTCATGAAGCGCCGTCCTGGCGATGTCGGTTTATATGTTTTTACCTGTGCCATGGTCTCCTACATACTTTCAAAGAATTCAATTTTCTGACCTTCGGACAGCTGGACGATGGCCTTCTTGCCCGATGTCGTCCTGCCCCGTACCAGTCCACGCCGCTTGGGTTTGGATCTGGTTTTGATGACATTCACGCCTACGACGTTTACTGTAAAAATTTCCTCTATCGCCTTGGCAATCGCCGGCTTCTTCGCCCGTGGATCGACGCGGAAGGTGTATTTGTTATGCTCGATCAGCTGATAGCTCTTCTCCGAGATTACCGGACCGAGGATTATCGTATGCGGATCTCTCATTCCCGCTCTCCCAGCCTGTTGAGTTCATCAAGAGCCTGACTCGTCACTAGCAGGGTCCTCGCGGCCATAATGTCGCTGACACCCAGATCGCTGGTGGCGCAGACATCCACCCGCGGAATATTCCTAAAAGACAATGCCGCGTTGATGTCGGCTTCCGTAAGCAGCACCAGCAGCGGATAAGTCACGTCGAGTGACGCCAGAACCATGGCCGCCGCGGTTGTCTTGGGCTCCTCAAAATCAAGGTTGTCGACGACCTTCAGACTTCCCTCGCTCACCCGCGCGCTCAATGCCATCCTCAACGCCTTGCTGCGCACCTTGCGGTTTACCTTGAAACTGTAATCTCTCGGCTTGGGGCCGAAGGCGACACCGCCGCCGGTCCAGTGCGGCATCCGGCTGGAACCTGCGCGCGCGCGTCCCGTGCCCTTCTGACGCCAGGGCTTGATGCCGCCACCACTGACTTCAGACCGGGTTTTTGTGGAAGCCGAACCACTTCTGCGAGCTGCCAGCTCGGACCGCACTACCTCGTGCAGAACGCCGACCTTGGGATCAACTTCAAAAACATCCGGACTAAATTTTATGTCCTTGCCATCCAATGCCTTGACCGTTGGAACTTTGACGTTAGTACGATCTGAGGCCTTTTTCCTGGACTTGGCCTTCTTGGGCGCGGCTTTCCTGGCAGCAGCCTTCTTGGGTGCCGCCTCTTTTTTGGCGGCCGGCTTCTTGGCAGCAGCCTTCTTGGCTGGTGCTTCCTTCGAATCGGCCTTGGCCTCGTCAGCCACGGCTTCCTTGGCAGCCTTCCCGTCGGCGGACCCGCCTTCCTTGGCGGTTGCTTTCACTTCAGCCGCGACGGCTTCTTCGGCCTGCTCTTTTTTTATTTCTTCTTTATCTGTCATATCTATTGGGTCTGAATCATCACAATCTTGTTGTTTGAGCCCGGCACTGCGCCCTTGAGAAAAAGCAGGTTCTTCTCCAGGTCGGTCGCTACCACCGTCAGGCCGAGCTGAGTCGATTTCTTGTTACCCATCTGTCCGGGAAGCTTCATGCCCTTGAAAACCCGCGACGGATATGCGCTTGCGCCCACCGACCCCGGCGCACGGTGAAAATGGGCTCCGTGTGATGCCGGACCTCCGGCAAAATTGTGCCGTTTGATGACACCGGCGAAACCTTTACCCTTCGAAACGCCTGAAACTTTGACCTTCTGGCCGACCTTAAAGGCTTCTACGGTTACCAGATCGCCGGTTTTGAGACCACTGGAGGCAGGCTGTTCGACCACTGCCTCAGGCTCTTTCGTCTCCGCTTCCTCTGCTTCGACTGCCTCTTCGTCAGCTGCGCTGGTATCTTCCGCTTCTGCCTCTTTGACTTCAGTCTCGACGGCTTGTGCTGCGGCCGCGGCCTCTTTAACCTTGGCCTTTTTCCCGGCTTTGGACTTTTTCTCGCTGGCTGCAGGCGCGGCCGCTGTTAACCATGCCGCCGCATCATCCAGCTCACAACGGACCTCGGCCAGGTGACGTTTGGCGTCAACTCCAGCTTTCTTGAAGTGACCGGCCTGCGGCTTGATGACCTTGTTCTTCTTTACATCACCGAACCCGATCTGAAGAGCCTGGTATCCGTCCTTCTCGTCAGTCTTTATCTGTGTAACCGGACAGGGGCCCGCCTCAATGACGGTTACCGGTACCCGTTCGCCCTCTTCAGTGAATATCTGGGTCATTCCCAGTTTTTTTCCAAGTATGGCTGGCATGATTACAGTTTGATCTCGATATCGACGCCGGCAGGAACATCGAGGCGCATCAGCGAGTCGACCGTCTTGGGAGTCGGCTGATGGATATCGATCAGCCTCTTGTGCGTACGCATCTCGAAGTGCTCCCGCGAATCCTTGTCTTTAAACGGGCTCTTGATGACGCAGTAGACGTTTTTCTCGGTGGGCAGGGGTACAGGACCGACGACGGTTGCGCCGGTGCGCTGGGCCTGCTCCACGATCAGCCGCGCGCTGCGGTCGATGAGTTCGTGATCGTATGCCTTTAGCCTTATGCGTATTTTCTGTTGAGCCATATCTGTCTCGTTTCCGATCTCAGGCTTATCGCCCGGGTTCGTCGTACCCGGTCAGCCTCGAGGCCGTTATAAAGCCCGGCGCGTAAACGCCGGGCTGATGGTCGCTTTATTCGATGATGCTGGTGACTGCGCCCGCGCCGACGGTGTGACCACCCTCGCGAATAGCGAAGCGGAGGCCTTCCTCCATGGCGATCGGCGTTATCAGCTTGACTTCCATTACGGTGTTGTCGCCCGGCATTACCATCTCGACGCCCTCTTCCAGGGTTATGCTGCCAGTGACGTCAGTCGTACGGAAGTAGAACTGCGGCCGGTAGTTTGTGAAGAACGGCGTATGACGGCCGCCCTCTTCCTTGGACAGTACATATACCTGCGCCTTGAAGTGAGTATGCGGGGTGATGGAACCCGGCTTTGCCAGGACCATGCCGCGCTGGATCTCTTCCCTCTTGGTGCCGCGCAGCAGCGCGCCGATGTTGTCACCCGCGCGCCCTTCGTCGAGCAGCTTGCGGAACATCTCGACCCCGGTGCAGACGGTCTTGTCTATTTTTTCCTGCATGCCGACGATCTCGACTTCCTCGCCGACCTTGACTATGCCGCGCTCCACACGACCGGTAGCCACGGTACCGCGACCGGTAATCGTGAAGACATCCTCGATCGGCATCAGGAAAGGTTTGTCTATGTCGCGCTCCGGCTCGGGCAGGTACGAGTCAACCGCGGCCATCAGATCGATGATCGGGTTGCAGGCCGCGCACTCCGTCTTGCCACAGCCGCATTCCAGCGCCTTGAGGGCCGAACCGGCGACGATGGGGATGTCATCCCCGGGGAATTCATACTCGGAAAGCAGCTCGCGCACTTCCATCTCGACCAGCTCCAGCAGTTCGGGATCGTCCACCATGTCCACCTTGTTGAGGAAGACGATAATATAGGGAACGCCAACCTGGCGGGCCAGGAGAATATGCTCCCGGGTTTGCGGCATCGGGCCGTCAGCCGCGCTTACCACCAGGATGGCGCCGTCCATCTGCGCCGCGCCGGTGATCATGTTCTTGATGTAGTCAGCGTGGCCCGGACAATCGACGTGCGCGTAATGGCGATTCGCGGTCTCGTACTCGACGTGAGACGTGGCGATGGTGATGCCGCGCTCGCGCTCCTCCGGAGCGTTGTCGATGGAGTCAAAGCTTCTGACCTCGACGTTTTCTCCATGACCTGCCAGGCACGCCGTGATAGCCGCGGTCAGGGTCGTCTTGCCATGGTCGATATGACCGATGGTACCTACGTTAAGGTGCGGTTTTGTTCTTTCAAATTTCTGCTTTGACATCTTTGTTCCTCTCCTCTCCAATATACTGAGCGAAATACCTGCAAACGCTGATTAAAGCTCCTAAAACAACCGGTTCAATTCCCTCTGAACTTCCTTCATGGAGCGAGTTACTATATATGAAACCACCCCGGCGGGCAAGGTCTTGCCTTACTTGCCGTTTACCTGTTCTACAATCGTGCTTGCGATCGAGCTCGGGACCTCTTCGTAACGGTCGAATTGCATGGTGTAATTGGCTCGACCCTGGCTGACTGAGCGCAGGTCGGTAGCATACCCGAACATCTCCGCCAGAGGAATGCGGGCGCGGATTACCTGAACCTTGCCGCGGGGCTCCATGCCCTCGATCTTCCCCCGGCGTGAACTCAGATCGCCGATGACATCGCCCATGTACTCCTCCGGTACCACGACCTCGACCTCAACTATCGGCTCCAGAAGAACCGGCTTGGCCTTCGCGACCGCGGCTTTGAGCGCCATGGAACCTGCTATCCGGAAGGCCATCTCGGAAGAGTCCACATCGTGATATGAACCGTCGACAAGAGTAACCTTGATGCCCACCATCGGATATCCGGCCAACACGCCGTTTTCCATGGCTTCCTTGATACCCTCGTTTACAGAGGGGATATAATCTTTGGGAATGACGCCGCCGCTGATCTTCTCCACGAACTCGTAACCCTCACCCGGGCCTGACGGTTCCAGGTTGATGACCACGTGGCCGTACTGGCCACGACCACCGCTCTGGCGTATGAACTTGCCGATGACTTTCTCGACAGGTTTGCGAACCGTCTCACGATAGGCCACTTGCGGCTTGCCGACGTTGGCGTCCACCTTGAATTCACGAAGCAGACGGTCGACTATGATCTCCAGATGCAGCTCGCCCATGCCGGAGATGACGGTCTGGCCGGTCTCCTCATCGGTGCGCACCTGGAAGGTCGGGTCTTCCTCTGCCAGTTTGTGCAGCGAAGCGCCAAGTTTTTCCTGGTCAGCCTTGGTCTTGGGTTCGATAGCCACGGCGATAACCGGCTGCGGGAAGTCCATCGACTCCAGAATGATCGGGTCGCTCTGGTCACAGAGCGTATCGCCCGTGGTGGTGAACTTAAGACCCACCGCCGCGGCCAGTTCGCCCGCGTATATAGTGTCACGCTCCTGGCGGCTGTTGGCATGCATCTGGAGGATACGGCCCACCCGCTCTTTTTTGTCCTTGGTGGCGTTATATACATGGCTGCCCGACTTGAGCACCCCCGAGTAAACCCTGAAATATGTAAGTTTGCCGACAAACGGGTCGGTCATGACCTTAAAGGCAAGCGCCGCGAAAGGCTCGGAGTCATCCGCGTGCCTGATTTCCTCGCCCTTGTTGGGGCTGATTCCCTTGATCGGCGGTACATCCACGGGGGAGGGAAGATAATCGATAACCGCATCAAGTAACGGCTGTACGCCTTTGTTCTTGAATGCCGTACCACAAAGAACCGGGGTTATGACGATGTCGATAGTGGCCTGGCGGAGCACCCTCTTGATGTCATCCATATCAATTTCATTACCATCGACATAAGCTTCCATAAGCTTCTCGTCGTGGTCTGCCAACTGCTCTATCATATGGTTGCGCCATTCCAGCGCGAAATCTTTCATGTCCTCCGGGACATCCGTTACTTCCCAGGTCTCGCCCTTCTCGCTCGTCCAGAGCAGTGCCTTCATCTCGACCAGGTCGATTACGCCCTGGAAGGCATCCTCGCGGCCGATGGGAAGCTGGATGGCCACCGGATGCGCACCCAGGCGCTTGACCATCATGTCCAGCACCTGGAAGAAGTCGGCACCCATGCGATCCATTTTATTGACGTAGGCTACGCGGGGCACGCCGTACTTGTCAGCCTGGCGCCATACGGTCTCCGACTGGGGCTCTACACCGCCGACAGAGCAGAAAAGAGCAATGGCGCCGTCGAGGACGCGTAGTGAGCGTTCCACTTCGACAGTAAAGTCCACGTGCCCGGGCGTGTCTATAAGGTTTATCGTATAATCTTTCCACTGGGTGGTCGTGGCGGCGGAGGTTATGGTAATGCCCCGCTCCTGCTCCTGCTCCATCCAGTCCATAACAGCGGCGCCATCATGAACTTCACCGATCTTGTGCGTTATTCCCGTGTAATACAGGATGCGCTCAGTGGTCGTCGTCTTGCCGGCGTCGATGTGCGCCATGATGCCTATGTTCCTGGTTTTCTTAAGCGAAAACTTTCTGGTCATATCCTGCTTCTTCTTGTCGTTGCCAATAATTGTTGTTACCTGCGCCATTAAACTCTCACTAACCTTCGGATTCGCGCCGTTTTCAGCGTCTTTTTACAATGACATTCAAGGGTGTTGCTCCCCATTCGTTGCCTTACCAGCGATAGTGGGCGAAGGCCTTGTTGGCCTGGGCCATGCGGTAGAGGTCGTCTTTCTTCTTCCAGGCTCCACCCTGATTGCCAGTGGCCTCGAGGCATTCGTTTGCCAGCCTCTCCGCCATCGTCTTCTCGCGGCGGTCGCGCGCATATCCTACCAGCCAGCGTACTGCCAGCGTCCGGGCCCGGCGAGAGGGAACCTCTACCGGAACCTGGTAGGTGGCGCCGCCCACGCGGCGGGACCTTACTTCCAGATGCGGTGTGACCTGGTCGACGGCGGACTTCAGCACGACAACCGGATCTTCGCCCTTCTTCTCGCCCATAATCTCGAGGGCGCGATAACAAATCTTCTCAGCAGTGGACTTCTTGCCCCCCTGCATCACCTTGTTCACGAACTGGGCTACCAGCTCGCTACTATATATTGGGTCCGGGGTCGTCGCCCGTTTCGGTGCGGCTGCTCTTCTTGGCATATCTTAAGGCGCCTTTACTCCGTATTTGGAACGCGCCTGACGACGGTCGGAAACGCCCGCCGTATCGAGGGCCGCTCTGACTACCTTATAGCGGACACCCGGCAGATCCTTGACGCGGCCACCCTTTACCAGGACCACTGAGTGCTCCTGCAGGTTGTGTCCGATGCCAGGAATATACGCGGTTACCTCAATCTGGGTGGTTAGGCGTACACGGCAGACTTTCCTCAGAGCCGAGTTCGGCTTCTTGGGAGTAGTCGTATAGACGCGCGTACAGACGCCACGCCGTTGCGGAGCGCCCTTGAGCGCCGGTGTGGAGCTCTTCTCCACACTCGACTTGCGGCCTTTTCTAACCAGTTGATTTACTGTTGGCATATTTTCCTTTAAGCGCACAAATGAGCAGCAGACTCAATTAACTCCGGTGACAAAAGGCCGAAGGAGTCTGCAGCTCGGTTATCTTACCCAGTTCTTAACAGACTTAAGCGCCCTTTTGGAGCGCAAGTCGGGAGTATAGCAAGCGGGGATATGGGAGTCAAATAAAAACCTGGGACTTTCTCATCCGCCGACGGCTAACAACAATATTTTCATGCCACTTGTGGACATCAAGGACAAAATCCGGATCGCATGTGCGGCAATTGGACCGCTGCCGGGAATCCGCCGGCCACGCAGGCAACTCAGTGTGCCTGCGCGTTCGCTCCTACTGCATTTTAACTATGGCAGATACTTCACAATCCTTGTCTTTTGGGTATCGCCCATGGTTTTAATATAAAACAGGGGCGCCCTGACGGGCGCCCCTGAAATTCAGCAATATATATATGACCGTCTGACTACCCGGCTTCCTCCATGCCGGCACCAATCGCCAGCAGATCCTCTTCCTTTGGTTCTACCGTGGAGAATATCTCCAGCGAGCGGTAATGCCTCAGACCGGTCGAGGCCGGTATCAGCTTGCCGATGATGACGTTCTCCTTCAGACCCTGGAGCCTGTCTATCTTGCCTTCGATGGCGGCATCAGTGAGCACCTTGGTGGTCTCCTGGAAGGAGGCCGCCGAGAGGAAGCTTTCGGTCGCCAGCGATGCCTTGGTGATTCCCAGAATCGTCTGCTCCGCCTCGGGCTGCAGAGCTTTCGCCACCCTGATACGCTCGGTCTCGCGCTTGAAATTGACCATCTCCACGAGCTGACCCGGCAGGAAGTCCGAGTCGCCCCGTGACATGATGCGCATCCGCTTCATCATCTGGCGTACGATGAGCTCGATATGCTTGTCGTTGATATCCACGCCCTGGCGGTGGTACACGTTCTGGACTTCGTCCACCAGATAAAGCTGGGTGGCAGTGTTACCTCTCACGGCAACAAGATCGACCGGATAGAGCGAGCCCTCTGAAAGCTGCGTGCCCTGCTCGATCTTGTCACCGTTTCCGACGAACAGCTTCGTGTGACGCGGGAAGGTATAGCTTTTCTCCTCATCATCCTTGCCGTGAACGATGACCTTCAGGCTCTTGTCGGTGTCGGCTATTTCCACTTTGCCGCCGATCTCGGCGATCTTGGCCTGGCCCTTCGGTTTGCGCGCCTCGAACAGCTCGACGATTCGCGGCAGACCGTGCGTGATGTCCTCGCCGGCGATACCGCCGCGGTGGAACGTACGCATGGTCAGCTGCGTGCCCGGCTCACCGATCGACTGGGCGGCGATGATACCCACCGCATCGCCCAGCTCGGCCAGTTCACCGGAGGCGAGGTTGCGGCCGTAGCAGTTGGCACAGACGCCGATCTCAGCCTCGCATTTGAGCACGGACCGGACCGGTATGATGTAGCCTTCCTTCTCGGCGTAGACCGCGTCGATATCGCGCAGTACAGCGCTGGAAAGCATGGTGTTTCTTTCAGCGATTATCTGAGGTTTGCGCTTGCCGGGAACATCCGCGGCCAACACCCGTCCTATGAGGCTCTCGTTCAGCTTCGTGCTCTTCGTCTTCTTGTCCGCAACCCGCAGGGGCAGCTCCAGGTAGCCTTCGGTGCCGCAGTCGTCCTCGCGGACGATGACATCCTGGGCCACGTCCACCAGACGACGGGTAAGATAGCCGGAGTCAGCGGTTCTAAGCGCCGTATCGGCGAGACCCTTTCGGGAACCGTGCGTGGAGATGAAGAACTCGAGCACGCTCATGCCCTCCATCAGACTCGACTTAACGGGCCGTTCGATGGTCTCACCCTTTGGATTGAGCATCAGACCCCTCATTCCCGCCAGCTGGTGCATCTGGTCAGGATTGCCACGGGCGCCGGAGTTGGCCATCATGAAGAGCGGGTTGAGCTCGTAGAGGTTCTTGTCCATGGCCTTGGCCACCTCTTCGGTCGCCTCTCCCCACAGTTTGATGACCATCTCTTTTCGCTCGCCCTCGGAGATGAAACCGCGATCGTACTGCGAATGGGCTTTTTCCACTTCATTCTCGTAACGGTCAAGGATGGCGCCCTTTTCGGGAGGAATGACGATGTCATTCTTCCCGACGGTCACACCGGAGCGGGTCGCGTGTTCAAAGCCCAGGGCCTTGATCACATCGAGTACCGTGGCGACGGTTACCGTACCGTATTTATTGATAAGGTCGGCGATCAGGTTCTTCATTTTGGTCTTGTCGAGAGTGACGTTGACGTAGATCCGCTCCTCGGGCTTGTAAGACTCGCCCAGGTGATCGGCCAGCGCCTCGTCGATCTCGTCGTTGAACATCGCTCTTCCCGCCGTGGTCGTGATTATCTCTCCATGGCGGCGCAACCTGATTATCTGCTGCAGGCCGACGGTCTTTTCGTCGACGGCCCGTAGCACTTCATCCCCGGAGCCGAAAACCGGCGGTATTGGTTTCATCTTCCGCGGATCGAGCTGAGAAACGTCCTGCTCACAGTAGGTGAGGAAATAGGTGCCGAGGACCATGTCCTGGGAAGGCACCGCAAGCGGCCGGCCGTGGGCCGGCGACAGGATGTTGTTTGATGAAAGCATGAGGATGCGGCACTCGGCCTGGGCCTCAACGCTGAGCGGTACGTGCACGGCCATCTGATCGCCATCGAAATCGGCGTTGAAAGCGGCACAGACCAGCGGATGGATCTGGATGGCCTTGCCCTCGACCAGGATCGGCTCGAAAGCCTGGATGCCCAGCCGGTGAAGGGTCGGCGCGCGGTTGAGCATCACCGGATGTTCGGAGATTACCTCTTCCAGCACATCCCAGACCTCGGGTACCATGCTCTCCACCATCTTCTTGGCGGCCTTGATGTTCTGCACCCGCTCGCGTTCGACCAGACGGCTCATGATGAATGGCTTGAAGAGCTCCAGCGCCATCAGCTTGGGGACACCGCACTGGTGCAGCTTCAATTTGGGACCGGCGACGATAACCGAACGGCCGGAATAATCGACGCGCTTGCCCAGCAGGTTCTGGCGGAAGCGTCCCTGCTTGCCCTTGAGCA